>MWVW01000333.1_pt1 | contig 10998 bp, 5 predicted proteins | sample 1047191 | NCBI WGS metagenome assembly MWVW01 (sample SAMN06349985, study PRJNA376086) | soil metagenome | isolation source: MtG22-5 sample Antarctic (ecotone) | place: Antarctica
AGACCATCCCAAATACATTGCTTACCAACAATTCAAAACTAAGTTTGGCGAAGATGGCAACCTGTTAGTCGTTGGCGTACAGACCCCGGATTTTTTTCAGTCTCATTTTTTCAATGCTTACAGGGAGCTGCAGAAAATCTTTAAACCCGGGATATTATTAATTCCCTTATCATCCATTATGTCAATGTTGCTATTTGTATAAGCAATAAAGAGTTTGTTGGAAGTAAGGTCAAATTTTATTGTGGAAATGCCGGTTTCATTCAATCCCGAAACCCTGCTCATGCGTTCAACTTCTTTTGATTCAAATTCGATACTAAAAAGACTATAGGGCGTGGCAGTATAAACTTTCTTTTGAGATGCAGTTACATCTATGGTATTTCCGTAGGGTAAATGTTCACGCCAGCTTCCTATAGCAGGCAGACTATTTTGAGAAAAAGAATATAATTGGATGATCAGTAAGGGTAAAAGAAATCTCACTATTCAAAAATATCAAAAGCTCCAGACAATAAACAGGCTATTGAAAAAATGAGTTATCAGGGCAGTTTTTCATTTTTCTGATTTTGTCTTTCAGCTTTCCGTTCTTTGCGACTCAATTTAGTGTTATGTGGAAGTCGTTAGGTGAAAGCATCCTCAGGTTTCGCTATATTTTGCTTGCCCTGCTATTGAGTATTACTGTATTTATGGCCTGGCAGACAAGCAAGGTCCAACTAAGCTATGAATTCTCAAAAGCCATTCCCACAGACCATCCCAAATACATTGCTTACCAACAATTCAAAACTAAGTTTGGCGAAGATGGCAACCTGTTAGTCGTTGGCGTACAGACCCCGGATTTTTTTCAGTCTCATTTTTTCAATGCTTACAGGGAGTTGCAGAAAAGAATCAGGAATATTAATGGGGTGGAAGATATTTTATCAATACCCACGGCTGTCACGCTTATAAAAGATGAAGCCACGGAAAAATTGAAGTCTGTCGCTGTTTTTAGAGATACTGTTTTAAATCAGCAGGAGCTGGACAGTAGCAGTAGCGCTTTTCTAAATCTTCCATTTTACCGGTCATTATTATATAATCAGGATACCAAAGCATGGCTGATGGGTGTGCGAATAAATAAGGATATTCTGGCTTCTTCGGGCAGAACAGTTGTAGTTGATTCAATAGTGCTTTTAACAAAAGCATTCGAAAAAGGGCATAAAACGATTGTTCATCTGAGCGGGCTACCCTTCATCCGTACTGAAATGGCTAACCGGCTTCAAAAAGAAATGCGCTGGTTTACCCTTGGATCTATTTTGCTTTCGGCTTTTATTCTTTTGCTATTCTTCAGGTCACTTAGTGCTACTTTATTATCACTAGCTGTAGTGATTATTGGTGTATTGTGGAGTTTTGGCACACTGGAGTTGCTTGGCTATAAAATTACTTTGCTTACTGCTTTGATACCACCCCTTGTAGTTGTGATCGGTATACCCAACTGCATTTATTTTTTAAATAAATATCATACAGCTTACCGAGAAACGGGTGAAAAGAAAACGGCGCTGGTGCAAATGATCACCAAGATGGGTATAGTCACTCTTTTCTGCAATATAGCTGCTGCTATTGGCTTCGCCGTATTTGCACTGACAAAAAGTGAAATTTTGAAGGAGTTTGGAATGGTGGCAGGAATCAATATTTTCCTGCTTTTTTTCATTTCGCTGATATTCATTCCTGCTGTACTCAGCATGCTGCCGCCGCCAAGGCAAAGCCATACCCGCTATCTTGACAATCGCCTGTTGAAAAATTCCTTAATGCACCTGGAAACCTGGACATTGAACCACCGCAAGCTTATTTATCTTGCTACTGCTTTGCTTGTAGTGTTTTCTGTTCTTGGGATTTTCAGGCTCAAAAGTGTGGGTTACATCGTAGATGATCTTCCAAAAGGTGATAAATTATATACTGATCTGAAGTTTTTTGAAACTCATTTTAAAGGAGTAATGCCTTTGGAGATATTGGTAGATACAAAGAAAAGGTATGGTGTGTCGCGCAACCTGAATAATCTTGAACGAATTGACAGCCTGGTTCAATACCTTAATTCACGTGCTTATATTGGTAAACCCCTGAGTATTACAGAGGGATTGAAATTTGGAAAACAGGCTTTTTTTGAAGGCGATAGCATTCAATATTCCATGCCTTCGGAATATGATCTTCCGGCACTAAGCCAGTATCTTTCTATGCGGAAAGACAGCGCTGATGCCGGTAATTCTTTTGCCAAACTTGTGTCCTCTTTTATGGACAGTAGCCGTCAGCAGGCACGGATATCGATGGCTATGGAAGATGTGGGAAGCGAACGTTTGTCCTTCATACTCGACAGCATCCATACAAAAGCTACGCAACTTTTTGATACGGCAAAATATAGCGTTCAGCTTACCGGCACATCAGTGACTTTTCTGGAGGGAAGTCGTTTCATCATTAACGGGTTAAAGGAAAGCATATTCTGGGCTTTTTTACTGATTGCCGCCTGTATGCTTTATCTTTTCCGCTCACTGCGCATTTTGATTTGTTCGCTGTTGCCCAATGTTATCCCATTAGTGATTACAGCAGGCATAATGGGTTGGGTAGGTGTGCCTCTCAAGCCTTCCACCGTTTTAGTGTTCAGCGTCGCTCTTGGAATTGCGATTGACATTACCATAAGGTTTTTGGTGAATTATAAACAAGAAATGAAGGTCACACCTGATAATAAGAAAAATGTCATTCAGACTATCCATTCCACAGGGTTGAGTATTATTTATACCTCTGTGGTACTTATCGCGGGGTTTGTAATTTTTTGTTTCAGTGGTTTTGGCGGTACCCAGGCACTGGGTTGGCTTACGTCATTAACACTGGTGGTGGCTACAATAGCAAATCTCACTCTTCTGCCGGCTTTGTTAATTGACTTTTCGCGTTCATCAAAAAAACCTTCATCAAACTAAGGCAAGAAATCCCTTTAGGATTACCATTAGTCATGATTTGGAAATATTAACTATTGACTCATTGGCGCCAGAGAAAATATTTTAGTTTCGCGCAGCAAAATTAGCTTATGAGTGGTCTATAACACTATTCCTGACTGTTTTTTGGGTTTCTAACATTATTATTCATAAAAAAAAGTATGTACATGAGAAAAATTCTAATGCTCCTGTTGGGAGTGTTTGTGTTTTGCTCGCAGTTGCTTGCTCAAAACAGAACAATTACTGGTCGTATTACAGATGCACAAAATGCCGGTGTTCCCAATGCTTCCGTCACAGTGAAAGGGACCCGGATCGGTACAATTACTGCTCAGGATGGTGGTTTTTCTTTAAATGTACCATCCAATGCGACAACTATAGTAATATCTTCTGTTGGATTTGGAAATAAAGAAATTACAATCAGTAATCAATCAACGCTAAATATATCGCTAACATCTTCTGACAATGCACTTACGGAAGTTGTTGTTACAGGCTATACTCGTGAGAGAAAATCACAATTTGCGGGGGCAGCTACAGTTTTAGGCCCAAAAGCAGTAGAAACGGTTCCCGTTGGCTCTTTTGACCAGGCATTACAAGGTCGTGCCCCAGGTGTATTAGTAAACTCAGGTTCTGGTCAACCGGGTTCAAGCGCAACCATTACAATCAGAGGTGTACAATCCATTCAGGGTGCAGGTGCTCAACCTTTATATGTCTTGGATGGGGTTCCTTTACCATCATTTGATATGCAAACTATTAATCCCAATGATTTTGAATCGATTACAGTTTTGAAAGATGCCAATGCAGGAGCAATGTATGGAGCAAGGAGTGGCACTGGTGTTATTATCATAACAACCAAGAAAGGTAAGGCAGGAGCAACGAATTTTACAGTCCGCAGCCAAATGGGTTTTACACAGCGACCAAGTTTTGAACGATTAAATATGATGAACACGGTTGAAATTCTTCAATATGAAGAAATGATAGGGTTGGCAGGAGCTCCTACAAATACTCCGGGATGGACGTATTCACCCAAAAATCCTTCGTATGCCGCTGCTTCAGCAACAGAGAAAGCGCTGCGTGATCGCTTGTTAGATAGCATTAGAGGAATAGACATGAATTATAGAGATATTTTTTATCGCCAGGGTGTATCTCAATCACACGAAGTAAATATGAGCGGCGGAAGCGACAAGACCAGATTCTTTATTTCCGCAGGTTTTTTTGATCAGCAAGGGATTGACTTAGGTTCAGGTTTAAAAAGATATACTACGCGGTTCAATATAGAACATACTGCAAACAAAATCAGTGTTCAGCTAAATGCCACTGCCGGGTATTCAAAAACAAATTTTGCGGAAGGTGAATGGCTGGGAAATAGTTCTAGAAATCCATTCCAAATGACTTACAGAGCGAAGCCCTACGAAAATCCTTACACTACAGAGGGAAAATTAAATTATGGTGCTAATACAACATTAGCCTTAAAGCAGATAGCGAATCTGTTAGAAGGGATTGAAAATTCTTTATATACACAGAATCAGGTAAAAGTGCATTCTGGTTTAACAGTGGCTTATAAAATTTTACCTACAATTACTCTTAAAAATACATTTGGTATTGATGCTGCAAGCAATGTATATCAACATTTTATTAATGGAAGTTCTTATTATGGAAGCTTACAAACTTTCCTATCTGGCGAAGACAGAGAAACATATCAGTTAGTAAGCCAGCTACTTAATACAACCAGTGCATTATTTTATAAAAAGTTTGATCAAATTCATGAAGTTGAAGCAGGAGCCTATTTTGAAGTAGTAAAAGGCAATCAAAAAGCTCTTGGGTTTACCTTATATAATTTAGATCCCCGTTTAGGTCCAACTGGTCAGGGTACAGGTCCATTACCTGTTACTAATAATGCAACTACTTATCCACAGAACTCTTCGAGTGCCAGTACAGCATTTGGTGTCCGTTCTTATTTTGGATCTGCTAAATATACATTTGATGATAAGTACTCTATTAATGGTAATATCCGACGCGATGGTACTTCAAGAATAGCGAATCCAGAAAACAAACAAATCACTTCCTGGTCAGCAGGGGTAATCTGGAATGCTTTGCAGGAAAATTTTATGAAAACTCAAAATTTCCTATCTGATTTTAGAGTAAGAGCTTCTTATGGTATTGTGCCAAATATTGGAAGCATTGCCACTACCAGTTATGGTATTGGTGGGGGTCTTGTAAGTGTTACTAATTATCAGGGAGCGCAGATTCCCACTTTTGGTACTTCATCTTATTCAGGCTCTACAATTACCGGTACAATTCCTAATACTCCTGGTAATCCAGAGTATAGAATTGAGCGGATACAGAAATCTAATATTGGTGTTGATTTTTCTGTTTGGAAGAACCGGGCACGGTTTAATGTAGATGTGTATAAAAATAGAACAATAGATCTTTTTGTCAGGCAACCACTGAGTGGTACAACTGGATTTGCAAACTTAGATATCAATGCTGGTGAAATGTCAAATAAAGGTATTGAAGTCATTGCCAATTTTGATGTTATCAGACAGCGTAATTTTAATATAACTGTGGGGTTGAATCATTCAATTAATAAAAATACTATTGAAGATCTTGGTGCTGTAAACGAATATTTTTTAGGAACATTTCTTATAAGAGAAGGTTTGCCATATGGGTCTCATTATACTTATCATTATTTAGGCGCTGACCCTACTACAGGAAAACCACGATATGAGAAAGAAGATGGTAAAGAAACAAATAACATAGCTGAGGCAGGGCAATTTGCTAAATTTGGCACCTACTTACCTAAACATGTGGGTGGATTTAATACTGAAATTAGTTTCCATCGATTAAGTATCGAGGCATTATTTTCTTACCAGTTTGATGTTGTACGAAGCAATAACACACGAAACTGGATTACACGCGGTACACCAGGGTTTCATGCATCTGTTAATGCTTCAAGAGAAATGCTTACAAATCAATGGATGAAACCCGGTGATCAGAAATTTTATCAATCACCGGTCTATGATAGAGGTTTTACCTCATCTGATTTACAGGATGCCAAATTCCTTCGTTTTAGAAATTTGAATGTTGCTTATCGAATTCCGGCTCTTAATCACAAAACAACTTCTTTAATAAAAGTTGCAAGATTTTATGTGCAGGCACAAAATTTAGCTATTTGGAGTCCCTGGAATGGAGTAGATCCTGAAGATAATAATAATATTAGTTTAAACGAATATCCGAACCCAAAGATGTTTGTTGTAGGCATTGATATTAATTTTTAAGGAAATAATCTTAATCAACTTCTTTGAAAAAGTGAATCGAATAGTTAACCCATAATTTAACCTTGTTGAAAAATAAAAAATCAAAAAAATGAAATATTATAAATTATTGCTTACATCTATTTTCTTCCTAACACTTCTTTCCTGCAAAAAGGTGATAGAGATAGAGGAGACTGATTTTATAGGAGGTGATTTGGCTTTCAAGACAGTAGGAAATAATGAGCAAGGAGTTATTGGCGCTTATGCTCTATTAAGTATTGAAATGTCTATTTTACTTAATGCTACTTTATCTGATGAACTTAAAAAAGCTGAATTTTATAATGCAGCTACAACTCATGAATGGCAATATTCTTCTACTGATATAGGTATCAGAGACAACTTCACAGCTTTTAACCTTTATTATAGAGTTATTGACAGAGCTAATAGGGTTTTAAAAGCATTGCCTAATGCTGATTCAACAAAAGCAGGTGATAATGCGCTTCGTATTAAAACAAGAGGGGAAGCTTTATTTATTCGTGCCTTTTCCCATTTTGAACTTTATAGGTACTATAGCGGTTCAGCTGACCCCAACGCTTTAGCAATTGCTTATATGGAAGAACCTTCATTACAACCTACAGAAAGAATAACTGTTGGACCATTTTTTCAAAAGCTTAATGCAGATCTTGCTGAAGCAAAAACTTTGCTCCCTAGTACCATACCAACAACTGAAGCACTTACTGTAAGAGCAACTAAGTTCGCCGTAACGGGCCTACAAGCAAGAGTTGCTTTATATACAAAAGAGTGGGCTAATGCAATTACCTTCAGTAACGAGTATATAACAGCACTACCCTTAGCAACAAGAGCACAATTTCCAGGTATATGGTCCGATGCTAACGTGAGTGAAGTAGCATTCAAATTGAAGAGAACAACAGCCCAAAGTGGAACTTTAAGTCTTGGGAATACAACCAGGATGGGTTCTTTATTCAGAGGAATCTCTTCTAAGAATGCTGCCGGAGATACTTTAGTAGGAACAGTAACCTGGGCCCCTTCCGATAAAATTTGGAATAGTTATGATAAAATAAATGATATACGATTTAGCAGCTATCTTAAAGATGAGCCCTTATTAACGAAATTCGGCCGACCCTCTAGAATTATTGCTAAGTATGCAGGAACCGGTTATACGACCACAGCTGAGAATGTGGCTGATGCAAAAGTTTTCCGAACAGGAGAAATGTATTTAATCAGAGCTGAGGCAAAGGCTGAAAATAATGACCTTGTTGGAGCTGCTGCCGATTTGAATGCATTGAGAGCGGCGCGGATTACTGGTTATACTACCCAGGTTTTTGCTTCTAAAGATGCAGTAATCACCGCGATTATTGAAGAGAGATTTAAAGAACTTGCTTTTGAAGGCCATCGGTTTTGGGATCTTAGGAGAAGAAATCTTCCTGTCGAACGTCTTCTTTCCGATGCTCCAACATCAGCTGCTCAAATTTTACCAGCTGGAAATTTCCGTTTTTTATTACCTATACCGAATGCAGAAATTCAGGCAAACCCTCTAATTAAGCAAAATCCTGGTTATACTAATTAATTAAGTTGCTAGTTAAGAGGGGGTGAATAGTGAATTGCTTGTAAATAAGGCAATTGTGCAAAATACAGGGTATTAATAATAACTATTTCAAAAAAACAGGCTGTCCAATCAGGAGCCTGTTTTTTTATGTGATTACTATTTAATTACTTCAGCAAGCTTATCAAACAATGCCTTTTCCCGCAATCCTTCGGCTATCACCACTCCATTGGGGTCCAGCAATACATTATAAGGAATGCCCTGGATATTATACATTGGTACAACCATGCTTTCCCAAAACTTAAGGTCGCTTACATGCGTCCAGTTTAATCCATCATCTTTGATAGCCCTTACCCACTTATCTTTTTCCTTGTCCAGCGATACGCCAAGTACAGTGAAATTTTTATTCTTAAATTGTTTATAGGCATTAACAACGTTTGGATTTTCGGAGCGGCATGGTTTACACCAGCTTGCCCAGAAATCAACGAGCACATACTTTCCCCTGAAAGAAGAAAGAGAAACAGGAGTGCCATTAACATCATTCAGTGTAAATTCCGGAGCTGGCTTATTCATTAAACCTGCAGGTGCAGGTTGCTGTGGTTGAGTTTTTATGCTGCTTCGGATTGTCGCCAGCCCCGTATGTTCCGGGAATTTAGCAGCCGTTTTATCTATCATGGCAACTATTTCATCCTGAGAAAAAGGCTGCAAGCCCAAAGCCGGATTAGAAGCATAACTCTGGTAACTGCCTAATACAAAAATGGATAAAGAAGGGCTGCTATTGTTGTTAATGATCTGGCTGGCATAATTCCTGTAATTCTGGCTAGCCGCATTCCTTTCCGCAGTGATTGTTTTAAAATTACTATCAGCCTCGGGGCGTTTGCTTAAACTATCTAACTGAACGCTCATAGTATAAATTGATGATAACTGAACGTTGCTGTGTGATAAATAATCAATAAGCGCCTTACTGGCATCAGAGCCTGCAACAGTATAGGGTTGAGTTGCATTTTTAAGGTCAGCATTTATCGTAATATTTTTTGCATCATTTATGATCGTAGCTAAGGGATTCATTTGCTGTGTCAGCCGCAGTACATACAGACTTTCTTCTTTGGCGATGGTTTGCAGCTCAAACCGCCCATCGCTATCAATACTGGCTGAATCTACGATCAGAGGTTGTGCACTTCCCAGCGCTGCTTCTTCGAGGAAGATTATATTCACAGGCGCATTTTTTATAATCCCTTTGACCGTGAATGAACCTTTGTCTTTATCATCGCAGGAAGAGAAAAAAGCAAGCAGGGAGATGCTGAGAACCAGATATAATATTTTCATTTGAACTTAAAGAATTTGTTGGTTGCAAATGTAAATTTATTTGGCCTCAGCATTTTGCTAAAAAAAAGCCCCCGTCTCTGGCGGGGACCCAATGCACAATATATGTATGAAACTAGAGACTCGATGTTTTCAGTTTCCTTGGAAGTTTAACATCAATGTTTTGTGTTTTACCGTTACGTATTACTTGTAGCTTCACAGAACTTCTTTCTTTATTTTCACGGATCATTTTGGTGATCTCGTCAGCACTGTTTACAACTTTATCATCTACCCGGGTAATAATGTCGCCTTCCTTTACACCAGCTTTAGCAGCATTCCCATCGTCATCCACATCAATAACTTTTACACCCTTGCCATCCTCCGTGTCCTGAATTGATAAGCCCAGTCTCGGCCTGTTTGTATTGAAATAAAGCCCTTGCCCCTGTGGAAGTTCCATTCTGAAATCATTATCCCATTGACCAGGTGGCAACACACGTGGCACAGGTATTCCACTTAATTTTACTCCCTTCCATCTGCCAAGTTCTGCAGTAAGCTTTTGTTCTTTCCCATCTCTCAATATTGTTATGGCCACTTTTTCACCAGGTTTATGGGCACGCACCGCAGTCGTTACATCTTCAGCATCTTCTATTTTTTTATCACCGATTTTAGTAATGATATCCCCTTTTTTTAATCCGGCTTTTTCGGCAGCACTTTCTTTACTTACTGAAGTTATCTCTGCACCCTTATCATCTGCATCGGTTACTATGCCGAGCATGGCACGGTTAGAGTCTTCAGAAAAAAGAGACATACGCTCTTTGTCAAAATTGAAGTTCCAGCTTCTGGCACCTGGGCCGGTGATATTAAGGTGCTGTCCATCTTTGATCCTGGTCACGTTTACTGTCACCTCATCTGTTTTAGTGTTTTCTTTACCATTGATCAGTACCTTATCGCCTTTGATCTCAATGACAGTTTTTTCATCCACATCACCTGTACGGGTAATTACTATCGTCTGCACTTCTTTATTTTTTTTATCGCTCTTTTCATTTTGTGCAAATGCAGCCCCTGTAAATAAACTAATGGCCATTAGCAGTGATCCCTTGATAAAATATTGTTTCATATTGAGTATTTTTTAAACTACGTTATTTTTCGTAGGGCAAATATAAACAGGATTTTTGAATTACGAAACATTTCGCAGTTGTTAAAATGTTAAGCGGTTGAGATGATAGTTTTTATCGTATCTATCACCTGATGAAGGGCAGAACTATCCTGTCCCCCCGCGGTGGCTATATTTTTTTGGCCGCCACCTCCGCCTTTAATCAGCGGAGCTACATGTTTTTTTATAATATCGGTTGCATTCAGATCTTTTTGTAATGCCAGTTGTTCTTCCAGGATGAGCACTATATGTGCCTTACCTTCCAATGCGGTACCCAGCGTTATGATGTAATCCTTAAAATGGGCCTTTAAATCAAAAGCAAGTTTTTTTAAAGACTCTGCACTGGGTACCTGTACTATTTCTCCGATAAAATTGAATCCATTGACAACTTGAACCTTGTTTATCAGCACTTTTTTAATAGCTTCTAGCTGAGTTGCTTCCACGATTTCCAGGCGTTTTTTCAGGGTGTTATTTTCTTCCTGCAGGCTGCTGATCGCTTTTATAAGATCCTTTGGATTTTTTAAGTATTCTTTTAGTTGTTGTAATTGTACCAATTCATTATTTATGAATTCTTCTGCAGCTTCACCGCTTACCGCTTCTATTCTACGTATACCAGAGGCTACTGCACTTTCAGCAAGAATTTTAAGCAAACCCAGCTCACCGGTAGCGCCTACATGTGTGCCTCCACACAGCTCAATTGAATAGGAGGGATCAATGATCACCACCCTCACATGATCGCCATATTTTTCTCCGAATAATGCCATAGCTCCCAATGAC
>MWVW01000334.1_pt1 | contig 10973 bp, 9 predicted proteins | sample 1047191 | NCBI WGS metagenome assembly MWVW01 (sample SAMN06349985, study PRJNA376086) | soil metagenome | isolation source: MtG22-5 sample Antarctic (ecotone) | place: Antarctica
GTGAATATAAGTAGAGGGAAAAAGAGGTAACACTTCATCAATCACATCCTGTAAGAACAAAAAAGTAGAATCATTGCCGGCACAGTATACATCAGGAAAAATACCCCATGTTTCCTGTACCTGCTTTATTTCTCCCGCTGCCTGTTTTTGTGTGCTCGTGATTGATGCAGTAGTTGGAAATTTTGTAGGCCGGTCCGGGAAACAACTAAGCCATGGATAAGCAGCGATAGCTGCTGATGAATGACCGGGCATTTCTATTTCCGGTATAACAGTTATATGCCGGTTCATAGCATATTGTACAATTTCTTTTATATCAACCTGCGTATAAAATCCACCATAACGCTTATTGTCATTGCCTGAGCCCGGATAGCGCCCAATGACCGTTCCGTTTCTGAATGCGCCGACTTCAGTCAGCCGTGGATATTTTTTGATTTCAATACGCCATCCCTGGTCTTCTGTGAGGTGCCAGTGAAAATAATTCATCTTATGAAGTGCCAGGTAATCAATATATTTTTTTATAAACGAAACTGGAAAAAAATGCCGGGTTACATCGAGATGCATACCGCGGTACTGAAACGCTGGATAATCATTGATCGTAACCAGTGGAATAAGTAATGATGAAATTTGAACGTTTTTATTGAGCACTGACTTTACATCATATGGGGCCAATAACTGAATCAGTGTTTGTATGCCATAAAAAGTGGCAGCATGTGTGCTTCCTTGTATGCTGATACCATCTTTGCTTACTGCAAGCGTATAGGCTTCTTTATTTGTTGATTCTAAAAGAGGACGTGTATTGAGCTTGATGCAATCTTTTCCTTCCTGCCCGACTATAACAAGGCTGAAGCCATATATTTCCTGTAAATAATCATTAAAAAGATGAGCAGTTTTTTTATCCTCTTCGTTAGCAACTGCTATCACTGTCTTTTTTGAAAGTTTGAATTCTCCTGCTGACTGTTTAATGCTAACCGGCCTGGGTATTATGGATAATGGATTGCTAACTACTGGCTGTGTATTTGCTGCAGAAGAAAAAAGTATAAAAACAAAAATGATTTTTTTCATAGTTACTTAATGACGGGTAAAATAATGGAAGAAGGATATTGCGTGCTATGGTATATTTTAATATCAGACTTTTGAAAATCGCCTTCATTGGCTTCATAAATATTTAAAAATTTCTGCGGATTGCGGTCTGCTAAAGGAAACCAGCTGCTTTGTACCTGTACCATAATCCTGTGACCTTTTTTGAAACTATGTGCTACATCAGGCAAATAAAATTTTACCCGCTCTATGTTTCCCGGTGTAAATGGCGTGGGCTGCTCGAATGAATTTCTGTATTTGCCACGCATTATTTCTCCCCGTACCAGCATCTGGTAGCCTGCCATCAGGTAATTATTTCCGGTAGGAGAGGGAGCCTGGTAACGAAAAGTATCAGGAAAAACATCAATGAGTTTTACAACAAAATCTGCATCTGTTGTGGAGATGGAAGTAAACAATTCCGCATATAATGGACCACCCAGTGTTACATCAGACTTTAATGGTTCAGTTTGAAAAACGAGTACATCAGGACGCCGCGAAGCGAAGCGCTGATCATCTGTCATGTATTCTCTTGTTCTGCGCATATGTACATCTTCTGTGTAGGGAACAGGCTTAGCCGGATCACTGGTATATTGAGAAAAAATATTTCCACTTGCGGGTTTACTCCAGCCCAAAGTTCCTTCCGGCTGCAGAAATAAATTTTGTGTTTGCATTTCCTTTGGCGGCCATTGTGCAAATTGTTTCCATTTATTTTCACCACTGAAAAAAATAGTAGCTTCTGCCAGCTTTGAAACGTCACCTTTCGCTTTTAAATGATAATTGAAAAAAGGGAGTTCTATATTATTTTGATACCATTCAGAGGTTTTACTTCCAAAATATACATTCCCTAAATAAGAGCCATCAGCACGGCCGCCCCATTGACCATGAAACCAGGGCCCCATCACGATCTTATTGTTATTCCTGCTTTTTTGTTCAATGGCTTTATATAAGTTCCATGCGCCAAAAACATCTTCAGCATCGAATAAGCCACCAACGACAAGTGTGTTTGCCGTTGCCGGAATATGTTGAACAAAATTGCGGGTATCACGGGCCTTCCACCACTCATCAAGATTGGGATGCGCATACAGGTCTTTCCAGAATTTTATGCTATCTCCCATAATGCGGGCAAAGTTTTTTAATGTGCCGGTGCTTAAATTATAATGATAGTTGTCGCCTGATGGTGAAAAACGCGGAGGAGCTGATTGTGTGGTAGGTTGAGGCCTCGGCCTGCCAAATGACGGATAAAAAGAAAACGCATCCATTAACATGAATGCTCCGTTATGATGAAAATCATCACCCATGAACCAATCGGTAACCGGCGCCTGCGGACTTACTGCTTTTACAGCAGGGTGACCGCTTAATGCAGCCATAGTAGCATAAAAGCCAGGATATGAAATACCAAAAACTCCTACTTTGCCATTATTATGTGGTAGATTTTTTACCAGCCATTCTACAGCATCATAAGTATCGCTTGCTTCATCTGTATCTTTTCCCTTCTTTGATGTATTAAATGGACGAACATCAATAAACTCACCTTCACTCATGAACTTGCCACGTACATCCTGAATTACAAATATGTAGTTTTCACGAAAATATAAACGATGATAAGAAGCGGCAAAATCAGGCCATGCATCAACACCATAGGGTGCCGAAGAATATGGTGTGCGGCATAACAGGACAGGATGTAATTCTGTGGTATCTCTGGGCAGGTAAATGGCAGTATACAATTTTTTGCCATCACGCATGGGGATCATGCGCTCCCATTTTATATAATTCTCTCTGATCCAGGCACTGTCAAGACTGTTGGATTGGGCCTTAATTCCGCTAATGAGAAAGCTAAACAAGAGTAAGGTGAGCAGTGGCTTCATTATATAGGTTTGAACCCTCCTAAGGTAAAAACAAATTGATTAAGTCATTGGTACTTCCATCAATAACAGTTCGGCACTAGTCTCTGCATGAATTTTGAAAATGTTTTCATCCCAGATTCCCAATCCATCTCTTCTGTTCAGCGCAATATCATTGATGGATAAATTTCCTTCCAATACAAACACATACACACCATTTCCTTTAACTTTTACTTCGTAGTCGATTTGAAATCCCTGTTCAAGCTTTCCCATACTGAACCATGCATCCTGGTGTATGTTGATGCCTTCATCTGAACCCACTGGCGATATAACAGTTAATAATTTATTTTTTTTCTCTGCATCAGAAAATGCCTTCTGATCGTATCTTGGAGATACATTCTTTTGGTTGGGGAAAACCCATATCTGTAAAAACTTTACCTGCTTTTCTCCGCTATTATTTTTTTCACCATGCACAACCCCTGTGCCAGCACTCATGATCTGCACATCACCTTGCTTGATCACGGTAGTATTTCCCATATTATCCCTATGCTCCAGCTCACCTTCCAGGGGTATAGAAATGATCTCCATATTATCCTGGGGATGTTTGCCAAAGCCCATTCCCGGCGCCACTGTATCATCGTTAAGTACACGCAACACTCCAAAATGCATTCGTGATGAATCATGATATCCTGCAAATGAAAATGTATGCCATGAATTGAGCCAGCCATGATCGGTGTGGCCCCTTGTGTCAGCTTTATGCAGAACTGTTTTCATTGAATTAATATTTAATGTTTGTATGTCCATATTGATATGAAGAACATTGATAAGGAAATTCCAGCCTAACGTTTGTTGCAATTAATTATAACTCCATAAAGTACCAGACGTGCGACGCAACTAAGCTGCATAGTATTTCAATTGCCGGCTAAAAAAATTAAGCTGCTACTTTTTCTTCCACAAGTTTTTCCGCCAGCCATAAAAACTGATGTATAAAAGTATTTACACTTTTCTCAAAACCTGGATCAAGTAAGTTTCCGTCAAGATCAAATTTTTTATCTACCTGTGGTGTAATGAGCATGTAAGGAGAACCTATGCCAAACAGGGCATAAACAAATTGCTGTAACTGTATAGCAGCACGCATGCCGCCCATTGCGCCAGGTGATGCTGTCGCCAGGCCAAACGGTTTGTGTTCCTGTTTTGGAAAATGGTCAAATAAATTTTGCATTGCCGGTGAATAGCTACCATTGTATTCTGGGGTAAGTATAATGAAAGCATCCGCACCAAACATTCTTTCCGCCAATTTTTTGTGCTCTTTTGGAGCATGATCTATTGATGTAAATACTTTTTGAATGTGGGGTAATATAAATTCACGTAAATCAATGATACCAGTCTCATGCTCTGTCAGTTCATTTAATTTTTTTTCAAGGTGTAATGCCACACGGTGGGTTACACTATTTTCTCTGGGACTGCCTGATATAATTTCTATTCTCATAATTCCTGCTTTAAGTGGTAAAGATACTGAATCAATGTTTAAACATCAAATTTAATTTGATGTTTAACTTTATGTAAAAAAACCATAGATTGAGTGCAGGATTTGCTATGGTGTGTGACTGAAATCATCAGAAACCTGTCAATGCTTGTTCAAATTTTTTAAAATTTATTGATTTTAAATTCAGTTGTTACGATCCACTTACTTAATAATCGAACTTCATACTCATTTTATGTTCAATCGTCGTAGGTTCATTAAAAACTCTGCATTAGGCTCGTTGGCTTTTATAATTAAGCCCGACTATGCTGAATCATTTTTGGCTGGAGGAATAAAAGATAAGTCCATCGTAATTTCCACCTGGCCTAATACAAAAGCAAATGCGGCAGCATGGAAAATTTTATCCCGGAAAGGAAGAGCACTGGACGCAGTAGAAGCAGGCGTGCAAATACCTGAGGCTGACCCCGCTGATCAAAGCGTTGGTTATGGGGGGCTGCCGGACCGCGATGGTAAAGTAACACTCGATGCATGCATTATGGATGAACATGGCAATTGCGGGGCTGTTATGTTTCTTCAGGGAATAATGCATCCTATAAAAGTTGCCAGGCTGGTAATGGAGAAAACACCCCATGTGCAACTGGCAGGGGAGGGTGCCTTAAAATTTGCTCTTGCAAATGGATTTAAGATTGAAAACTTATTAACGCCTCAAAGCGAAAAAGACTGGAAAAACTGGCTCAAAAATGCAAATTATGATCCTATGACAATCCCCAATTTATTAGAAGAAAAAAATAAACTTAAAAACCCGGGACAGGAAAATAATCACGACACAATAGGTATGATTGCATTAGATGCAGCCGGTAACTTAAGCGGTGCCTGTACTACCAGCGGGATGGCTTTCAAAATGCATGGAAGGGTAGGCGATAGTCCTATCATCGGTGCTGGTCTTTTTGTTGATAATGAAGTGGGTGCTGCCACCGCAACTGGTGTGGGGGAAGAAGTGGTACGAACCTGTGGTTCGCATACGGTAGTTGAACTAATGAGACAGGGACTGACTCCTGAAGAAGCATGTAAACGAACAGTACAAAGAATTATTAAAAAAAGAGGTGAAAAAGCAAAAGGCTTGCAGGTTGGTTATATTGCTGTAAACACAAAAGGTGAATTTGGAGGATTTGCTCTGCAACAAGGTTTCAGCTATGCTGTACAAAGTGCAAAAGGTGTAAAGGTGTACGATGCCAAATACTTTTTTAAGTCATAAAACACATCATTCTTATAATAAAAAAACGGACTGATTGAAAAGTGAAGATGAAAAAAAATTAAGCAGCTATATCATTGAAATTGCAACTGCTGATTTTGAAGCTACCAGGTCGGCTGTGAAGGGTGGAGCGGATAGGATAGAACTTTGTGCTGCCCTCACAGAAGGAGGGATAACGCCATCCAATGCAACTATAAAAAAATGCAGGGAATCATTTTCGGTTTCTCTCTTTCCCATCATACGGCCACGGGGCGGAGATTTTTTATATTCAGATGACGAGTTTGATATCATGATGAATGATGTACGTCTATGTAAAGACCTGGGTTGTGATGGTATCGTGACAGGCCTATTAAAGAAAGGTGGTGGTATTGACTGTGAGCGGACACAACGTTTGGTTGATAGCGCATATCCAATGGAAGTAACCTTCCACCGTGCTTTTGACAGGTGTAAAGATCCACTAAAAGCTTTGGAGCAATTGATCGATATGGGTTGCCAGAGAATACTAACATCAGGTCAGCAACTTTCAGCACTCCAGGGCATAAAATTAATTACCCAATTAATACAACAGGCAAAGGAAAGGATTATAATTATGCCGGGCAGTGGTGTACGGAAGGAAAATATATTGGAAATTGCCCGGAGTACTGGTGCAGTTGAATTTCACTCTTCGTTGCGCAGCAAAAGAAAAAGCGGGATGGAGTTTATACATCCGGCTTTTGCAGACATTGAAGAAAGTTATATGAATGCAGCGATCAGTGCAGATGATGTAAAAGCATTACGAAAGGCTTTGAATTCATGATTCCTTTTTCACTTCTTCGATAATCGATATTCCCTCGCTTAGATCCCCGTTTGTCCATTTCCATATTTCATGTAAACGAATTCTGCCATCATGTAAAATTTGCGGAGTGGAACGGCAAATCCCGGTTCTTATTTCGCCTTTACCATTTATATGCTGATACCGCATATTCAATATTCCTACATCATTTGCGAGGGCTATAAGTTGACCAGTGATAATTGAACCTCCTTTATAAGTACCGGTTACGATATTTTTCTCCTGGTAATATTGAAACGTGGTTGTATTGCCTACTTCTCCATTTAGGGAATTATTGATTGTGGGAAAAACTTTATTGTGATAGTTGATCATCATTATGAATTAAGAAGAATAGTTTTTAACTTTTTGCTCAATTTTCCAAATCAACTATTATGAGTTCAAGTATCTTTTCAGAAATCAACTGGCTTGCCGTACTGGTTGCTGCTATTGCCTATTTTGCACTAGGCGCTTTATGGTATTCCGTATTATTTGGAAAACAGTGGGTGATGCACCAAAAAATTGATATGAATGACCCGGAGGTAAAAAAAGGTACAGGTGCTATCATGATTGGTTCATTCATTATAATGCTCATCTCATGTATCGGTTTGGCAGTTTTAGTGCAACGCCTTGACTTGATCGGGGGACTAATGTCAGGAATAAAATTAGGATTAGTCACGGGAATATGTTTTTCTGCAGCTGCGATCAGTGTTACTTATTTGTATATAAAAAAATCATCCACCTTACATTTCATTGATGGTTTGTATCATGTAATAGGGCAAGTGATAGCTGCAATCATTTTATGTCTCTGGAGGTAAAGTGGCAATCGTCAATACATGTACAAATTACCCTGTTATTCTACTTTGGTAATCTTAACCACATTGGTTGGGAGGTGAAGGTGAACCGGGGTGCTTCCTGTGCTGACCATTACGTCTCCGGGTTTTAAAAAACCTCTTTCTTTAAGAATGACTATCTGGTCATTGATGATTTCGTCAAGGCTATGTTCTTCACTATAATAAAATGCCCTGACGCCCCAACTAAGGCTGAGCTGGTTGACAAGTGACCGCTCTTTGGTAAAAATAAAAAGCGGCGCTTTTGGACGGTAGCTGCTTAACATAAAACCCGTATAGCCGCTTTGCGTCATGCCAATAAGCGCATCGGCATTTACATCACTGGCCAGCTTGCATGCATTATAACATACTGCGTCACTATGAAAGGAAGGGGAGTGGGCCTGTGGCTGTAAAACTTCTTCCAGGTCATAACGGTATTCTGTGCGTTCCACTTCCATTATAATCTTACGCATCGTTTCCACTACTAGTTTCGGGTGATGGCCTGTGGCAGTTTCTGCACTTAGCATTACTGCATCTGCCCCTTCCAACACCGCATTTGCCACATCTGTTATTTCACTCCGGTTGGGCTTGCTGCGATCGATCATACTTTCCATCATTTGTGTGGCTACGATCACAGGTTTGGCACGGTGAAGGCTTTTGCGGATGATCTGCCTTTGAATAAGCGGAATTTGCTCAAGCGGGAGCTCCACACCTAGGTCACCCCGCGCTATCATAATGGCATCCGATTCCACAATGATATCACGTATATTATTCAAAGCCTCCGGCTTTTCTATTTTGGCTATGATCTTGGTTTTGCTGTTGCGTTCCTGCAGTTTATTTCGCAGGATAATTATATCCTTTACACTACGTACGAAAGACAATGCCACCCAATCCAATTCTTCATCAATGATAAATTCAAGGTCTTCAAAATCTTTTTCAGTAAGTGCAGGCAAAGAAATCTTGGTATCAGGTAGGTTAATTCCTTTTTTAGAAGAAAGCTTTCCTCCGAGTGTAACTTCCACCTGCACATCATTATTTTTCAAAATGTTTTTGACCTGCACCTCGAGTTTGCCATCATCAATCAAAATTTTATTACCCACTTTAACATCGGTATGCAGGTTGGTATAAGAAACATAAATCCTGCTTTTTGTTCCTACTAATTTTTCATTGGTGAAAGTGAGTACATCACCTGCTTCTACATCAATACCTCCATTTTCCATTTCACCCACCCGCAACTTAGGTCCCTGGAGGTCGCCCAGAATCGATATATTATAAGGCTCAGTCTTGTTGATCTGGCGTATAAAATCAATAATCTTTTTTTTATCGGCATGCGCACCATGCGAAAAATTCAGGCGGAATACATTCACACCGCATTTTATCAGTTCCAGTAATTGATCATAAGTGTCGCAGGCGGGCCCTACGGTGGCTACAATTTTTGTCCGGTGGTAAGTATGCTCTATACCAGCCGCTTTGTCCATATTCTTATGAAAATATTTCCCAACGTTTTTTGACATTATCTTATTTCTTATTTGAAATTATTTGGATGCAGGTTATAAAATTTAAGAAGCCAGTATCTTGACGATCTTCATCCATTCGTCGCTGATTTTACCTTTTTTCTTTCCAACATTTTCCAGGGGCACATAATTCATTTTATTATTCAATATGCCTACGAATACATTATATCTCCCTTCAATCAGGCACTCAACTGCATGGTAACCCATTCTGCTTGCAATGAGCCTGTCAAGACAAGAAGGTGCGCCGCCGCGTTGTATATGCCCGAGTATACATACCCTGGTTTCTGCATTGGGAAGTCTTTTTTTTATAAGTTTGGCTACTTCGTCCGCTCCTCCAAAACCTTCTCCTTCAGCTACAACTACAATGTTCACCAATTTTTTTCTTCTTTCTTTTTCTTCCAGGGATAGCATCAGATCTTCTAAATCTGTTTTTCTTTCAGGCACTAAAATATGTTCAGCGCCGGTGGCAATACCGCTGTGTAGTGCAATATAACCGGCATCACGTCCCATTACTTCTATAATAAATAAACGATCATGGGCATCAGCAGTATCTCTGATCTTATCAATGGCTTCCACAGCCGTGTTTACTGCAGTATCAAACCCTATTGTAAAATCTGTCCCCTGTATATCTTTGTCAATAGTGCCGGCAATACCGATTACAGGAATATCGAATTCACTACTGAATTCTACGGCACCTCTGAAAGTACCATCTCCACCGATTAAGATCAGTCCCTCTATTCCGTGTCTTTTTAATGTTTCGTAAGCTTTTTGTCTGCCTTCCGGCAATAAAAATTCTTTGCAACGGGCGGTTTTCAGAATCGTACCACCACGTTGAATAATATTGGCTACTGAGCGGCTTTCCATCTGGTAAATATCATCTTCTATCAAACCCTGGAAACCTCTCATAATACCAAAAACCTCTAAGCCATTATAAATACCGGTGCGGACAACTGCCCGTATAGCAGCATTCATGCCCGGTGAATCCCCTCCAGAAGTCAATACTCCGATCCGGCTAACTTTTTTTTCCATCAGTTATCGTAATTTGTATATCGGCAGGGTACTGCTGTCCCTGAACTCCAAAAATAAGGTTTTGTATGTAGTGTGTAGTTGAGACATATTATTGTATCTAAAAATACTTGAAATGAAAAAAAACTTGTTCGTCATATTGCTGCTGATTTTTTTTATTTATAGCAATGGTCAGATCAAATATCCTGCAACCCTGAAGGTGGATACTATAGATGTATATCATGGAACTCCGGTAGCAGATCCTTACCGTTGGCTGGAAGATGATAACAGTGCTGAGACTAAAGAATGGGTTATTCAACAAAATAAAATAACAGAAGATTATCTATCTCAAATTCCTTACAGGAATAAAGTGAAGAAAAGTCTGGAAGAAATGTGGAATTATCCAAAATATAGTTCATCAAGGAAAGTAGGAGACCATTATTACTATTATAAAAATGATGGCTTACAGAATCAAAGCATTCTTTATCGTCAAAAAGGATTGAACGGCACACCTGAAGTTTTTCTTGATCCCAATAAAATGAGTAAAGATGGCACAGCTGCAGTTGGTGCCCCAGCCTTTAGTAAAAATAAAAAGTATGCTGCCTATCTGATAGCACAGGCCGGAAGCGATTGGCAGGAGGGCAAAATAATGGATGCTTCTACGAAAAAACAATTGAAAGATAAAATTCAATTCATAAAATTCAGCAGGATCACCTGGCAGGGAGATGATGGTTTTTATTACAGCCGTTATCCCGAGCCTGATGAAAAAAACAAATTAAGCAGACAAAACAAGTTTCATACAGTATATTATCATAAATTAGGAACACCTCAATCTTCTGATATCGTTGTATATGAAGATAAAGCTCATCCCTTACGCAATGTAAGCGTAGGCATAACTGAAGATGAAAGATTTCTGTTTCTATACCTGTGTGAAGGAACAAGCGGTAAAGAAATACGGGTAAAAGACCTTACTGCCAGTCAAAAAGATTTTTCAATTTTAATAAAAGGTTTTGATACCGAAGCAAACATTATAGATAATGATGGCCACAGGTTATTGGTAAGAACTATTGCTGATGCTCCTAATTATAAAATAGTTTCCATTGATCCAAAAAACCCTTCAAAAGAACACTGCAGAACAATCATACCAACGAAAACAAAATTGCTGG
>MWVW01000335.1_pt1 | contig 10945 bp, 11 predicted proteins | sample 1047191 | NCBI WGS metagenome assembly MWVW01 (sample SAMN06349985, study PRJNA376086) | soil metagenome | isolation source: MtG22-5 sample Antarctic (ecotone) | place: Antarctica
ATTTGCTGATCTTATTATGACAGCAGGCAAAGAAGTGGAAATGCCGCTTGCCCGGTTAGCACAGCTTGCAAGAGCTATAGGTATTCATTTAATAATTGCAACCCAGCGCCCATCAGTAAATATTATTACAGGAACCATCAAAGCTAACTTCCCTGCACGGATTGCATTTAAAGTGAGCAGTAAAATTGATAGCCGCACTATTTTAGATGTTGGTGGTGCTGAACAATTGATCGGCAAAGGCGACATGCTGATAAGTTATAATGGCGAATTAACCCGCTTGCAATGTGCTTTTGTTGATACCCCGGAAGTAGACGAGGTTACAGAATTTATTGGTGACCAGCGAGGATACCCCCAGGCTTTTTTATTACCAGAATATGTTGATGAAAAAGAATTGGAAGCAAAAGGCTTTGATCTTAACGATAAAGACCCATCATTTAATGATGCTGCGAGGCTGATTGTTATGAGCCAGATCGGAAGTACTTCCCTTTTACAACGCCGCATGAAACTGGGCTACAATCGGGCAGGTCGGTTAATGGACCAGTTGGAAGCTGCAGGTGTTGTGGGTCCTAACCAGGGCAGCAAAGCCAGGGATGTGCTAATTAAAACGGATAGTGAATTACAGGAATATCTTAATGGTGGATAATATTTTCTTCTTTTAAAACCATCCAGTAAAATAATTTCATTTATTCTTTTCCCTGTACAACAATAACAATTTCCCCTTTAACAGGTTTTTGTTTAAAGTGGTTGCACACTTCTGCCAAAGTGCCCCGCTTATTTTCCTCAAACATTTTTGTAAGTTCCCTGCTTACACAACATTGCCTGTCTGCCCCAAAATAAGCAATACAATCTTCTAACGTTTTTACTAAACGCATGGGTGATTCGTAAAAGATCAGTGTTCGTTCTTCTTCTGACAGTTTTTTCATCAGGGTTTGCCTTCCTTTTTTTTGAGGTAGAAATCCCTCAAAAATAAAGCGATTAATAGGAAGGCCACTATTTACTAATGCAGGTACAAATGCTGTAGCCCCTGGCAGGCACTCAACTTTAATATCATTTTTTATACATTCTCTCACCAGCAAAAATGCAGGATCACTAATGCCGGGGGTACCTGCATCTGTTAGTAAAGCCATTATTTTTCCTCCCCTCATTTGATCTACCAAATGTTGTAAAACCTTATGCTCATTGTGCTGATGATAAGGTGTAACCGGCTTTTCAATACTATAATTTCGCAATAATACAGATGAAGTTCTTGTGTCTTCAGCTAAAATCAGGTCTACCGATTTTAAAATTTCAATGGCCCTGAAAGTTATGTCCGCAAGATTTCCGATGGGAGAAGGTACGAGGTATAACCCTCCTAAATCCTCCCTGAAGGGAGGACTTTGTTTGTTGTTTTCAAGATTGTTATTAGCATTCAAAATGTGATGACTATTAAATTCTCCCTTTAGGGAGATCTAGAGGGTATTAATATGAATTGTGTATTCTTCCATCACCTGATTTGCCAAGAGTTTTTTTGCGGCTTCTTCAGCAATTGAAGCCGCTGCATCTTTTGTTGATGCTTCAATTTGTAAATTAATGTGCTTTCCAATTCTTACATCAATGATATTTTGTAAGCCAAGATTTTTCAAGCCATCAGACACTGCTTTTCCCTGGGGGTCTAATAATTCCTTTAAAGGCATAACTTTTACTTCGGCGGTAAACATCATTTGAGTTGATTTTTATATACTAGAGATAAGATAGAATAAATGATAAAAATTACCGGCACTGCTATCCACTGCAAAAAAACTGCACTGACAAGTGCCGTCACAATTAATATCAGTTTTGGCAAATTATTTTTAAGTGTGTAATCTTTAAACTTTAATCCTATAAAGGGGATATTGCTGATCATTAAATAGCTTAGCAACAAGATTAATCCATATAGCAACCATTTATTTATCAAAATACTGCCAATTCCAAAAGTAGCTGCATTAAAATGCAATATCAAAGGGAAAGACGCTATTAATAAACCTACAGCCGGAGTAGGCAGTCCGGTGAAATCATATGATTGCGATTCCTCTATATTGAACTTTGCCAGGCGATAGGCCGCTGCACAACTCAAAACAAATGCAGGGATTAACCAACCTATAGCTATCTCGAGCCCATTTTCTTCTCTTGCAAAACTAAGGCGTAGTAACTGGTATAAAATTGTTGCCGGAGCTACGCCGAAGCTTACTACATCCGACAATGAATCCAGGTGCTTACCTATATCAGAGGTAGCACGCAAAAGGCGGGCAACAAAACCATCCAAAAAATCTACAATACCCGCAAGGCCAATAAAAACTGCAGCCCATGTTAGTTTTTCCGGAATATTAAAACTGCTGCCGCTATATTCATCATTTACATACATTATCACTGATTCAGTTTGCAACGCAAATACAATTGCTATGCATCCAAAAAATAAATTTAGTAGTGTGAAAAAGTTGGGAATATGTTTCATACTTGAGACTACAGTCCACGGTCGACTGACCACAGAATTAATTTAAAGAGTTTTTTAATGCCTGTAACATTTTAATTAACGAATCCAAAAAATCATACAGTTCCTTAAACTGCTCATCATTAATATATTTTCTACGCTTTGCTAAGTAAAGACAGGCCACAACTTCAATACCTGATCTTATTGAATAATTTAAAAAACGCTTGAATTCATCGTTGGATTGACCTGTAGAACCTTCCGCAATATTTAAATTGATGGAATCGGCTGCTTTTTTTATCTGTTGAGTTAGACTAAATAATTCTTCTTTTGGAAATGTTCTTGTCAGTAAATGAATCTTATCTGCAAGATCAAGCGACAATTGCCAGACCTTAAGATTTTCAAATTTAAAAGGCATGTTTTCCAGTTGGTTTAGAAAAGCTTTGCTGTGGACTGCGGACTGTGGACTGTTGACTTTTTGTCTTCATCAACGCTTCAATTTCTTCAACGGTTATAGGAATATTTTTCATCAGATCTTTGTTTCCATTCCGGGTAACCCAAAAATTATTTTCTATTCTTATTCCCATTTGTTCTTCTTCAATATAAATACCGGGCTCAACGGTAAATACCATCCCGGCTTTTATGGGTTCTGTCCTGGTACCGAGGTCATGCACATCTACCCCCAAGTGATGGGAAATGCCATGATACAAATATTTGCGGTAAGCCCTGTTATCAGGATTTTCATTTTTTACATCTGATTTTTTGAGAAGACCTATTTTTTGAAAGATAATTGTTGCTTCCTCTCCTACTTTTTCTGTATAGTCAATTATGCTTATACCTGGTTTTAAAATACTCGCAGCATATTGATGCAAATGTAAACAGGCATTGTAAACCGTTTTTTGCCTTCGGCTAAATTTTCCATTTACGGGAACTGTTCGTGTAAGATCAGCAGCATAATTACCATAACTGGCACCAAAATCCATTAATATTAATTCCCCGGCTTTACATTCTTTGTTATTACTTACATAATGCAAAATTCTTGCACTGTCTCCACTGGCAATAATACTTCCATAAGCTGTACCTGTAGCTCTTTGTGATAGAAATGAATGCCATATTTCTGCCTCAATTTCATATTCTGTTACGCCTGGCTTGATAAATTGCAATAATCTTCTGAAAGCCACCTCTGTAATATCCATGGCTTTTTGCATTACTTCAATTTCCAAAGGAGATTTAATAGCTCGTAATTCTTTCAAAATTTTAGAACTTCGCCTGTAATTATGCAAAGGATAACGGTTGCGCATTTCTTTTGCAAAGCGGTAATCTCGTACAGGTACTACGTTTGCTTTGCGATCATTCTCATTCGTATTTAAATAAATTATATCCGCATAATGTATCCACGGCTGCAGCATCGCATCAAGACTATCCAGCCAAACAATTGTTTTTATCCCTGAAATATTTTGCCCTTCTGCAGAAGTTAGCCTGTGCCCGTCCCACTTTTCTTTTAATTCATTCGGGCGTACTAATACCAATAATTCTCTGTATTTAGCATCCGGGTTATCCGGAAATAATACCAGCATTGTATCTTCCTGCTCGATACCTGTAAGCCAGTACAGGTCAGCATTTTGTTTAAAAGGATGAAGTGAGTCACCATTAGCAGGCAGTTCATCATTGCTATTAAAAATTGCTATGGAATTCTTTTCCATCTTATCAGTGAATCGTTTCCGGTTCTGAATAAAGATGTCGCAATTGAGAGGGAGGTATTTCATTTAAAATAATTTTAACCGGTGCAATATACAAAGCCGTATTCTAATATTAATACCGCCCGTTTAAACGTGTGAAAAGTGATAGAAAAAACACAATAAAAAATCAAAAAAACGATTGTGGTAAGGCAATCCCCTTTTATCTTTACAAACACAACAAACGATTGTTATATGTCAGTCCCCACTATGCTTTCATTGCCGAAGAATGCATTTATAAATCTTGGAATAAAATCCGCAGAAAATGTTCACTACCAATTAACCCCGGAGGAGTTAACGGAACAAACGATTGCAAGAAAAGAAGGTGTTTTAAATGATACCGGAGCGCTTGTAATAAAAACAGGAGAATTTACGGGACGCAGCCCCAAAGACAAATACATTGTAAAAGATGATCTTACTTCAGAGTCTGTGCATTGGAATGAGTTTAATATTCCTATCGAACCAAAATATTTTGATCAGTTATATAAAAAGATGCTCACTCATCTTGAAAATAAAGAAATTTGGGTTAGGGATTGCTATGCCTGTGCTGATCCTGAATACCAGCTGAATATCAGGGTAATAAATGAAAACCCATGGAGTAATTTATTTGCACATAATATGTTTTTGCGTCCTAAAGAAGAAGGGCTTGAAAATTTTAAACCTGACTGGCATATTATACAGGCACCAACATTTAAGGCAATCGCAGCAACTGATGGAACACGGCAGCACAATTTTGCCATAGTAAACTTCACTAAAAAAATTATAATTATTGGTGGTACAGGCTATACAGGTGAAATGAAAAAAGGAATTTTCACTATTCTGAACTTCATTCTCCCGCATGATAAACATGTATTAAGTATGCATTGCTCTGCTAACCTGGGTGATGCCGGAGATACTGCAATATTTTTTGGCTTAAGCGGGACAGGCAAAACAACTTTGAGTGCTGATCCCAAAAGACACTTAATAGGTGACGATGAACATGGATGGACGGAGAATACCGTATTTAATTTTGAAGGGGGGTGTTATGCAAAAACTATTGATCTAAGCGAAGAAAAAGAACCGGAGATTTATCGTGCCATACGCCCCGGGGCCTTATTGGAGAATGTAACTTTTACAGAAGGAACAAATAAAATAGACTTCTCAAGCAAAGAAATTACCGAGAATACAAGAGTTAGTTATCCTTTACATTTTATCAGTAACGCATTAGAACCTTCCATCGGTAAACCTCCGAAAAATATTTTCTTTTTAACAGCAGATGCTTATGGAATTCTTCCACCCGTAAGTAAATTATCCGCTGGGCATGCCATGTACCAGTTTGTTTGCGGTTATACTGCAAAGGTTGCCGGCACCGAAGCAGGGGTAACAGAGCCAAAAGCTACGTTCAGTGCATGTTTTGGAGCGCCCTTTTTACCATTGCACCCTGTACAATATGCTGAAATGCTGGGTAAAAAAATAAGAGAACAAAAAGTAAATGTTTGGATGATAAATACAGGATGGAGCGGGGGAGCTTACGGCACAGGAAGTAGAATTAAACTTTCTTATACAAGAGCTATGATCACAGCAGCACTGGATGGAACATTGGATAACGCAAAATTTGAGGCTCACCCGGTATTTGGAATGATGATGCCTAAAGAATGTCCTGGTGTTCCTTCTGAAATTTTAAACCCAAGAAATACATGGGCGAATACAGCAGATTATGATGCAAAAGCAAAAGATCTTGCTGAACAATTTATTAAGAATTTTTCAAAATATGCCAGTGCTGCAGGAAAGGAAACATTGAGTGCTGCGCCAAAAGTGTAAAATCATTTTTAAAACAAGCCATATAGCTGGGCATCAACCTGGTTAATTATTTTGCCAAGATCTTCCTCATTTTCAGCAAATTTATTTTTATCAGCATCAATAATTAATAAGGGGCCTTCTTTGTAGGTTCCAATCCATTTGTTATAAAATTCATTTAGCTTTTTTAAATAGTCAAGCCGGATATTTTCCTCATATTCTCTTCCACGCTTTTGAATTTGAGCAACCAATGTGGGTACGGATGCATTAAGATATATAAGCAGATCGGGTGGCTTCACCATGCTTTTAAGAGTTTCAAAAAAAGTGTAATAATTGTCAAAATCCCTCTTAGCCATTAACCCCATATCGTGCAAATTCGGGGCAAAAATATTCGCATCTTCATAAATTGTCCTGTCTTGGATTACAGTTTCGGTACCCCGATGAATTTCCAGCAACTGGGTTAAGCGGCTGTTTAAAAAATATATCTGAAGATTAAAACTCCATCGCGGCATCTCTTCATAAAAATCATTGAGGTAAGGATTATGATCCACATCTTCAAACTGAGGAATCCATTTGTAATGCTTGCTTAATAATTCAGTTAATGTTGTTTTACCGGCACCTATGTTTCCGGCTACTGCAATGTGTTTTGGTTTTTTAGCTTTTGCCATAAAATTTCGAAGATCGAAGTATGAAAATCTAAAATAAACAATATATCCTCATAATCCCTTGAATCACAAAAATGAGGGCCAAAAAGGCTAAAAATAATTTAAGCCCATAGCTTGTCTTACTATTTTAATGGTAGCTTCTGAACTTTTACGTGCTTTCTCCGCACCCTGCAGCAGCACTTTTTGCAAATATTTTTCATCTTCCAATATTCTGTTTACTTTTTTACGAATAGGAGAAATAAATTTTATCATATCCTCAGCCAGTTGTTCTTTTAAATCACCATACCGAATATTGCAACTGTTATAATCATCCTCATATTTCTTTGTTATATCACTTGAAGAAACAAGACTCATCAGTAAAAAAATATTATCTATATACTCTGGCTTTACAGAATTATTCTCTGTAGGCCCACTGTCTGTTTTTGCTTTCATCACTTTCTTCCTTATCAAGTCATCATCATCGGCGAGGTATAAAGTTGCTAACTGATTTTCACTTTTGCTCATTTTGCCTTCACCATCCAGCGAAGGAACTTTTACCAGGTTGTTGCTGTAATTAAATGCAACGGGTTCAGGAAAAACATCTCCATAACGATGATTGAACCGGTTGGCAAAATTTCTTGCCATCTCCAGGTGCTGTTCCTGGTCTTTACCCACAGGTACATATTTGGCACGATGCAAAAGAATATCTGCTGTTTGTAAAACAGGGTAGGTTAGTAACCCTGCATTTGCATTATCGGGCTGTAATCGGATTTTCTCTTTAAATGTTGCTGTTTTTTCCAACTCACCTTTGTAAGCAAGCATATTTAAATACAGGTACAATTCCGCGGTTTCATATACATGGCTCTGGCAATACAAAGCAACTTTATCAGGGTCCAGCCCACAGGCAATATTTTCTGCCAAAATCCGATGCACATTAGCTTTCAGAAGTTTTGTATCAGGATGTGTTGTTAATGAATGCAGATCGGCCACCATAAAAAAACATTCGTATTCATCCTGCATTTTTACATAATTGCGGATAGCGCCAAAATAATTACCCAGGTGAAGAAAACCTGTTGGCCGAATACCACTCATTACTATCTCTTTTTTTTCAATAGTTTGTAGTTTGTGATTTGTAGTTTGTAGTTGGGGCATCTTACCGATTTTTGAACTTCTGCCCTTTAATTGCAGTTTTGTTTAAATAAGAAACAAATGAAGTTATCATTTTTGTTAACTCATCTGCCAATGTAAATAATTCTGAAAATAATTCTTTAGAGAGATATTTATTATCTAGACCCCTGTAAAGCTGAGATTTATATTCTCCAACTTCTCCTTTTGCGATTGTTAGTGAATTAATGAACTCAAATTTACTGCTTCTTTCAAAACCTTCTGCAATATTATCTATAATTGAACCTACGGATCCTCTTATTTGATCTTTATATCGATAATCTTCATTGATGGGCTTAATAAAAGTTAATGGGTATGTTTTTTGAGAGAGCAGTCTTGCTTTTTGCCAAATTTCCAATTCTTCAAATTTTTGTATGGTAGCCATAAATCTAAGATAGCTACAAACTATAAACTATTATATATTTGTTTGATAGAAGCGATAAAGAAAATAAGTTGTAGTTCATCGCAACTACAAACTACAACTACAAACCATAAACGATTGTCTTCAATTATTCATCTCAATAAAATAGATAAAAGTTACTACCTGGGTCAGCAGGAATTAAAAGTGCTCAAAGGTATTACTATGGATATTTTTAAAAACGAATATGTGGCTTTGATGGGACCAAGCGGAAGCGGCAAATCCACTTTAATGAATATTTTAGGTTGTCTTGATTCTCCATCAGGAGGACAATATATTTTAAATGAAAAAGATGTGAGCAAAATGCCTGATAACGATCTTGCTGATGTTCGCAATAAAGAAATTGGATTTGTGTTTCAGCAATTTAATTTATTATCTAGATTAACAGCCGCTGAAAATGTAGCACTGCCCCTGGTTTACAATGGTACCCCAAAAAAACAAAGGCTGGAGCAGGCACTTGAAATGCTTAACAGGGTTGGCCTTGCAGACCGCAGTCACCATAAACCCAATGAACTTTCCGGAGGGCAGGGACAGCGTGTAGCTATTGCTCGTGCTTTGGTAAATAATCCTTCCATAATTTTGGCAGATGAACCTACCGGAAACCTGGATTCGATTACATCGGGGGAAATAATGGATATTTTTGGAAAAATACATGATGAAGGAAATACAGTTATCCTTGTAACTCACGAAGTGGATATCGCTAATTATGCTCATCGTGTAATTCGTTTAAGAGATGGGGTTGTTGAAACTGATACCGTTACCAAGAATAAGTCAATGGTTATTGGTCATTAAATTACATAATACTATTTAGTGACGATTGACTTATTGACAAAATGACTTTTATTATATGTTACAAAAAATTTATACAAAGACAGGCGACCTTGGTAAAACAAGTTTGATTGGGGGAACAAAAGTTTCTAAAAGCAATATCCGTATAGAAACTTATGGAACAATTGATGAATTGAATTCATACATTGGATTGGTTAGTGATCATTGCAATGATGGCCATTCAAAAAATCTTCTAAAAGAAATTCAGGACAGATTATTTACTATTGGTTCTTCATTGGCTTGTGATCCTGACAAAGAGCAAAAGCTAAAAATTCCCGATCTTAAAGAAGAAGATATTAAACTGCTGGAAAAAGAAATTGATGCGATGAATGAAAAATTACCGGAGATGAAACATTTTATTTTACCCGGTGGCCATATTGCGGTGTCCACAACTCATGTTGCCCGTTGCGTATGCCGTCGTGCTGAAAGATGGTGCGTGAATATGATGGAACAAAATTTATTTGTTGAGCCCCGGATCATCAAATACCTTAATCGCCTCAGTGATTACCTTTTTGTTTTGGCAAGATATGTCGGGCATTTGCTTAAAACACCTGAGATAACCTGGAAGCCCAGAGTTTAGTTGCCAGTTAAAAGATACCATTTCACAGTTTGTAACGCAACCTCTTCTCCGATAATTTTTATTCTTCTTCTACTTAATGTATTTTGAAATTATTTATCTAACATTGATAATATAAAAAACTTCCATTAATAATATTGAACCATATATTTTAGGTATAGATATAGGAACCGGCAGCATTAAAAGTGTTGCGGTAAACTACAGCGGTGTAATTTTTTCCGTTAACCAGGTTCACTATCCAACTCCTGTTCCGGAGATCAATACTTCAGAACAGGACCCAGGAATTATCTGGGAGGCATTTGTTAAATGTGTATCTGAACTGGTACTAAAATTAGAGCAAGAGCCTGTAGCCCTATGTTTCAGCAGCGTTATGCATAGCCTTATTGCTGTTGATAAAAACGGGATACCTATTTCAAAGATGATTACCTGGGCTGATGTTAGAAGTGCGGATATTGCTGAGAGAATATTAGCATCAGAACATGGAGAAGATATATACCGCAAAACAGGCACACCCATTCATCCCATGTCTCCTTTATGTAAGATAATCTGGATACGGGAAAACGATAAAGACCTATTTAGCAGGACATACAAATTTATTTCGATCAAAGAGCTTGTATGGTTTAAATTATTTAGTGAATTTAAGGTTGATATTTCTATTGCATCAGCAACAGGGTTATTAGATATAGAAAACAACCAATGGTATAAAAAGTGCCTGGAGCTTGCAGGAATAAATTCTGATAACCTTTCTAAACCGGTACATACCGGCTATAGCCGTAAGAATTGTGATGCAAAATATTTGAGAGATTTGAATATTTCGGCTGATGTTTTATTTATTACAGGAGCAAGTGATGGTTGCCTTGCAAATGTTGGCAGCTTTGCGATAAATGAAAATGATGCATCATTAACCATTGGCACCAGTGCGGCAATACGGTTTACAAGAGATGCCCCGATATATAATTATGAGGCAATGACCTTTAATTATAAATTGGAGGAAGATATTTTTATTTGTGGTGGAGCAATAAATAATGGTGGCAACATTTTACAATGGCATCTAAAAAACTTTCTTGGCAAAAAATCACTCACTCAAGCAGATTATGATTCTTTATTTCAGGAGGTGGAGAAAATTAAACCCGGTGCTGATGGATTACTTTTTCTTCCCTATTTAAATGGTGAGCGGGCCCCACATTGGGATGCAAAAAGTTGTGGTAGTTTTTTCGGTATAACATCTAATCATTCTCAGCCTAACTTTTCAAGAGCAATAATTGAAGGGGTCTGTTACGCTTTAAATGATGTATTGAGATCAATAGAAACTAATGGGGGTACGATTAATCAATTGAATGTTAGTGGTGGTTTTGTTGC
>MWVW01000336.1_pt1 | contig 10894 bp, 14 predicted proteins | sample 1047191 | NCBI WGS metagenome assembly MWVW01 (sample SAMN06349985, study PRJNA376086) | soil metagenome | isolation source: MtG22-5 sample Antarctic (ecotone) | place: Antarctica
GCAGACCGTTTTATTGATGCGCATTTGCGCTCTGGTGACGTCCAAGCCGAATGGACGGGCAAAGACGTACCTTTGTTCCATCTCACGCTTAGAATGAACGGTGAGCGAGTGGACAATATAACGTGTAATCAAATTCAATCTTGGATTATCCGTGAATTTTGGTTAAGAAAAAGTCCTGAGGCGGGAATAAATATAATAAATTTATGACGGATATTAAAATAAAAATTACCAATGCTGAAGACGGTTACGGCGTGAAGATATTCGCCCCCGAGTCGTCTGTTTTTGCGTTTGCGATTGCCGAATTAAAAGATATTATTCCCGCGCCTTTTCGCCGCTATGAACCGGCAGCAAAGACTTGGAAAATTACTGAGCCGGATTTGCTCGACGAATGGCTCGACCGACTGCGGGGCGAATACAGAGTCGAGTTTGACGGCGAACGACAAGCCGGACAAGCGCAGCCGTCAAAAAACCTTGTGTCACCCTTCAAAACTTTGTATCTGCTCCCGAACGCTCCGCCGGAAGTCATCAAAGCCGCGTATAAGGCACTGGCTAAGATTCATCACCCCGACGCGCAAGGCGACGGCGAAAAGATGATTGAGGTTAATCGGGCGTTTGAGATTATCACTCAAAACAAGTGAGGTAGTTAAAGAATGTTTAGCAGCTTATGATAATACCGCTTATCGAAAGCTATTTAAGTATCAAATGGTTAAATGTAGAAAAGAAACGAAGTGAAAAGTTTAGACACGCCGCACCCGACGATGTTTCAATACTTGACGCGGAATTTATCGAAAACATTTGACTACGCAAACTTACTAGAATTTATCAGTAATTTTTGTAGTAATTTATGCGGCATTTAATGTATAATTTATTTAACGTTGTAACGTTATAACTTTATAATGTTATCAAGTGATAAAGGCACAAAGTATGAAATCAGAACTTACCCAGATGCAGCGGCTGTTCGTTGAAGCCTACATCGGTCCGGCAAAAGGCAACGCACGGGAAGCCGCACGAATGGCAGGCTATTCGGGTGATGATAACGTGCTGTCGCAGCGGGGGTTTGAATTGGTGCGTAATCCTAAAATAGCGGAGTTAATCGGTGTGCGGGTGCGGGAAGCGACAATGGCAGCCGACGACGTTTTATCCGAGATTTCAGCGATTGCCAAAGCCGGCTGGCAGGACTTTCTGGAAATTCGCCGCGACAAAGAAGGCGACATCATTTCCGCTACGCTCAAACTAAGCGACAAGATCAAGGCGCTCGAATTACTGGGCAAATACCACAAACTGTTTTCAGACCGCATAGACGTTGACTTAAACCTTAAGGATTGGCGCAACGAAGCGCAAAAATATGGACTCACCGAAGCCGATGTCATTCGGCATACACAATTACTTATTAACGAATCCGTTATTGAAACAGGCGATACAAAACGCGGTTAGGGAGCGTTTAGAGCTTGAAAAATCCGATGCCGTGCTTATGGCATTACGAGCGGGCATTGAGCCTGACGATTGGCAAGCCGACCTGTTACGGTCCGACGCTAAACAAATGGTTTTGAATTGCTCGCGTCAATCCGGCAAAAGCACAACTACGGCAATTCTCGCGCTTCATCAAGCCATTTATAAGCCGGATTCATTGATACTTTTACTTTCGCCGTCGCTCAGGCAATCGCAGGAATTATTTCGGAAACTCCAATTTTTTTATAATGCGCTTGAATCCGATTCACTGCCGACGGCAACCGAAGAATCAGCCTTACGGATGCAGTTATCAAACGGCTCGCGCATCATTGCCTTACCCGGCAAAGAAGCCACGATACGCGGCTTTTCCGGCGTTTCCTTACTTATCATTGACGAAGCCAGCCGCGTCGAAGATTCGCTTTATCAGAGTGTTAGACCGATGTTAGCCGTATCCGGCGGACGCATCATTTTACTTAGCACTCCATTCGGCAAGCGCGGCTTTTTCCATTCGGAATGGACGGACGGCGCGGACTGGCAAAAGGTCAAGATCACTGCCGATAAATGCCCGCGCATTGATAGAGAATGGCTTGAGCGCGAACGGCAAATGATTGGTGATTGGTGGTATTTGCAGGAATACTTCTGCGAATTTGTGGAAACGACCGATTCAGTTTTTGCTTACGACGATATTCAAGCGGCAATGGATTCAAATATCAAACCGCTTTTTGGAGAAAAATAAATTATGAAAAAACCTTCTTATTTTGTCGGGCTTGACTTAGGACAATCCGCCGATTATTCAGCCATTGCCGTAATGGAAAGACACGGCGATTCAAGAAATAATTACATTTTCCATTGCCGACATCTTCAGCGTTGGCAGCTTAGAACGCCTTACCCGGCGATTGTTGCCGACACTGTAAAAATGATGAACAGCTTTGAGATGCAGAGCGGCGACGGGCGACCGACGCTTGCCGTTGACGCGACCGGCGTTGGCGCGCCCGTGATTGACTTATTCAAGCGTGAACGAATTAAGGCAAGCCTTAAACCGATTCAGATAACGGGCGGAATGGATGTAACACGCGATAACGGAACGACCCGCGTTCCAAAGCGCGATTTAGTTTCGATTGTGCAAGTCTATCTGCAAAACAATCGGTTGAAGATTTCTGAACAGTTAAAAGACGCGGCGACATTAGCCCGCGAACTGCAAAACTTTCAGGTAAAAATAAACGATAACGCGCACGATTCATACGGCGCGTGGAGAGAAGGAACTCACGACGATTTAGTTTTAGCCGCGTCATTAGCATTATGGACGGCGAATAATTCAAGCGTCGGTGTGTTCTTTAGTTGTTAGAAAGTTAGAAATAAAAAACGAAAAAGGAGACTAAACAAAATGAAAAATAATATCAGTCAAGCATCGGAACTGCGAAGCAATGCAGATACCGAAATCAGAAAAATACAGTCTGACAGAGACCTAACCGAAACGGCAAAGGCAAACCGCATCGCACAGATTCGCAGCAAGACGAACGGCGAACTATCCGCGCTGCAAAGCGGGAACGCCAAAGCAAAAGCCGAAATGCGCGACCAGCTGCATCGTAATTTATTCGGGCTGGGTTTTCCGCTCGGAGCGACCGAAGGCGATAAACAATCGGCAAGGCTTAATTACCGTGATGCGCTATTTCGCGCCGATTCAATAGCGGATGAAGCGGCTGCGCTGCGTCTGCTCGGCAGAGCGCAAATGACGGGCGACAAGGAACTGGCAAAGGCAATCGCGGCGCGTTCGTATGAGCAAGGCTGGAGCAGGGCATTAAACGAATACGGCGCGCAAAGCGAAGCCATACAAAGCAATTTACGGGAATTGGTAAATTTTGAGCAAGATTTTAGCAGCTCAAGAATAAAAATGAATGAATCAATATCTTTCTCGCAGTTACCCGAAACGCCGGAAGAAACAAAGGCGAGATTAAGCGGGGAAACAATCGGCGCGGAGTAATTGAAAATTAGCAGAAAAAGAAAAGCCGTGAGCGTCAAAACTCACGGCTTTTCTTTTTTACATCTCATTGTCATCAAGAAACTGTGCAATTTTGTCATAATTTTCTGCAATCCTACTTAAATTTACACGGTGCTCATTTTCTTCCTTAAGCGCTGCTTGCCACAAATCATTATTACGAACAGCGAGAATATTATCTCGAACCAGACCGGCTAAAACGGTTGGCTCGAGTGCGTCGAGTTCCCAGCTATTCCCCCCGAATTTAATGATGTAATCACGGGCGCGCGAGTCCGTTATCTTTGCAAAATTCGGAGGGGGCTGGTACTGGTCAACCTGATTCATATTTAAGGCGAGTCGGGCAAACTTCGGCTTGCCCGACTTTGATAAAAGTGTTACACGGTCAACTATATCGCGGCTCATATCAATCCCGCTTGGATCGTGATCGCCGAAGTGCAGAATGTAAGGTGTTTGCCCAAAGTCGTCATAAGAAGCAAAGCGCCGGTAACCGGTCTCAAACAGCTCCGAAAGCGATGCATAACCCTTACAAGCAAAGAGCGGGACGCTTAGTTCATTACAGACGCGCTCGAAAACACCTGACAGCGCATCCTTCTCAATCCAAACCTCCGGGCGGTAAATCTGGCTTGCCCACTTATCCATTCTGAAACTTCTATGCACAGACTCCAGAATATCTTCCGGCGAGTCCCAAGCCGGTTGTCTTTTCAATTCCCGTGTCCGGTCGACGATGTAATCCCAATCAAGCAGCCCTGCCAGCCGCGCATCCTTCAAAAGCCCTTGAATTTTATCGTAGGACTTCACACTGTTTTCGATTTCGTCGGCAGCGACCAATTGATAGTAAACCTGGCGAACCGTCATATCATACCCGGCGGCATTGTAGCGTTCCAGGATCGTGTTGCACTTCTCAATTAAGACAAGATTACTTTGCCGAAAGCCCTTCGCTTGAAAGCATATTTTAGCCATTGTTTTTATTATACTCCTCGTGATTAGTTCAAGATTGTTTTAATGTGTGCCGCAGTTTCATACATTGCGACGTAATAACCGCCGCAAAATGCGGTTAATGCGAGCAGAAATATCAGCAATATGTTGATAACTGCGTCCACTGCCTTGCGTTCTGCTTCGATTGCACTTTGTGTTAAAGTTTCTTTATTCATTGTTTTCTCCTTTTGTAAAACGTGATAGAGAGGCTTTCCTAGCTTGGTAGTTTAGGAAAGCCTTTCGCTTTTATGCCGAAGGTTTCCGTCTGGCTAATCCGATGTGCAGACTTAAAGCGGCGGCGGCGTGGTAGCATACAAGCCCTTTTTCCGATCCCTTGCAAGTGCAAGCGACTGTCTTATAGCCGCGTTCATCTTTGCGGCAAATAACCGTGTAATAGCCTTTTGAACCCGACACGCGATAACGTCCGAAGCAATCAAACTCGACGCGCGGACGAATCTTCTTTGCTTTGGCGATTGCTTTTTCTAACTGCTCGATTCCTTTCAAGATAAACATTTGATATTCTCCCTAAAGTCATTTTAATCATTGCTGATTAAAGTAAATGAAAGGCTTCTCGGTAGCTCGAACTACCGAGAAGCCTTTTGTTATTAGTCATTGCAGTTCGGGCAAAAATGCTCTCTGCGTCCCAGATACCAGCCTTCGCTTTTTAATGTTTCGGCAGTATCAGTTTCTTGATTGCCGCATACATCACAGAAGCCGGTAATCGTTTCGTTTGTATTTTCGTTTGTCATTTTAATCACTCCGTTTTTGAATTGATTGAATGTTTCAATCTGTAACTATGTTACTATACAAAATGTAAAGTTGTCAATACAAAATGTAAGATAATAAGAAACAATTTGTATAATTTTCTTACATTGTGTATATTGTTTTTGTATGGATAAGAACGAACTAAAAAAACGGCGTGAACGACTTGGATTAACACAAACTGAATTTGCGGAAACCATAGGATTAACGGCGACAAGTATTTCTCGTTATGAAACAGGACTAACGGCAATTCCCAAAAGTATGGAGTTAATTTTAGAGGCGTTAGAAAAAAGGCACATCGAAGATTTACAAAAACCAATTTCAGTAACTAAGTAACTTTATAGCGTTATACCGTTACACAGTTAAACCGTTATGAAACTTATCAGCTTTGTAACTCAAAAAGGTGGGAGCGGTAAAACGACGCTTTGTATCAATTACGCCGTGGCTGCCGCAGGCGTGCGTAAACGCCGCGTTGTCATCTTCGATATGGATAATCAGGCATCGGCGGAAAATTGGTATCAGGAGCGCGAAGCCGACACGCCGCAGCTCGTGACCGTGACAGCCGCCGAACTTCCGAAAGCAATCGAAATTGCGGCTAAACAATTCGATTTCGTTTTTATTGACACACCCGGACGCGATGAACCGGCGCAGGCGTCGGCAATTATGCAGTCTGATTTCTGCATTATTCCCTGCCGACCGTCGCCGACTGATTTGCAAGCTACTCCGGCGACCGTTGCGACTGTGAAGCGGTTAAACAAGCCTTTTGCCTTCGTCCTGACCCAAACCCCTGCCCGCTCGTTCCGAATTGCTGAAGCGTCGGCGGCGCTCGGAAGAATGGGCGGCGTTTGTCCGGTTCCGATAGTTTCCCGAAATGCTTATCAGGACGCGCAGGGTTTAGGTTTGGGCGTCATCGAATACGAGCCGAACGGTCGAGCCGCAGAAGAAACGGCGAAGGCGTGGAAATGGCTGTCGGCGAAATTAAAGGGTTAGTAATTTTTAGTAACATTTATGAAGAAACAAAAACGAACAGGGCTGGACGCCATCGCATTGCCCGACAACGCCGACGACGATGCGGCGCAGGACCGGAAGACGGCAAAAGGATCAGCGGAAGCAAACACGCAGCAGCCTGGCGGCGCGGCTAAAAAATACAAGCACACTTCCTTGTATCTGCCGGACGGCGCGCGCGAACAGCTTCGCGAGCTGGCTTTTTACGAGCGGGTAAAACAGCACGAATTGATTCTCGAAGCGGTTGATATGCTTTTTAGGGCAAGAGGGCGGAAATCAATCAAGGAACTTGAAGAAGCAGCGGAATAAGATAATAACGCTCTGACGCTCTGACGTTTTAACGTTATAAGGTTATAAGTTAATGAAGACCGACACCACAACATCTAGTAAAAACGGACGAACACAAGATACTGCGTTTTTGACGGCGACGATGAGCGCGAGCGCGTCGCGCAAAAACACAAGATACTGCGTTTTTGACGCGAAAGAGGCTTAAAACGCATTACATAATGGCTATTATCGGACTCCGCAAACGGTAACCGCCAATAAGAACGGGCTTTTCGGGTAGTTATTACGTTAAAAGGATTAAAAAACAGGAGACTCTATGGCAGTGAAGAAAAATACCGAGGAAAAATTAACGAGTAATAATGTCAGACAAATGCAGGCTTTTCTTTTTCAAAATAATGGGGACATACCCGAAGACTTGCGCAACGAATTTGGAATCCAATCCATCCGCCGAACGGCGGAAACTGTTTCACTGCTCTGGCGTGATATTGCCTTACTTGCCCGCGAGCTTGACCCGAAGATAAAGATTCCTGAAGAGATCATAGAAACTCTTTCCAAAGGTGGTTACATTGAGCGTCAGACTGTCTTAGAGGCAATTGAAACGCAGAGTCCTGCTACTCGCGATATTATCGAAAACATAGAAGCGAATTTACCCGCAGATAGCACCTTTCCGATTGCGGTCAGGGATGCTTTGCGCGACGCGTTGCGCGATGAAGTAGAGCGACGGAAGCAAGCGAAAGAGCAAAAACGTGAAAACTCGAAAATGCCTGCTGTGGTTCGGTTTCAAACAAGCCCTGAAATTACCGGCAGTTTACGGGCGATTTCAGATGGCGCAACACTTCGGCACTGGAAACGTAGTGAAAATGAAGTTGCGTTAATTCATTCCATTCCTAATAAAAAACACGAAACAAAACTAATCGGAACGGACACTGATTGCACTTACGATTTATTGGAACAGCAATTAAAGGAAGTTAGCGAGCCGGAATGCGCTTTGCAAACTCACTTCGTGTTTGAAGCTGTTCTAACACACGAGCGGGCGCATCTTGAACTAGATTATCTAATCAGAGAACTTGGATGGAAACCTCGCACGGTTGTTGAAAGGCAAGAAATGCGCGAAACGGTTTACAAACGCCTGTGCTTATTGAGTCAACTAGAGAGCCACGGCGAAAGAAGAGAACTATACCCAAACCCGATTACAAATAAAAACGAAAAAATATATGGGTTAGGAAACCTGATTTATCTTCTGACTCCATATTTTACGGAACAACAAATCAAAAACGGAGATACTATTCCGACAGCTGTCACCGTTGTTGCCGGCGATAAGTTAAACCAACTCCGAGGCAATCGTAAAATCCTACAAGATATTGGTAACGCACGGCGATTGTCTGGACTTCCGACCGGGCAAGCTCAAGGTGAATGGGCGGTTAGTATCGGTTTAGCGCTTAATTATTATTGGCGGGAAGGCGCTTCGCGTGTTGATTTAACTCGCGTTGGTGAACACAAATCATACTCGCCGGTGTTTAACAAACTCACTCGCCATCAACTTCTCGACATGTTCCCTTCAGTAAAATTCCCTGTTGAAGGAATTCTACAAAGCGATAGACCTAAACGCGCACAGCAGTACTGGGACGGTGCTATAAAACTACTCAAAAATCGGGGCGTTATCAGTCACACCTCACCGCCGGCGAAATTGCCGCGGCAGGGGTGGCAAAAAATATGGCTTTATGAAGAGAACCTCGACATTAGACCCGCGAACGAAGCGAGACAAAATGTTATCGAAATCGCGCAAGCGGCGCAGAAAAAGAAGAAAAGTTTTGCTAAAAAGGCAAGCCATAACAAAAAAGCCTAGATTTGAATAAAAAAACTCGCTCAAAACTTACGGAGTTATGCTCAAAACTTACGGAGTTATGCTCAAAACTTACGGAGTTATGCTCAAAACTTACGGAGTTTTTCCGTAAGTCCTTTATTGTCAACGCCATTTTCTCCTTAATAGTAATATAGAATAAGAAGATGTGCGAAATTGTCCCCTATCGGGACAATTCGCAATCATTCATACTTTAAAACATAAGGTGAATCACACACATAATGAGTATGAACGAAACATATAGCCCGCCGCCGATCATAGACTTAAACGACTTAATCTCTGAGTTCGTCTCGGACACGAACGCCGCCGCCGATGCTCTGAAAACAGGCAGACCGCGAGGCGTTATCACTGGATTAAGTAAGCTCGACGACTATTTCGGCGGTTATCTTGCGCCGGGCATTCACGTATTGCAGGCAGCACCGGGCGCAGGCAAAACGGCGTTTTCATTGCAAACGGCAAGCGATTGCGTTTATCCGGCAATCTTCGTTTCGGCTGAAATGGGATTGCTGGAACTTTTTCGCCGACTTATCGCCCGCCAGACTAAAACGTTTCTAGGCAGATTAAAGACCGGCGAAATAAGCGGCGATGCAGCTGCAAAATTAGCCGTTTCGACGGCGCAAAAAATGGCGCATTTGCGAGTGATAGACGCAACACGGGCTTATGCTTCGCCGAACATTATCGTTAATGCCGCACGAGGTTTGCGCGAAAAATTTCAAACCGATCACGTGCTTGTAATACTGGATTCGCTTCACGTTTGGGCGCGATCAGCGCGACAAATGAGCGACGATCTAATGCAGGCTGATGAATATGCTTTGATTAACGGCGCTCTTTCTTCGATTGCTAGTATTGCGACAATTTTAAAATGCCCGGTTGTAACCGTTTCCCATCGGAATAGGGAAGGCAATAAAGGTTCAGGCGGTTTACATGCTTCTAAGGGCAGCGGGTCAATTGAATATGAAGCCGAAAGCGTTCTTGATCTGAACAAAGAAACTGAAACGGTCAATGCTAACGGCGAACTCGACATCATCGCCAAACTGCAAAAAAATCGTAACGGTATCGCGGGCGCTTCGGTTAAATTAGCCTTCAACGGCGCTTTGCAATCATTTCGGGAATTATGAATCAAACATTATCGCTCGTAGATTTGGAGTCATACGACACGCACGCGAAACGGTCAGGGAACGAATGGCGGTTCCTCTGCCCGCTGTGCGGCGACGGCAAACCGCGCGACGAAAATCATCGCTCGTTCGCCCTGAACAAATCCACTGGCGCTTATCAATGTTTCAGATGCAAAGGTAAAGGTTTGCTAAAAGATAATTGGGAACCGAAGACCGCCAAACCGCGAAAGGCACGCACGGCTGCGGCACTAGCGCGGGCTTTTAGCGTCGAAGCTATACCATCGCCCGCCTACAAGCAGAAAACCGCGACAGAAACCGACCAGCAAAAGGCAAAATTAAAACTCGACCGTTTGAAATCGAAGATGGAAGCCTGGCAGTCGGCGTTTGATGGTTCGCCGGCGCAGGATTATTTGCAGTCGCGCGGCATTTCACCTGAGACTGCAAAAGCGTTCGGCTGCGGGTACGCCGAGAAATGGGAACATTGGCGTGCAGACGACCAGGGGCGCTTGTATGTCGAAGCAACCGACCGCCGCGTCGTATTTCCGATGACGGACGCGGACGGTGAATTTATCGCGCTGCACGGTCGGGCGATTGACGCGCGGCATTGCGGCTCGCCGAAGATTTCCAAAGGCGATAAATCGCTCGGAGTATTTCAAACTGCGGACGCGCTCGAAAGCGAAATCGTCGCCATTGTCGAAGGTCCGGTTGACGCGATGGCGCTCTATCAATGCGGAATGCCCGTTGCCGCGATTGTCGGCACCTCTGCGGACGCTTGGCTGACATCGGCGCTTGCCTTTAGGAAAGTATTCGTTGCGACTGATAATGATGACGCGGGCAATGACGCCGCCGAAAAACTAATCGCTGATTTTCGTTCGTTCGGTGCTCGCTCGTTCCGTCTTTGTCCTGACGGTGTAAACGATTGGGGCGAATATCTTGAACGGCACGGACCCGACGCGCTACGCACTCGGCTGGAACAGAAGACCGTCGAAGCGTTCACACCTTACCTTTTGCACAGCACATCGGATATTCAATATTCTGCAAATTTGCAGAATAACATTACTCAAACCGAACCTTCGCTAAATTTAGCGAAGGTTCGCCAAACAGAAGCGCCCACGATTATCGAAGACGTTTTCTCAATCGAGAACGAATCCGGGCAATCTGTGATTGACTATCTTTTCGGCAAAATCAAAGAATTCGATACGTCCGCATTCCTGCTCGCGATGCCGACCGTCAAGGCTTACGAGAACGAAATAAACCTTGTCGCCGCAGTTCAAAAACATCAAATGGGCGAGCTGTCCGATGACGGGCTGACGGAAGCGGCAGACCGTTTTATTGATGCGCATTTGCGCTCTGGTGACGTCCAAGCCGAATGGACGGGCAAAGACGTACCTTTGTTCCATCTCACGCTTAGAATGAACGGTGAGCGAGTGGACAATATAACGTGTA
>MWVW01000337.1_pt1 | contig 10836 bp, 8 predicted proteins | sample 1047191 | NCBI WGS metagenome assembly MWVW01 (sample SAMN06349985, study PRJNA376086) | soil metagenome | isolation source: MtG22-5 sample Antarctic (ecotone) | place: Antarctica
GGAAAGATCCATGGTGGAATTTCCATTTACTGACAACTCCTGGGTGGTGAAGCCGGTAGAGCTGAATACTAAAACGCCATTACGAGGTACATCGGTTAAAACATACCGCCCGTTTACGTCAGTGGCTGTTCCTTTCTTTGTCCCCTTAATAACTACGCTGATACCCGGTACCGGTGAATTTTTACTGTCATTTACCTGACCTGATACAGTGATTGTTGGACTTTGTGCAATTAAAACAGCCGGAAGACAAATGGCAATAAATAAAATAATAGTAATTTCTTTTACCTTTTTAGCATGAAAGGCAAGCACTAAAAAAATTTTCATGTAGCAATTTTGGTTATTTAATTAGAATTAGTTTAATGAGTTATGAATATAAAAAGGCAATGGTTTGAATATTAAATATAAGATAAGTTAACAAAATAACTGCTGCACGGGCAGTGAAAAACTTTATCGGCTATTACAACGATTGAAATAATAAAACCAATTTTATTAAATAGAAATTTTAAGGGAGTATTTATAAAATAAGAGGTTTACAGTTTTCCCGATATTTCTCTGATACTATATTATTACATTTGTCCTTTTCAATTATTTTGTTAGTATTCAAGTGCCATGTATGTTTTTTAATCATTTCAGAAATAATATTTTTTTAGTTTGATTATAGGGTTCAATGTTATATTCATTTACAAATAAAGTAGTTGCCATTACCGGAGGTTCTGATGGAATAGGAAAAGCCCTTGTTGATGCCCTGATCAGGCGTGGAGCAAAAATTGCGACCTGCGGCAGAAATGCTGATAAATTATATAACCTCCAGCTTCAACATTCAAATAAATTTTTACATACATTAGTTGCAGATGTAAGTAATGAACATGATTGTAAAAGTTTTATTGAAAGCACGATACATACTTATGGTGGAATTGATGTTCTAATAAATAATGCAGGTATCTCTATGAGAGCTTTGGTAAAAGATACCGACCTGGCTACCCTTAAAAAAGTAATGGCCATAAATTTTTGGGGAACTGTTTACTGCACTAAGTTTGCGCTTGAGGAAATAATAAAAACTAAAGGAGTAATTGTGGGTGTTTCTTCTATTGCAGGATACAGGGGTTTACCGGGCAGAAGTGGTTATAGCGCAAGTAAACATGCTGTAAACGGATGGTTGGAAGCTTTGCGGACGGAACTGCTGGATACCGGGGTAAATGTAATGTGGGTATGCCCGGGATTTACTACATCAAACATTAGAAATATGGCGTTGAATAAAGATGCCACACCCCAGGGTGAATCGCCGATGGATGAAGAAAGCATGATGAGTTCAGAAGAATGCGCCAAACATATTATAAAAGCAATTGAAAAAAGAAAACGTACTTTGGTATTAACGAAAACAGGTAAGCAAACTATCTTTATAAATAAATTTTTCCCTAAGTGGGCAGATAAGCTGGTTAGAAAACATTTTTTTAAGGACGGAGAACTCATTAAATGAACGTGAAACGTGAGACGATAAACTTAGTTATACATATTAATGCCCCTAATAACACTTACATCTGATATTGGTTCACAGGATTTTCTGGTTGGTGCAGTTAAAGGACAACTGTTGAGTGCAAATCCGGATTTTAATATAGTTGATATATCGCATAATCTGTCCCCTTTCAATTACCCACAAGCGGCTTATGTGTGCAGAAATGCTATCAAAAATTTTCCTGATGGAACCTTTCATATTGTAATGGTAAATTTATTTGATCAGCCACCCGAACATCTCTTATTCATTAATTATAATAATCAATATATAGGATGTGCAGATAATGGCTTAATTACAATGATCCTGGAAGAAGTTCCGCAGGACATTGTAGGCATTTCTTTAAATAAATCTGCTCAAAAAAATGCGTTGTATTGTGCAGATGTTTTTGCCAGGGCATTTAACCAAATACTCAAGGGTGAAACACTTGATGACATTGGAGACCGAAACATCCCGATCGAAGTAAAAAATCCATTGCGGGCATTGCTTGGAAATAACTGGATAGAAGGCCAGATCATCTTTATTGATAATTTTGAAAATGTGATAATTAATATAACTAAAGATGAATTTGAGGCACAGCGGCGGGGAAGAAGCTTTAAGATTGTTTTTAAAAGGGATGAGATAATAGATAAAATAAGCGACACCTATGCTGATGTAACAGAAAGTGAAAAACTGGCATTATTTAATTCTGCCGGTTATCTTGAAATTGCTATTAATAAAGGAAATGCAGCTGGCTTATTTGGCCTGCAGGGCTATACCGAGAATTTAAACACACAAAGCCAGTATCTTCAAAACCGTTTGCTTTACCAAACCGTAAAGGTTTTTTTTGAATAACCTCACCTGCTAACTATTAATAAGGCTTGTTTACACTATTTTCGCCGGGAAAACATTTTTATTAAAATCTATACCTTTGTACTATAACTTCAATAAAATATATAATCATCACTAAAAACAAATACAATGAAAAAGATATTGTCAACAGTTTTAATTTGTGCATTCATATTTACTGCATCTGCGCAGCTTAAAATACCAGCTCCATCTCCAACACAAACAGTCAAACAGGATTTTGGCCTTTCTTCTATAGAACTTATTTACTCACGCCCCGCAATGAAGGGTCGTAAAATATTCGGGGATCTTGTTCCATGGAATAAAGTTTGGCGTACCGGCGCTAATAGTGCAACCCGGATAAAATTTAATGATGAAGTGATGATTGGCGGACAATCCTTAAAAGCAGGCGAATACGCTCTATACACTGTTCCCGGAGAAAATGAATGGGATATCATTATTAATAAAGGATCTGCCAATTGGGGTACTAACTACAAACAGGAAGATGACGTTTTTAGGTTGAAAGCAAAGCCAATGAAATTGAATGAAAAGGTGGAAACATTCACCATGCAATTTGCTAATGTGAAACCAACCAGTACTGACCTGCATATTATGTGGGACAAAACAGCAGTAGCAGTACCTATAACTATTGATATAGATAAAAAAATAATGACACAGATTGACAATGCGATGAATAAGGACTCCCGTCCATATTTTCAATCAGCAATGTATTACATGGAAACCGGTAAGGATATGAACCAGGCTGTACAATGGTTTGATAAAGGGATAGAATTAAACCCAAAGGCTTTCTGGATGTATCATCAAAAAGCAAATGCATTGGCAAAAATGGGAAGAAAAGATGAAGCAAGAACCGTTGCTCAAAAATCTATTGAACTTGCCCGTGAGCAAAAAAATGATGATTATGTGCAGTTAAATGAAAAGCTGATAGCCACTCTTAAGTAATTCTGTAAAATAATTTATCAACGCTTCCTCAATCCTCTTGAGGAGGCGTTTTTATTTTATTGAAATTGTTTGCAGTAAAAAATAATTGAAATATAATTCCTATAATAACTACCAGCGCTGCACCAATTACATTCAGCCATAAAAATGAAATAATATCAGCTTTATAGGTCAGGATTATTAATAGTTCTGATATCAGCGCTGCATAAAAAACGGCATGGCCTTTAATTTGTTTAATCCAGAAGGCCACTAAAAATATTCCGAGAATTACTCCATAAAATAATGAACCTAAAATATTCACCGTCTCGATAAGGCTGTTTCCTAAATTACTTGCAAACTCTGCAACTAAAATGCAAAATATACCCCAGAAAAATGTATACATTTTAGAAATTTTGTAATCCATTTTCGGTGTAAGATTTTTATTAATAAACTTTTTGTGTATATCTACAACAGTGCAGGATGCCAGTGCATTAAGCGCTGCTGCAATGCTTCCCCATGCAGCTAAAAATATAACTGCTATCAACAATCCTATCAATCCCCTGGGTAAATAATCTATCACAAATCTCAGGAAAATATAATTTGTATCATTCACATCTTCTGCAGGCAATGCTCTTTTTAAAACGTCTTTATATTGTTTTCGCAAAGATGTTTTAGCAGCATCATTATCTGCGGCAACAAGAGCATATTGTTTTTCTAAAATATTTAATGAGTCTTTTTTAATGGTTGCTTTTGCAGCGCTTATTTGTGTATCATTAAAATAGATAGGCGCTTTATTGTAATGATAAAAAGAGAAAACCAACACACCAATCATCAATATTAAAAACTGCATAGGCACCTTTACCAGGCCATTAATCAGTAATCCTAATTTGCTTTCCTTATCATCTTTGGCTGTAAGGTATCGCCCTACCTGGCTTTGATCTGTTCCAAAATAGGACAGCGCTAAAAATAAACCTCCGATTACTCCACTCCATATATTGTATTTATCTTTCCAGTCAAATCCGGTATCAGTCATTCCATTGGTAATAACATTCATTTTCCCATTATCTCCTCCTATCTGCAATGCTTCTGTAAAACCAATATTGGCAGGCATTAAATGGACCACCATGTATCCGGCTATTGCCATACCTATAATAATAATTATCAGTTGTAATTTTTGTGTATAAGCAACAGCCCTGGCGCCGCCGCTAACCGTGTAAATGATTAGCAATCCTCCCATAATTATATTCGTTAAATGAATATTCCATCCGAGTAAAGAGCTTAAAATAAGAGAAGGTGCATAAATACTTATGCCTGTGGATAGCCCCCGTGATAACTGAAATAGAAATGACGTGAAAGTCCGTGTTTTAAGATCAAAACGTTCTTCTAAAAATTCATATGCGGTATATACTTTAAGTCTGCGGAAAATTGGAACAAATACAATGCAGATAATTATCATTGCAAGAGGTAACCCAAAATAATATTGAACAAACCGCATCCCATCAGTATATGCCTGACCCGGTGCGCTTAAAAATGTAATGGCACTGGCCTGCGTGCCCATGATACTAAGTAACACAAGATACCATGGCATGCTTCTGTTACTTAAAAAATATCCGTCTAAATTTTTTGTAGTGCGACTTTTATAAATTCCATAAATAATGATACCGCAAAGAGTAATACATAATACTATCCAGTCAACGTTACTCATAATTATTAATTGCTGAAATACTGCGTAATAAAATAATACAACACTATCTGAATTAACAGAAATGCAAATACTACTATATACCAATTACGCCAATATGATTTCTCGTTTTGCATATCATTTCATTTATTGTCATCCTGAGCCTGTCGAAGGATTGCAGGAATTAACAACACCGTCCATCAAGGCTTCGACAAGCCTGTCTGCCGACAGGCAGGCTCACTCTGACAGTTATAATTTTCATTTACCCTTCGCTAACAAATTAGCCATTAATCTATATGCACCCGGCACTCCAGCCGGCAATTGTCTGAAAAAAGAAATCCCTGTATAAACAAATTTTCCTTTCCCATAATCAGCAACAATCAAGCTTCCATTGTTCTCATTTTCGCCGGTATCTTTCATTGAAATAAGGGTTTGATAATTACTATCTAATTTTTCAGCATGGTAGATACTTCTTTCCTGAACCCATCCTTCAAAATCCTTCTGAGTAATTTTATTAGGATAATTTAAAAGGGAATGAGCCGGGTTAATAAAATTCACATTTGCATCTTCCATACTTACACGGGTTCGGGAAATGGTAAAAGGATACGGAGCTATTTTTGCCTTAACGGGACCAATATTACTGCTTGTATTATATTGTACCAGCAATACTCCCCCATTCTTTAAATAGGTCATCAATACATCATACGAATCATTAAGCCATTCATGTACATTGTATGCTCTTACTCCGGTTACTATTGCATCAAATAGTTTTAAATTATTTTCAGTTAGATCATTTTCTTTTAGCATGGTTACTTCATAACCCATTTGTTGCAGGGCTTCAGGAACTTTATCACCTGCACCGGCAATATATCCAATTTTGGTTCCTGAAATTTTCAAATCAACCGTAATAAAATTCGCGGTTGCCTGGGGAAACCAGGTGATCTCCGGAATATGATCATATTTAATTGTTTTTCTGTAGTTTTTAAAACCCTGCCTTTTATCTGTGGCTGAAAGAGAAATTTCTTCTCTATAATTATATAACGTTTTCCCGGGAATGAAAACGGATGATTCAAAATTTTCTTTATTCAGCCTGTTATAGTTAAAGGTTTTTTTATCTACATTAATATTTTTAGAGAAATGTTTTGTAAGAATATATGCTGAAGAATCACTTCCGTTTGATTTTACATTTGTATAAACGTTTACAGGTTTATTATTAAGAGAAAGAAAATTATTGGCCGCAAATTTTAATTCTATCTTAGGTACTAATGCCAATGGCTGATATTGCTCGCCCCGCACGGGATCGTTTGATTTATATTGAACCGGTTTGATAAAAGAAATCTTTTGCCCTTCGATTTCTACAAAAAATTCCAGGCTTAATGGTTCATTCTCAGGCATGCCAATCAATTCCTGCCGTTTCACATTAAAGCTACCTTTTTCCAAAGGCTGCTCCAGCCAGTACGGTTGTGTTATTTTCTCATCTTCTTTAATAAATAAAGCAATGTTTTGCCGTATGTTCTCATTCTTTTTTAATTCTTTTGCCAATACATAATGAGTATCTGCAAAATGCACATCAAGATTTTTTATGTTTATACCGCTGCGATTATTTACAGTAACTGCAATCTTTAAGCTGTCTGCCTGAACAGCATAAGGTTGCGATGTGGTAGCTTCCATATATAACCCGCTGGCTGCTTCAATTAGTTGTAAGACTTCTTTCATTTTTTGATTGCGCCAATATTCATTTTCGAGTGATTTTAATTGCACATACAACGTCACTAATCCAGGCACAGAATTCTCAGGATGCACAAATGAATAATTTTTTATCAATGATTCAACCGAATTTTTTATGGCTGCATTATTTACCCGTTCCCAACCTGTTTTTATGCCATCCATAAGTTCATTAACAGGTTCATCCCCTTTTAAAGTTTTAAAATATTCTAACTGGCTTCCCCTGGTGCGTGGTACACCAAAGCCCTGGCTTTTATGCTGACTGCGGCTTTCAGCTGCTATCTCTCCATAACTCTTGCCCAGTAATGGATTAAATCCGCCGGCATCAACTTTAAACTGATCAGCATTTTGAGTATTGTTGTTCCCAAAATTAAAAGTATTCCAAAGCAAGCGTTTTGGCTTCCAAGGTTTAACACCGTGCTTAAAGTGCTCAGTGAACTTTGTAGAATCCCCTGCAAGGTCAAAAGCTTCATGAGCTAAAATTGCTGACGCGGTATGATGGCCATGGCCTCCCTCACCGGTTGTTGGAAAACGGCTAATGACTACATCCGGTTGGAATTTTCTGATAATCCAAACAACATCACTTAATATTTTCTGCTTGTCCCAGAATTTCAATGTTTCTTCCGGACTTTTACTATAGCCAAAATCATACGCTCTTGTAAAGAATTGTTCAGCGCCATCAATCCTTCTTGCAGATAATAATTCCTGGGTGCGGATCAATCCCAATTCAATTCCCTGTTCATCACCGATAAGGTTTTGTCCGCCATCGCCCCTTGTGATACTCAGATACCCTGTTCTGTATAATTTTTCATTTGCCAACCACGCTAGAAGCCTTGTGTTTTCATCATCCGGATGAGCAGCAATATATAAAACTGAACCAAGTACATTTATTTTTTTTATTTGCTGAAAAATTTCAGAAGAAGAATAACTTTTAGGAACCTGGCTGAAAGTGAAAAATGAAAAATGAAAAGTAAAAAGTAATAAACAAATCTTAAGCATTTTTTAAATTTAATTTACGAATGTAGTGCATAGTTAATTTCCCTCATTGCCATTTATAAAAAAGCCGGACAGCAATTACTATCCGGCTTTGAAATGTATAATATTTAAATACTTATTACTTTTTAGTATCTAAGTTTAATTTTAACCGTGCGAAATAATAAGCTCCATTAAAACCCATTTGTTGAACTCTTCTGCTATAAACAAAACGACCTGAGCTCATGTTACCGCTATGGGTGTGCCTATCCTGATATACATCAAATAAATTATTGGCACCAATGGTTATGGCTAATTCAGGAATAAGTTGGTATGATAATGAAAGATCAGTTACAGTTTTGGCTGAAAATTCCTGGTCAAGGGTTTCTTTCTGCCCTGTAAAAGCATTTACAGGGAACTTTTGTGTACTGTCTGGATTAATACTGGGATCAAGATATTGTACTTTTCCAAAGTTCACCAAACGAAGCATTGCTCCAAATTTTTTAATCTTATAATTAAAAGTAAGACTGATCTTATTTTTTGGATTGGCTACCTCTATCCGGCTTTGATCTTCTCGGTTGAAATAACTTCCTAACTCACCGCTGTTGATTAAAATAGGGGAAGCATGAATAACCGGCTTTCCGTCAGAACCTTTTTTTACTTCATTATCTATAAAAATCATGGCAAGAGTAGTGCGCAGGGAATGCCCGGCTGAAAAACTTTTATTGTATGCCAATACCGTTTCAAGCCCTCTTGCACGTGTGTCAATAGCATTTGAAAAAAAGTTTGCTGTACTGGCACCTGCAGCTTTCAATTGATCTTTTAATGCCTGATTATTACCCCCCGTAAAATTATTGGTTAGCACAATCCGATTGTCAATGTCAATTTGATATGCATCAATAGTTAGCTCAAAACCCGCAAAAGGCTTTGCTGCTAAACCAACTGAATAACTATGACTGGTTTCTTCCTGTAATTTTGGAATACCTAATATTTGTGCAGCCTTGCTGTCATTGGTAAATGTGCCTGCTTCTATAGGAACAAGAGTTCCACCCTGGGATACAAATAATGTATTTGTTTTCTGATAATACTTCTGTTGCTGAGAAGGTGCACGAAAACCAGAAGTTATAGATGCTCTTAAATTAAATGCCTCACTAAATTTATATCGGGAAGCTAATTTATAATTTAAGGTTGAGCCGAAATCACTGTAGTTTTCATATCGTAGTGCACCGGTTACCAAAAAGCTATTTGAAAAATCCTGCTCTAAATCCAAATAAATTGCTTTGGCGTTCCTTGTTTGATCGTCTCCAATAAAATTTCTAAACCCTGCAAAAACCTGTGCCCCGGCTGCAGCTATGGAATTTACATCAAAGTTTTTATAAGAAGCCTCTTCGCCTTCATTTATTCCAAAACCATCTATCCTGTATTCCAAACCTGTAGCAACATTAAGACCTGCCAATACATTGAATTTTTTAGAAAGATCGGCGTTAATGGTATTTTGGTAAAACTTTAAACCTCCTGCATCAAACGTTGTTTGCATATTACCTGCTACAGCAAACTGAGTGTAGTTAACAGAATTTTCAATTGTAAAATCAAATTTATTAATCCCGTAAGTATTACTTATATCAAAATTCCATTCATTAAATTTTGTTCTAAAACCTACTGAAGTTGAGAAGTCAGAAAGGTCTGAAACAATTTGTGGCAAAAATCCATTGGGGTAAAGTGCAAATGCATTGTTTGCATATATTCTTGCAGCGCCGGGTATACTGCTTGGATATCGGTAAAATCCTGCTCCGTTACCGGTTTTTTTACTATAGCCTCCAAACAAATACAGTTCACTCTTTTCTCCCACAGGATATCCAAAGTTATAAAACAATGCACCGCCACTCATTTTTGAATTACCAATACGCATGTCAAAAAATTCTCTTGTCTGTCCTCTTGCAGCCATAATAGAGTCATCACGGTTTACGCCGCTTACATTTGGGTAAACTGCTCCTGTGTAAGTGCCGGCCCGGTTGGTAGCTTCCCTGTTAATATATTCACCATTAAGACTTAAAAAACCTTTTCCAATATTTAATCCATATCCAAGCGAAGCCTGAAAATTTCCTCCATCTCTTACTTTTACAGATGGATCATCCGTTTTATTAGCCAATTTAAATAAAGCAAAATTTTTATCGTATTCTGTAATATATTTTCCATAGCTAATGCCTGCTTCCAATAAGCCTGCCTTTTTCTTTAATACAATATTTATTACACCTGAAATTGCATCGGAGCCATATTGTGCAGCAGCGCCATCACGCAATATTTCTATTCTTTCAATTGCAGTGGCAGGAATCGCACTCATATCAGTCCCTACCTGTCCACGGTTTACAGTACCATTTACATTTACCAAAGCTGATTGATGACGACGCTTACCATTTATCAAAACTAAAATCTGGTCCGTTCCTAAACCACGAAGTTGAGCAGGGTCAACATGGTCTGTGCCATCTGCGATAGTTTGCCTTGCAGATTGAAATGAAGGTGCGATGTAATTAAGTATCTGGTTTAGATCCACCTGGCCAATATCATTAATAACCTGTGCCATCGGTATCACATCCACCGGAACCGGCGTTGATAATTTACTTCTGCCTGCAGAGCGGCTTCCTACAACAACAATTTCTTCTCCCATGCCCGTGGCTACCAATGTTGCATTAACGGTTTCCGTTTCGTTTGCAGCTACATTAGTTGTTGTAGTGTATAATTGAAAGCCGGCATAGGTAAATGAAACGGTGTATTTTCCCGGTGCTACTTTTAATTCGTATTCTCCACTTTCATTTGTTGTGGTTCCCCTGTTACTGCCAATTGAAACGGAAGCGCCTGATAATGGCCCTCTTTCATCTTTAACAGTACCTTTTATAGTTGCATTTTGAGCCACACTAATGGAAAAGGAAGAGAATAAAATAAGCATCAAAACCAATTCTTTACGCAGTTGAAAAATTTTTCTCATAAAATGAAATTTAGTTAAGTGGTTATGTATATATAATTTAATATACAAACTAAAGTTACCGCAATAACTTAAATTCGACAAAAAAAACAGAAATGCACATCAGAAAAAAAATGTTTATTACAATAATTATTTTTTTATCAAATACAATTGTTTCTGCTCAAAGTTTAAAAATAAATCCCTACAACTACCCGATTAAAAAAA
>MWVW01000338.1_pt1 | contig 10835 bp, 14 predicted proteins | sample 1047191 | NCBI WGS metagenome assembly MWVW01 (sample SAMN06349985, study PRJNA376086) | soil metagenome | isolation source: MtG22-5 sample Antarctic (ecotone) | place: Antarctica
GTCTTGTAAGAACCCTGGCGCACGAAGTCCGCAACCCGCTTAATAATATTAATATGTCGGTTGAGCAACTTGTTAACGAACCTAAAAGTGAAGAATCACCCCTTTTTCCCGATGAAATCCTTATTACTATCCGCAAAGCTCTGGAAGCAGCTTCCACCCAGGATACCGGCGCTGTACATGAGAAAACAAAAACCTCTTCAGTGCCTGTAACCACTTCATCTGAGCCTGCATTAGGTCAAAAGCCTCCTTCTATTGTACATTCCGGCGAATATGTTTTCGGGGATTCACAGGTTTTTCTTCAGCTATTGCAGCAAATAAATCTTGTAGCACCTACTAATTACTCAGTTATAATATATGGTGAAAGTGGCAGTGGTAAAGAAGCGATAGCACAGGAAATACATAAACGCAGCAAGCGCAAGTCAAAACCATTTGTAGCCATAGATTGCGGTGCCATGTCAAAAGAGTTAGCAGGTAGTGAATTGTTTGGCCACGAAAAAGGCTCCTTTACAGGCGCATTAAATCAAAAAACCGGAAGTTTTGAAATAGCAAACGGCGGAACTATTTTCTTAGATGAAGTTTCAAATCTTTCGTACGATATCCAGGTTTCTCTTTTACGTGTTGTACAGGAAAGAAAAATGCGAAGGGTTGGTGGTGTGAAGGATATAGAATTAGACGTACGCATTATTATTGCCAGTAACGAAAAGCTTTGGGATTCTGCCCGTAAAGGTAAATTCAGAGAAGACCTGTATCACCGTTTTAATGAGTTTAGCATAGATGTGCCACCGCTACGTCAAAGACCAGATGATATTATGTTATTTGCCAATCATTTTTTACAACAGACGAATGAAGAATTAGGTAAGAATTTAAAAAAATTCAGTCCCGAGGTAGAAAGTATTTTTAGAGGTTATGTTTGGTATGGTAACCTTCGGGAATTAAAAAATGTTATTAAAAGAGCCACTTTATTAAGTGATGGTGAACAAATAGAAGCCAGTTCTTTACCTTTTGAAATTTCTCATTTTAATAAACTTCAATTTGAGAAAGCACCTGAGCCAGCAGTTACGTACGCGATTTCAAATACTACAGAAGAAATGCCTGAACCATCCCGCAATGTTTCTGAAACCACATTGAAAGGTGCAAGTATCGATGCTGAGTATGAAATGATATTGAAAGCATTAAAGAAAGTAAATTTTAATAAAAGCAAGGCTGCAAAATTGCTAAATATTGACCGCAAAACCTTGTACAATAAAATGAAGCAATACCAGGAGTTTAATAACCAATAATGAAGTCAGGAGTTAGGAGCAATGAGGTGCAAAATAAAACTTCAATCTTTAAACCGTGAACTTTTGAACAGGTGAACTCATGAACGTGTGAACGACCATCTATGAACTATGAGTTATGAACTAATTGCCCTGAAAACTTAATTAACATGTCTTTGGAAAAACCCTTTATTCGTATATTAATTATTGATGATGATGAAGATGATTTTTTCATAACATCTGAATACCTGCGCCAGATAGAGGAATATGACATAGTTACAGATTGGAAATATAAATATAGAGATGCCATTGAGCAGGTAAAATTATGTAATTACGATATTTATTTTGTTGATTACCGCCTTGGAGCAAAAACGGGTATTGATTTTTTAAAGGAAGCTATCAGTTTAAATTGCGAAGCACCAATCATATTACTTACAGGGAAAGGAAATCGTGAGATTGATATCCAGGCCATGAAGATCGGTGCAACAGATTATTTAATTAAAACAGATTTGAATGTTGATAAATTAGAACGCTGTATCCGGTATTCTCTTGAGCGCCAGGCATCTTTAAAGGCTTTGCGGGCTAATGAACGTAAATACCGCAACATATTTGAATTATCAAAAGATGCGGTTTTTATTGTTGACAAATCATTGGTATTTAAAGATGTTAATGCAGCCACTTCGGAACTGCTGGGTTATTCCGGCGAACAATTGCTACAACTAAGTTTGTATGATCTGATAGGCGAAGATGTGAATAAAAAACTCTTACAAAAACTCTTGTATGAAGAAGGAGAAGTAAATGATCTTGAGTTTGAGATCGATACAAAATCCGGTGAAAAAAAAATTTGCATTTTTTCATTGACCCCTTTGGATGAAACAGGGCATATTTTCTACCAGGGCTTAATACATGATATCACAAGTTTGCGAAGGGCAGAAAAGGCAAACCTCATGGTTGAAAAACTAGGGGCGGCAGGCCGTCTTGTAAGAACCCTGGCGCACGAAGTCCGCAACCCGCTTAATAATATTAATATGTCGGTTGAGCAACTTGTTAACGAACCTAAAAGTGAAGAATCACCCCTTTTCCTCGATATTATTCAACGGAATAGTAAACGAATTGGAGATTTAATTATAGAACTGCTCGATTCCAGCCGGCCAACAGAATTGATTTTTGAAAAATATGCATTACAAGGCATTGTGGATGATAGTATTTCTGAAGCGCTTGACAGGATTACGTTACAACGCATTAATATGCAGATACGTTATTACAACGAGCCGTGTTACTTAATGGCAAATAGGGAAAAATTGAAAATTGCTTTTCTAAATATTATCATCAATGCAGTAGAGGCCATGTCTGATTGTAATGGCGAATTAGATATAATTATTAATAGTTCCGACAATCTTCATACGGTTATTGTAAAAGACAACGGCTTCGGCATTCCGGAAGATAATTTGTCGCGCTTATTCGAACCTTATTTTACATCGAAAAGAAATGGAATGGGCCTGGGCCTGGCTTCAACCTTAAATATTCTTCAGTCCCACAAGGCACAGATTGATGTAACTTCTGCCGTTGGCGTGGGTACTACTTTTACTATTAGTTTTCCTGGAGTTTCATGAAGCTCTATTTATAAAAATTTAAAAATGCGTGGTTTTGGAGGTCATTTATTTAGCAGCTTCTAAATCCAATTGTTATGCCTGAAGGCCCATCTATAGCATTATTAAAAAAAGAAGTTCTCCAATTTACAGGAAAAAAAATTGTTTCGGTAAGTGGCAACAGCAAAATTGATCAAAACCGCCTGATCAATAAAAAAGTAGTTTCTTTCCAAAGTTGGGGTAAGCATTTTCTTATTTGCTTTAAAGGTTTCACCTTGCGGGTGCATTTTTTAATGTTTGGCACTTACCGTATAAACGAAAGGAAAGAACAACCGGTGCGGTTGAATATCACATTTAAAAGTGGTGAAATAAATTTATACTCATGTTCCATAAAAATTTTAGAAGGGGATGTAAATCGCCATTACGATTGGAGCACTGATGTAATGAATGATGAATGGGATGCAAAAAATGCAAAAGCAAAATTAAAAGCAGTGCCCACTAAACTTATTTGCGATGCACTGTTAGAACAAAATATTTTTTCAGGAGTTGGTAATATAATAAAGAATGAAGTGCTATATCGTATCCGTGTTCACCCTGAATCAAGAGTTGAAAAAATACCTGCACTAAAAATTAGAAAGCTCATTGAAGAAGCCCGCAATTACAGTTTCGAGTTCTTAGAGTGGAAAAGAAATTATGAGTTAAAAAAACATTGGCTTGCTCATACAAAAAAATTATGTTTAAGATGTAATCTCCCTATCATTAAAAAATACACCGGAAGTAAAAACCGCAGAAGTTTTTTCTGTGCCAACTGCCAGCTTTTATATTAAAAAAGTTGTTCACGCTTTGCAACAGAAGTCATAATGCAGACAAAAAAAAGGTAGGCGATAAGCTTGCATTGCCAAAATGAGGCAGATTCATGACTTGAAATAATTACGACTGAATAATCAAATTGCTTCTATATAGGCTACAACATCTAAGTATTTCACACTAAAAAAGTTATGAGCGAGATTGTGGACAGTTACAGAAACGAATAGAATAGATTTCAAAATAATAGATAGGCCATCAATTACAGGAAGAAAAATTTTCATAATAATAGAAGAAATTGCCATTTGACTTCCCCAATTTTTATACTGAACAGTATAATCTCTAAATTAAATTTTGTTTAAGAAGATAGTTTTAAAGTGGGACCTTTAAGTGAATGTGTACATGCAAAAACGCCTGGAACAAACCAGGCGTTTATTGAAACTTATTTAACGGTCACTGTCACCGCTATTTCCACTTCCTGTGCTACGTCCGCCGCCGGATGATGATTTACTACCTTTGGATCCTGACTCCTTATTGGAAGATACCTGCTCCTTTTCTGAAGATCTGCTGCCGCCGCTGCCGGAGCTTTTATCCTTGCTTGAGCCGCGATTTCCACCTGTGTTACCGCTGTTTCCGCTTCCTTTAGATTTTTGATTTTCAGCCATGATTAAATTTTTAAGATTATAGAATAAAATTGTTCAAGGAAGTTTACAAAAAAAATAATGCCAGAGAAGTTTAATATTTCGTATGTCAAATTGAAAACTTCCATGTCCCATTTCAGGTTTTTCAAATCAATGCAGTTGCGATTTATTATTGACCGGTTTCGCTGTCCGGGGCATCTACGGGTTTAGATTGTGGTGATCCTTTTTGACGCAAAAAAATGGATAAAACCACAATAGCAAAAACTGATAGAAATTCACTTTCCCAATTTTGAAACGACTCAAACCATAAACGGGAATTGCCCAGGTATTGCATAGCAGTTTCCGAAGATTCGCCTTTTAACATTTGCTCTTGATTATAATCTTTTAAACTGCCATACCAATGGGCAAAAAATGAAAGTAAAAAAAGAAGTGTTAATACAATGGTCAGGGAGTGCTTGTAAACCTCACCAATTAATCCGCCTTGCTTTACCGGCCAGGGAGCATCTTTTTTTCGGGGGTTGGGCTCTTTATCTACCGGCTCTTTGCCATCCGGATCTTTACTTTCCGAAGAACCTTTTTGATAAAGGAAAATAGTCATACAACAAAAAGGGCCATTTGTAGAAATTCACTTTCCCAATTTTCAAAAGTAGATTGCAGAAAATGTCCCGACGTAAGGTATTGCTGCATTACTAATTGCTGTCCCCCTTCTTCCTGCATCTTATGGTTATATTGCTTTAACCCGGTTACAGCCTGGCCCGCCAGCGTTATAAGGAATAAAATAAAAAACACCAAAGAAAGACTGTTGTTTTTTAATAGTTTCATGTTGAACCTTTACTAAATCAAATAAAAAAATTGTTCCACAAAGAATTCATCATTTACATTTCAGCTTCCATATTTGATCAGGTAAACCCAATAGAATATCTATAATGCTTATACAGGGAATACAGGTGCAGGAAAGGAAAAGTTTAAAATTTTAGCGGTTCATAAATTATTAATTGTTTTAGAATATGGCCGAAATAATTTTAAACCTTCTAATGGCAATCACTATTTTTTATAATAAAATCTTTTAAACTTTATTTGTTTACTCTTAAAAATGAAATATGCCAGGTAGGTATATAACTGCCTGAGGTCTTAGTTAAACAAGTTAGCATAGCATACCATAACCTACTAAGTATCTAAATAAGAGTCAGGGACTTCCTTGGATTCTCTTTTTATAATGAAAACCGCGGTATCCTTTGGCCTGATACCTGAACCAGCCTGCAAAGCAAACATCTTTGTAAATTCTGCTCCAAAAAATAAAATAAGTGCACTGTAATAAACCCATGAAAGTATAATGATAATTGATGCCGCAGTGCCGTAGGTAATATCAAGATTTAGCTTGCCCAAATAATAACCTATAATGAATTTACCAATCAAAAATAATACAGCGGTTAGTGAAGCACCGATCATAGCATCTTTCCAGCTTATAATAGCATCTGGTAATACTTTAAAAATCACTCCGAATAAGCCCGTTAACACTACAAAAAATATTAATGAATTGATGGAATGAAAAAAGGAAAGGTTATAGTTAGGAAAAATTTCAACCAATTGACGGCTCAAAAAATTAAAAAGAGCGCTAATAATTAATGATATCAATAATAAAAAACCTAATCCTAATACCAGAGAAAACGAAAGCAACCTGTTGGAAATAAATTTTAACCAACTTTTTTTGGGTTTTGCTTTTACCGACCATATGTAATTAATGGAATCCTGCATTTCTGTGAATATACCTGTGGCTGCAATTACTAAAATGATAGTTCCTACAATTGCTCCTATCGCACTTGTTTGTGAATTTTGAATGTTTTGGATAATATTCTGAATTTGCAGGGCAGCATCACTTCCAATTAATCCTTTTAATTGCAGGTAAATTTTACCTTGTACAGCGACTTTCCCATACACCATACCGGCAAGGGAAATGATGATTATTAATAATGGCCCTATCGCAAAAATAGTATAATAGCTTAGCGAGGCGCTTAATTTAAAAGCGTTGTCGTTACTAAATCCAATAGCTGCATGTTTAAATAGTGATGAAATTTTTTTTATTCTTTCCATAATACATCATTACATATCCCGTCATAGAACTTTATAATTGACGGGCTGGGGAAATCGCTACTCATTAAATTTTGTAATAATAATTTTTTACAAAAGAAAGCTTAAAAACCTGCATAAAAATAATTGGCAATATTTTTTATGATATTCATAAAATGAATCAATGAGGAGCTTACTTTATATTATAGCAGTAGTTTTAATTATCGGTTGGTTATTAGGTGCATTTTATTGGGATGTAGGCGGCATCATTCATATCTTAATTGTACTGGCGGTAATCTCTTTGTTATTGGGGATCATTCGCCGGGCATAAAATTATCTTTTTAACGGGCATTAAATAATAAGGCTACAGATTGCTGTAGCCATTTTTATGCGTTTTTGTTAATATTCTTATACGGCGGCTAAATGAACAATGCGGGAAGAGCAGTCTCTGCAAATGGAAGCACAGGTCTTAAATTCAGGGTCATGGTAACGTTCACAAACCTCAGCACACTCTTCACAAATACCAACGCATAATAAGGCAACATCTTCTAAATTTTTCCAGCCGTCTTTTAAAGCGTGGCATGTGCCCAGGCAAATTTTAGCACATTCATCAATCACTTTTTGAGTGCGTTGAGAAAAAGATGTTTCCTTTTGTAGAAGAGTAACTAAGAGGTTCTCGCAATTAAGCCAGGCAGCAAGGCAACTCTGAATATATAAGTTTGTGACTTGCATTAATTTTTAAATACTTTCTTTTGGATCGATTCTACATGCTTCATGAAATCCGAAACATCGACATCCATATAAATACCAAAGGCATTTGTAAGAGTGCCTTTTGTGCCATCTTTCGCTTCTATAACATAAAGAAAGGCACTATCATCGGGATTGGATGGCCCTTTAAATCTAAAAAAATTTATTATATTAATTTCTTCCAGTTGATAAATTTTATGATGTTGTAACGCTTCTATACCTTTTTCAGTGATTTTAAAATCTTCTGTATATCCGTCTTTTACAACCCTATTTAAACATGTGGCCAGACTTTTCATGTATGGTAAAGAACTATCTTCATTTATTATCATACAAAGGGGTTTGGTTAAATAAACTAAATAGTTTGCCAGAAAGTTAAACAACGTTTAAAGAGGGCTTGAGTAGTTATTTGCCCAATAAATGAAACCGGTTAAACCAACCTCATTTGTCAGTTACCGTGCAATGTTGATTAGATACGCCTACCTCCCATTTCATTTTCCCGATTCCTAATCCATTGCTTTTTGCATATCTCTTAAACGTTTTACCTCATCATGCCCTATTTTTAGTTGGGTTTTTTGTCTAACGAACAAATCACGAACTGGAGCTTCTAACTCTATATCTGAATTCAAAGCCATATCATAAGCTTTTTGTGCAGCATCTTCACCAAACTCACAATTGGCCAATACAGTTTTACGGTCATGGCCGGTAACAACTGCTTTCAGATCCATCCATACACGATAAATTTTACCTGAGTTAGTTGTGCCATCAGCAGGATCTCCGCCTAAGCGAGAAACTTCTTGAGTTAATTCGCCCGTATATTGTTTACTTTCCTGGATATACTGGTGAAATAGCGTGCGTAAATCTGCATCTTCATCTTTCAATTCTTCAATCGCCTTTTCATATCCCACTACACGGTCATTATTAATTTGAATAAGGTCGTTTAGCAAGCTTATAACCTTTGAGTTTTTTTCCATAATTGTAATTTTAAATAATAACTAAAAAATCATACCTAAATTGTTGATAGCACAGGGCATCATTAAACCACCCTTAAAGACTTTAAAATAATTGGTATAAAAATTTCTGTTTTTTTTATAAAAAATATTCTATTGGCAAAATACTCTAAAACTGCGGGCAACAAAGTAAAAGAAGCCATCCACGAAATGAAACAAGGAAAGCTAAAAAGCGGCAGTGGAAAAAAAGTAACTTCCCGCAAGCAGGCAATAGCAATAGGTTTATCTGAAGCCAGGGAAAAAGGCGCGAAAGTACCTGCAAAAAAAACAGCTTCAAAAACAGGAAAGAAAACTGCAACCAAAAAAACCCGTAGTAAAAAATAGAGGTAATAAAATTTTAAAGGCTGCCCCGGAGAATAATTTCACACCAGCTCTTTTAAGATTTTCATTAAAACTCTTTCCTGCGAAGTAAGGCCTGTTAAGTCATCGGGCTTTTCAATATTATCCAGTTCTTTCAGGTATTTATTCAATGTTCTGTCTTCATATAATTTTATAATGCCGGGATGTACGTAATATTTTTTACAAATCGTTCGGGAATTGCCTAATTTCTTACTTACCTCATCAAGCGCAGTCACAATATTTTTTTTGCATTCAGATTCAGATTCGGCTACTCCTATTGTTTTAAATGCCTGCAAAATATTAATAGTACCTGCCCAGGTTCTGAAATCTTTTGCACTGAAATCCTCTCCGGAAGCTTCTTTAATATAGCGGTTAACGGCACCGGAATCAATAGATTTTTTATTTCCATCCGCGTCATAATATTGAAACAGTTCTTTACCCGCAATATCGCGGCATGCCTGAACGGCCTTAGCCAGCCGGCGGTTGTGAATGGTAATATCATGATCTATCCCCTTCTTTCCTTTAAATGAAAAAAGCATCTTGTCACCCGTAATTTTTACATGCTTATCTTTTAAAGTTGTGAGGCCGTACGACCCATATAACTTTTCATAATCGCTGCTGCCAATGCGTATATAAGTACGCTCCATTAAGCTGACAACAGTAGCCATTACCTTTTCTTCGCATAATTCTTTGCGGGCAAAATCTTCTTCAAGCCTTAATCGTAAAGTAGGGAGCAGTCTGCCAAATTCAAATAGCCTGTGAAATTTAGTTTCGTTACGCAGAGTATGCCACAGGGAATGATACTTATATTGTTTGCGGTTCTTTATATCTAAGCCTGTTGCCTGTATATGACCGTTTTCTTTATAGCTTATCCAAACATTTGTCCATGCAGGTGGTATAGCCAGCTTTTTTATACGTTCAATTTGTTTTTCATCTGTAACCGGCTTGTCATTATATAAATAAATAAAATTTTCTCCTTTTTTTATGCGGGAAATACCGGGGCTTCTATCATTTACATAAATAAGATCAGCAGCCCTGGCCGCCTGGCTGTAATCTTTGTCAAGTTTCAAAAATTCTTTATGTGATATATCTACACTTTCCATTTAGGTAGAAGCTTTATTTTTTTTTATGGATACCCGGGATTTTACGTGTTTTGATTTAAGATCATGTATACCGACAGCTTCATCGACTGAATGAGAGCTATGCAGGTTGTTTTCCTGCCCGGCAAGGTGTGATAGTTTTACATAAAACTTCCTCAAAACCTCAAGTTCTACCTGGGTCAGGTCTTCTATCATGATTAACCGGTTACTTGCTTGTTTTTCACAAGCTATCAACTCATTTAATTTTAATTGGACAGCAAGGGAATCTTTATTCTGTGATTGCTGGATAATAAATACCATTAAAAAAGTAATAATGGTTGTACTGGTATTAATAACCAATTGCCATGTATCTGAAAAATTAAAAATAGGTCCGGATAAGGCCCAAATAATTATAGCAGAAACTGCCACAAGAAATGCATTAGAACTCCCGGTTATTTTTGTAATGGCAGAGGCCAGCTTTTGAAATCTCTCCGAAAAACTTTTGTGTTTTTTTTGAGCATCCATATTTTTTGATAGTAAATTAAAGAAAAGTCAGGCCAAAAAAAGACCTGACTATCAAAAATTACCATCGTATTTACTATTCTTCAGGCTCATTCTCAGCATTGAGATTAATGCCGCTCATTGCCAATTCTGTAAGGGTTTCGTCCGCTTCCTTTTCTTCGTCAAGGGTTTGTTGTAACAATTGCGCCATTTCCTCATTTCCCATTGTCCTCGCTAATTGCACAAGGCTTCCATATGTGGCAATCTCATAATGTTCTACCTTTTGCCCGGCAATAATTAAGGCAACATCCCTGGTGGCTGAACCTTCATCGGTTTCTTCAATTACACCCTGCGCTTCTTTAACCAGGCCTTCCATAGCTTCGCATTTTTTTGCCCTCGGAGCCATGTCAAGCATCTCAAATACCTTTTCTACCCTTACAATTTGTTCCTGTGTCACGGCTAAATGTTCTTCAAAAGCGGAAGCCAATTCTTCAGAAGTTGCTGCTTTTTTCATTTTAGGCAAGGCCTTAGTTAAATGCTTTTCAGCCCAGTAAATGTCCTTTAATTCTTCAATGAATAGTTCTTTCAGTTTAGTTTCTTCCTTAGCAAAGGAAGTGTTGCCATTCCCTCCTCTATTTGTTGTTGCAGATTTTGTAGTTCGTGCCATAAAAGATTTTTTAAAATGATTTAATATAATATAATAAACATTAAAAAAACAATGCCACCGTATGCATCAGAGTAAGATTTTGTCTGTGGACTATTTTACCCAATGCGTATTTTAAAAAATACCTTTTTTCTTAAATTT
>MWVW01000339.1_pt1 | contig 10821 bp, 11 predicted proteins | sample 1047191 | NCBI WGS metagenome assembly MWVW01 (sample SAMN06349985, study PRJNA376086) | soil metagenome | isolation source: MtG22-5 sample Antarctic (ecotone) | place: Antarctica
TGAAATAGGCCGAGGTGCGGAGATCGATGGGTTGACGCTTGGCGGTGTAGGAGCAGGCACTATTATAGAAAATGTGCAGGTATCATTTGGTAATGATGATGCTTATGAGTTTTTTGGTGGTACTGTAAATGCCAAAAACCTTGTGGCTTTTGCTACCGCTGATGATGATTTTGACTTTGATTTTGGATATATAGGCAAAATTCAATTTGGATTAGCAATCCGCAAGCCTGATTTTGTTGATGCAGGTGATGCGGGTAATGGTATTGAAAGCGATAATGATGGTAGTGGAACTACAGCAACTCCACGTACCAGACCTCAATTAAGCAATTTTACTTTTGCAGGAGCAAATAACGCTACAGGTACTGCGGCTAATCACAATTTTGCCAACCGTTGGAGAAGGGCAACACAATTCGTGATCCGTAATTCTATCTTAATGGGTTATCCTAAGGGCGGTTTTGATATTGAAAGCAATCCAACTGTTGACGATTACTTTAATCTTAATATTTCTGAGTTTAAAAATAACCTGGTGCATGCAAATGCTGAACCATATAAAACTACTAACACATTAGGTATAACCAGTGCCCAGATTCAAGCCAAGGCAGAATCAGAAGGTAATATTACTTATACTGACCCGGCTTTAATCATGTTGGAAAGTCCCTTTTACTCCGTAAGTCCAAATCCGTTGCCTAAAACAGGATCACCTGCTTTAACAGGTGCCAGTTTTACAGGTATGAATCCTTTCTTTACCACCACTACGTACAGGGGCGCATTTGGAACAACAAACTGGCTTGCAGGCTGGACAAATTTTGATCCGCAAAACGCAAGTTATTAGTAAAAATAATTATTGATCAATTGACCGCCGATATACCTGGCGGTTTTTTTGTTTTATAGCAATAAACACAATCTAGCAAAATGAATATTAAATTATTGTTACCATTTTGTATCTTTAAGAAGCAAGCTCCTGATCTTGAAAACAAAAGCCACCATATTATTATTCATTATTGCAGCTTTATTTGCTACGGAAAATACGTACTGCCAGGTTGATTCCAGACTAAATGTTAGTTTTTGTGGTAACCTCATCCGATTAAAATTTGATCCTTCCATTGATGTAAAGTTTGATAATTCTTTGTCTGAACAATCAATAGAGGGTTTTTATTCAATTCTGAACAAAAGCAATTATCAGCCACTGATACAAACATTGATTGCTTATAAAGAAAAGCATGGTTTGAATGACTGGTTATATTACCAGCTTATCAGGCGTACAGCGCAGCAGATAAGTCCTAAGGCAGCAAATTATTACCGCTATACACTTTATAAATGGTTTTTACTGACCAAATCAGGTTATAACGCCAGCCTTGCCATCGGCAAAGACCGTTTGCTTTTTTATGTGCAGAGTGATGACAATATTTATGATATTCCTCTTTACAACAGAGATGGTAAGCAATATGTTTGTTTGAATTATCATGATTACGGATTTATAGATTTTGAAAAGGATAAGATTTATGAGACGTATATAGATGTTCCGGAGGCGCAGAAAGCATTCAGTTATAAAGTCACACAAATGCCTGCATTTGCCGGTGAAGTTTACCGCGAAAAAGAATTTTTTTTTGCTTATGGCCAGAAAATTCGCCACTATAAACTGGCGCTTAACGAACAGGTGCAAACCATGTTTACCAATTACCCCGAAGTTGACTTTGAAAATTATTTCAACATCCCGATGAGCGATAAAACATATAGTTCGCTCATCCCGGCCCTTAAGTCAGATCTGAAAAAACGAAATCAAAAGCAGGGAATTGAGTACCTGATGCAGTTTACACGCAAAGCTTTTCTGTACGCAAATGATCAAAAGAATTTTGGTAAGGAAAAGCGTTTATCGCCTGAGCAAACCCTGCTATACCAATACAGCGACTGTGATGACCGGGCGGGATTGTTTTTTTACCTGGTAAAAGAAATATACAACCTGCCAATGATCGTGCTTGTATACCCCGGACATGTAACCATTGGCGTAAAACTTGACAAACCCGTAGGCGATCCTATCGTGTATAAAGGAAAACAATATTCTATCTGTGAACCTACGCCCCAGGCAAAGGACTTAAAAGTTGGCCAGTTAGCCCGAAGCATAAAAAAAACTCCTTATGATGTAGCCTATGCCTACGATCCTCACCAATAAGGACCTTAGGTTGCTTTATATTGTGCTTAAATAAATAGCATTGCCTTATTTTTCATTTCGCTCTTCTTATACAACAAATATACTGGCAGCACTGGTTTGTTTTGCTGCTTACGCTTCTATGACGGCCTTTCGCAAAGCATATAATGTAGCACCATATGAAGGATACTTCGTCGCTGGCCTTAATTATAAAATAGTGCTGGTGATTACCCAGGTCTTAGGTTATATGCTGAGTAAGTTTTATGGTATCAAATTCATCTCAGAATTAAAACGTTTCGGCAGAGGCAAACTCATTTTGATTTTAATCATGATTTCCTGGGCGGCATGGCTGCTCTTCGCCATTGTACCACCCCCATATAATTTTTGGGCTTTGCTGTTGAATGGCTTTCCACTGGGCATGTTATGGGGCATTGTTTTTTCCTACATTGAAGGCCGGAGAGCTACTGATTTCATTGGGGCAGCCCTTGCGGTGAGTTTTATTTTCGGCCCCGGTCTTTCAAAATCGGTTGCTCTTTTTGTAATGTCTTCCTGGAATGTTTCTGAGTATTGGATGCCTTTTGTTACCGGCTTGCTGTTTTTTCTTCCACTCCTTCTGTTTATTTATCTGCTTGAAAAGATACCCCCACCTACAGAGTCAGACATTGCACACCGTACTGACCGGATAGCCATGACAGGTAAAGACCGTATGACCTTTGTAAAGCTATTTTTCCCGGGACTGGTACTGCTGCTGCTTGTTTACATTTCTGTTACTGTGCTACGTGAAGTACGTGATGGATTCATGGCAGATATGTGGAAGGATTCGGGTGAAGTATATAATTCGGGTGTATTTGCACAAACAGAAACACTGATATCCCTTGCCATTTTAGCGCTCATTGCAAGTATGGTATTGATCAGAAATAACAAGAAGGCCTTTAATGCAGCCCAATGGATCATGCTGGCTGGTTTTGTAATTTCCGGTGTCATTACGTTGCTCTATACTTCCGGACGGGTGAGCATGTTTCAGTGGATGACTTTGGTAGGGTTGGGGTTATACATGACATATATCCCTTTTAACAGCATATTGTTCGAACGTATGCTGGCAAGCTTCAAGTACGCTGCTAACGTGGGTTTCCTCATCTACCTGGCAGATTCTTTTGGTTACCTCGCAAGTGTCAGTGTGCTGCTTACCAAAACCGTGTTGAAACTGAATATAAACTGGTTGCAGTTTTATACATCGTTGGTACTTATTACATCTATAGGCGGAGGCTTATTCATTTTGTTTTCTATTATTTATTTTAATCGAAAGTACAAGGTTCTTGTTGGGGGATAAAAACAACAGATTATTTTTTCTAAACCAACCATTAAACGGATTATGCGCTTCCTGTATTTACTTTCTTTATTAGCCATTACTTCCGGCTGTAAAGAATCAGCATTAGAACAAAAACTTTCCAAAACGGACAGCCTGATCGTTCAGTTTTATAATGAGGATGGAATGATTGAAAAAGCAGTGACCACTACTGAAAAACCTGCTATTCAAAAGCTGGCGCATTTTCTTGATGGCAGTCCTGCAAAAACTTTTAAATGCATTATGAATGGCAAGCTTATTTTCTTAAGGGATGGAAAAGAATTGCAGCAGGTAGCGTTTAATTATGATCAGAAAGACTGCAGGCATTTTTCTATCATGATGAAAGATACTGTGATCAATACAAAAATGAGCAATGAAGCTGCCGATTTTATGAATTCCCTGGAACAAGGAGGCGATCATTACTGAATTGATTGGATTATAAAGCATCGTAATTATCATTCTGCGAAATATTTTTTTGATTTTAAAATATTCTGCTTTCTTATTCGTCCTTATATATAGATGGAGGATGGGTTTACAATACCAATGACTGCTGAACACAATAACAACATTGGCAGAACTATAGCTGGCATCAGCAAGCGCTTGCTGGGCTTTATCAGGCAAAGGGTAAGCAGCAATGAGGATGCCGAAGATATTCTCCAGGATGTATTCTACCAGTTTGCAGGTAGTACTGAACCAATAGAGCAGGTAACGGGCTGGCTATACCGGGTAGCAAGAAATAAAATAACTGATAATTACAGGAAACAAAAACTTCCGCTGGCAGATGATTTTATCGGCACTGGCTCTGAAGATGAAGAAACATTTGGCTGGAAGGAATTGATAGCAGCAGAAAATGCCAACCCCGAAACCTCATTTCTGCGAAATCTATTCTGGGAAGAACTGGAGCTGGCATTGGATGAGTTACCGATAGAGCAGAGCCAGGTATTTATTCAGCATGAAATTGAAGGTCTGTCATTTCAGGATATTTCTGATGTAACCGGATCACCCGTGGCAACCCTGATCAGCCGCAAACGTTATGCGGTATTGCATCTCCGGGAGCGTTTGGCTGTATTAAAGGAAGAACTTTTAAATTATTAAATAAGTAACAAATTAAGAAAGCAATTGTTCTAAAGAATTATTCAAAATCAACAGGATAAAAAAAATTAAACAAAATGAGAAATTTATCACCAAGATATCGTTTTATGTTTCCGCTCCTCTTTATTGCTGCAGCATTATTATTCAGCGCCATTGTCATGGCTTTGTGGAATGCAATATTACCGGCGGTTACCGGTGTAAAAGAAATAAACTATATACAGGCCATGGGAATATTGTTGCTTAGCAAAATATTGTTTGGAGGCTTTCGGGGTGGCCATGGGCATTATCAATGGAATAAGATGAATGCTAAATGGCAGGACATGACCCCGGAGGAAAGGGAAAAATTCAAAACCGAATGGAAAAACAGGTGTTGGAAAAGAAAAGAAAATATTTCGGAAATTAAGAGTGAAGAAAAACCTGATGTGATAGTGTAACTCCTACAATCCACAGCCAATGCAAATACTTGTATTCAAAACCAACATCAACAATCGCTATCACATCACAAATATTGAAAAATTCCTGGGTGTACATCCACAGATTCGAACATGGAATGTTGACTTGCATGATTGTGATAATATTCTGCGCATAGAAGCAAAGGAATTCATAGGAAGAGAAGTAGAAACAATTTTGAGCAGCGCAGGTTATTATTGCGAAGAACTTCTGTAAATTTTTTTCTCCTCTATAGTAATGGATCAGGCTGGAACATCTCTGATTTTAATTACAAAGATGCACCAGACGAACTTTTCTGATTATACAAACCCATACCACAAGAGTGGCTTGTAAATGATAAAACGGCTTAATCTATTTTTTCTTTTTCTTTTTGTTATTATCCAGTTTTTTTATTGCCATACCTGCCAGCAAACCTCCGGCTGTATATAATCCCACAGTGAGGATTTTTTTCTTCATATCATCCCGTTCACCCTGGTGTCTATTTATGTGACCATTCATATCCTTTAAACCATTAACCTCTTTTCCCTTTTCCTCTTTATCATCACCGGTAAGAAAAGCAGAACCAAGCCCTGCAGCTGCACCCAGCAATACACCCCTGAGTACGGCATTCTTTTTCTTGCCCAATCCCGAAAGTCCAAAAAAGGCTGCATTTGCCAGTAACTCACCAGCCAGTTTGATATATAGTTCTGTAGTTTTTGAATTGTTTTTCCCTTCATTTTTCTTTAATTGCTTGATCAGCCCTGACTTATGCAATAAAGGCCTGGGAGTGCCTGTGTTTATTTTATGTAAAGCTTCCTGGAGTAAACTTAACGTAGTAGCACCGGTTAATCCTCCTTCAATGGCAGTTGCTATGTTCATGATTTAATTTATAGGGTAGAGGTCAAATGAGGTGCCAGCAGTATTATTTTAATATTATCTTTTTCGGTATCAATATTATATTTTTTACCTGCATCAAAACTGATCAAATTGTCGTATAATAAGACAAAGGGTCACAAGAAAAAAATTAATTCATAATAAAAAAAGCAAAAATAAAGATTAATGTATAAGCGAGGGCAAGACAAACAAGAATTGAAATAAAATGGAATAATTTTAAAAAGAAGCCGGGTTTCATTTATTAAAACTCTTACTGGATTATTAATTTAAAATAACCTGTGCAACAACAAATTGTTATGCTGTGAAGATTTAAAGCATCTGGAAATAATAATTAGTATTTGCGGGAATCCATTGTAAACCCAATGGTGGTGCCAAGGTCTTCTGTACTTCGTACATGAATGCTATGACCATGTGCCTCAATTATGTGTTTACAAATTGCTAATCCCAGCCCACTGCCTGTTACGTCGCGGCTGCGTCCTTCCTGCGTCCTGTAAAAACGTTCAAAAATTCGCGAGAGGTTTTCTTCGGAAATGCCGATGCCATCATCGGATATTTCTATGAGAATATTTTTACCATCTGTTTTGTAAATGCTGGCAACAACAGAACCGCCATGTTTGCTGTACTTGATGGAGTTATCAAAAAGATTAATAAGCACCTGTCTTATTTTTTCTTTATCACCATACACCGTCATTGCCTGCTCACAACCCTTTTTGTAGGAAAATGAAATACCATGTTTTTCTGCTTTCAATGAAAGACTTTCGTAAGCATCTTTAATAATATCCTGTATAATAAAATGTTGCTTGTTTAATTTGAGTTCGCCTCTTTCCAGCCTTGATATTTCATCTAGGTCCTGGATCAGGTTTACCAGGCGTTCTACATTTTTTGATGCTTTTTGAAGAAACCGTTCATTGGTTTGCGGATCTTCCTTGGCGCCTTGCAATAAAGTTTCAATATAGCCTTGTATGGCAAAGACAGGTGTTTTAAACTCATGCGAAAGATTTTGTAAAAACTCTTTTCTAAATGATTCGTTTTTCTTCAGCATTTCAATTTCCCGGCGTTGCTGCTCTCCCCATGCTTCCACATCTTCCCGCACTTCATCTATGCTTTTTTGAGGAAGTATGTATTGGTAATACATCTCCTGCTTTTTACTTGCCTTAGTCTGGTAAATAAATTTATAAATCAGTTTAATCTTGCGGTAAATGAACTGCTGAATAATAAAAAATATCAGCAGGTAACTTCCACCAAGCACTATGGCAAAAGCAATGAGGGCTTCTCTCCAGTTATTATTCAAAATGAAGAAACCCAAACCTATAGGTAAGGATAAAATCAAAGCAGTAAAGGCCGCCAGTTGGCGGGAGGAAAAATTTTTAATTCTTATCATGCCAGCTCAAACTTGTAGCCCACTCCCTTTACGGTGGTAATGCAATCTACACCCAATTTTTGTCGGATTTTTCTGATGTGCACGTCTATTGTGCGGTCACCAACGATCACATCATTGCCCCATACCTGGCTGAGAATCTCATTTCGTAAAAAAACCCTGCCTGGCCTGGAAGCCAAAAGGTGAAGAAGTTCGAATTCCTTTTTGGCAAGGGAATAATCTTTTCCTTCAAAATGAACAATAAATTGTTCGGAGTCTATTATAAGCCCATTCACATCAAGTACTTTGGCATCCTGTTTTTTTGCACGGCGCAACAGCGACCTCACTTTCGATATAAAGATATTAGGACTCACAGGCTTACTTATGTAGTCGTCCGCACCGGTACTTAAACCTTTTATCTGTGTTGCCTCATCACTCAATGCGGTCAGAAACATGATGAGTGTTTCTTTGAACTGGGGTTGTGCCCGTAAAATTTCGCAAACCTGTACACCAGTCTTTCCCGGCATCATGATGTCAAGCACGATCAGGTCGGGCAGGTTTTGCTTTGCTTTGATAATAGCTTCATCACCATCCTGTGCTGTAATGACCTGGTAACCTTCTTTTGCCAGGTTATACTTTAATATTTCTAAAATATCCGGTTCATCATCGGCAATCAACACTTTTCTTGACCTGTTGTCCATGCGTGAAGGAATCTTTGAACAAACCTAAGCCAAATTGAATAGGCGATTGCTTTACTTCATTCTGTTTACAAAGAGTTAATGAAAAATTAATGCACATAGGTTAAATAGCTGGTCTTTGCAACGAAGATGTTCTAAAATGAGTCATAAACCCGACTCTGCATCTATAACGTACCTTTAAATTCTGAGTTACTAAATTTACATTATGCAGCGCAGGCAACCGATCTTACGAATACTTTTTTTTCTATTCACCTTTCCTTTCTGTTTTTATTTATCGGGTCAAACGAGTGCAGATAAAAACTGCAAACCGCCCATTAACAGGGCCCGTTGGCACGACCTTATAGATAAAGAACAAAAAAATATTCTGAAAGCGGATGGTAAGGCTGACAATTTGTTCAATGGTACTGCCGATGAAGAAATTAATTTCCTGGTTACCAGGTCAGTCATTCAAAAAGTTGATGCACTCCAGTGTAAAATTGAGAAGGATACAGCCATCAAACACCAAAAAAAAGTGTCTTACCTGAGCGGAGCGGAAAATATTATGAAAGGTTTCCTGAAGGCTTACCGCAGCCGTAGAATGACCGCAAGTAATTTTCCTACTTTAATGGAAACCTATGAAACTGCTATCAACAGGGATAAAAACGGCAATTCAATTGAAAATATTATCGTTAACAATCCTTACGAGGTGAGCAGTCTGTTGTTAAGCAGCAATGCTTTCAATAATAACCCTGCTTACCAGGTATCAAGGCAGATCGTAATCCGCAAATATACTTCTGCGCATCCCGACCGTATTTTCTCTACCCTCAAAGAAAATCCTGATCTTCCTTTTCGCGACAGCCTTATACTTATTGCTGCTTATAAATATCCCAATCAGCTATATGATTTTGCGCAGGCCAATAATAAACTGGGCTATGCCATTCGCAAAATTGATGACCCTCTCGTAAAAGCTGTTTCCCGCATGGCTACCAGCGATGGCAGCGGTCAGTTATATTTCCCTTTTTTAGATAATATCATCAACGGTACTCAGACAATTGATGAAATAGATAAGGTCAAAGATGACCATGTAAAATATTACCGGCTGTTGGTAAAAACAAGACTTGACTACCTGAATCGTTCACTCGCCGCCAATGAAAAACTCTATGGGATGGAAGCCCTGGAAAAACGTATGGGAGTCAAAGCAAGGGAATATTTTGTGAAGACCATTAATGCACTCCATGAGCAACCCAACGCAGTACGATTTCGAATACTTGGTCAGTTAAATGCCCAGGAACTTTACTACCTGGCAGTTTTATCAGAAAGCGAAATTTATACTTCAAGCTATGTAAATGGCGTATATCCTGCCATTATGCAACGCATAGGCAATCGTGGCGATTCATTATTAATGAGTGTAAAGTTTGACCGCTATAAAAAGTTCATTAAAATGGCTGCCGGCTTTAATACCCTTGGTAATTTTTTAAACTCTTTCCCGGATAAAGAATCTGCCAAAACATTAATGACAGCTTTTGTAAATGGGCTGGAAAAATCTACCGGACTGGAAGATGGTGTAGATGTAGCCGATTCATATGCCAGTATAGTGGAAACGCTCAAGCCGATCGCAGCAGATATGCTTGAAAATGTAAAATCAAATTTTGACCGGAATATATCGCAGAACAACCAGCGTGGTGTAGTTATATATAATTTGCTGTACAAGCTATTTCTATCTGCTGATTCTACCAATAATATAGACCTCTCCAGGGAGTTCGGAATACCCCCGGTATATAATATTGCCTATAATACATTGGCTAACGATAGCCAGGAAGTTGTGATGCAGGTCTTTTTTTATGGCGATAAGGATGGAAGGTTATTCTTTGCAGATTATGTGGGTCAGTTTCCTTCTTCGCTTTGGAAACGCACGGATACCAAGCAATGGGTAACATTTACATCTGTCAAAGGCAAGCCCATCAGGATATATGCCAATAAACCCCTTCCCGAAGAGTCTAACCAGGATGCGGAAGCACAGAGAGCCCTTGGCGAATATCTATCGCAAAAAGGATTGTCTCCTACTGTAGTGGTGCACCGTGGGCACAGCTATTATGCACCGTATACCATTGCACAGATTCAGCCCTCTGCCAAAATCGTTTTTCTCGGATCATGTGGTGGATATCACCTTATCAATAGTGTTTTAAACCAGGCCGGCGATGCACATATAATTGCCTCCAAACAAATTGGTAAAGGAAGCATCAATCAACCTTTTTTTGATGTATTGAATGAAAAGCTCAGGAATGGTAATAATATAGAGTGGATACCATTCTGGAAAGAATTCAAAAGAAAAACCGGGGGCATTGAAGGATTTGAAGATTATATACCCCCCTATAAAAACTTGGGTGCCATCTTCATAAAAGCTTATAAAACCCAAATGGGTGAAACGGATGCTGAGGGCTAATTGTGGCTGTACTCAGCTACATTTGCTGATTTAAATTTTACCTGACTATTGGCTCCATCCCAAACGAAATCGTTCGATTTTAAAATATTAAGGCGTGTTTTACAGTTTGCACGTCCTTACAAAAAAAAATTTTTCCTTTCTGTTTTTCTGGCGATTGTATTAGCCCTGTTCACGCCTGTACGTCCCTTTCTTATACAGCTCACTGTAGATAAATATATTGCCAATGGATTGGTAAGGGCAGTAGTGAACATCACTATTATTCAGGTTTCATTTTTGTTGATAGAAACTGCTCTGCGTTTTTATTTTTCATATATCACTACCTGGCTGGGTCAGTCAGTAGTCAAAGATTTACGCATTAAGGTATATGGAAAAGTGATGCACCTCAACCTGCGCCAGTTTGATAAAACACCCATTGCAACTCTGACCACACGTAAGGTT
>MWVW01000340.1_pt1 | contig 10811 bp, 7 predicted proteins | sample 1047191 | NCBI WGS metagenome assembly MWVW01 (sample SAMN06349985, study PRJNA376086) | soil metagenome | isolation source: MtG22-5 sample Antarctic (ecotone) | place: Antarctica
CCGTATAAAATATAACTATGCCCTGTTATCCATCCTATATCTGCTGTACAAAAAAATATATCTCCCGGTTTATATTGAAAAACATTTAGAAAAGTATAGTTGGTCCACACCATATAACCTGCACTGCTATGTACAACACCTTTTGGTTTACCTGTGGAACCAGAAGTATATAATATAAAGAGAGGATCTTCAGCGTCCATCTCCGTTGCAGGCATTGTAATAATATTATCTTTCTCTATTTGCGATTCAGCATGCTCCATTTCATCTTCCCACCAAACATCTCTTCCTTTTAGCATTGAGATAGGAGTTCTTGTTCTAGTATAAACGATAACCCTTTTTACGGTTTTATTTCCAATTAATGCATCATCTATTATTGATTTTAAAGGAATGTCTTTCCCACCACGATAGGCTCCATCGCATGTAACAATATATTCTGCCTGTGCATCATATAACCTGTCAGCAATACTTTGTGCAGAAAAACCACCGAATACAACACTGTGAATAGCACCAATTCTGGCGCAACCCAATACTGCATAAGCCAGCTCTGGAACCATTCCCATATATATACAAACTCTATCGCCTTTTTTTACCCCGTTATTAATAAGCACCTGAGCAAACTGGCAAACTCTTTTATGCAGACGGGAATATGTTACCACCCGGGTCCGCTCTTCAGAATTATTTGGCTCCCAAATGATTGCAGGTGTATCCCCAAGTTTTTCCAAATGACGGTCAATACAATTTTCAGTGATATTTAATTTTGCCCCTTTAAACCATTCAATTTTTGGTTCTTTAAAATTCCAATCGAGAACAGTATCCCATTTTTTTCTCCAGATAAAATTTGCGGCAATATCTTCCCAAAATCCTTTAGGGTCTTGTACACTTTTTTTATAAGCAGTATTATATTCTTCTAAAGATTTTATTTGATAAGGGTATGACATCTAAAAAATTATTACTCAAATTAAACAAGGTCCAACTTATAAAATCATGGCATTGTAAAATGCATCCTGGATCTTACCTCTCACATTCATTCTTAATAATTTTAAATTTTCACCTCCATCAGGGTTTACACGGTTGCTTAAGAAAACGTAAACGATATTATATTTGGGATCAGCCCAAACACAAGTACCTGTATAACCCGTATGGCCAAATGTAAGCGGAGATGCTAATTTAGAAGGATAGGGGTCTTTTAATGTTGCATTATCTTTTTCCGGTTTATCAAAGCCAAGACCCCTGCGGCTTATCGTGCTATTGTAAGATGTAAATAACTTAACAGTCTCCGGTTTCAGAAATTGTTTTCCATTCATGGTACCACCATTCACTAACATCTGCATAATTACTGCAAGGTCATAGGCATTACTAAATAGCCCTGCATGGCCTGCCACACCGCCAAACATCGCTGCCCCAGGATCATGAACATCTCCACGAAGAGGTTGTAAACGAAAAGATTTTTCCTTTTCGGTAGGAACAATTCTATTCAATGTAAATCTTTCCCTGGGTTTAAATCCTGTAGCAGTAAGCGCCAACGGATCATAGAATGTTTTCTTAACATAATTATCTAATGTTTGCCCGCTAATGGCTTCAACAATTTTTCCCAGAAAAATAAAATCGTTATCACTATATATATATTTATTTTCTGCTCCTAATGGGCTTTGCAAAATCCGGTTATACATAGTGTCTCTCCAGGCTGTACGCATGTATAAATTTTCTGCTACACGAATACTGAAGGTATCCGTTTGTCTATCTGCATAAAGCTTTGTAAGCGGGGCCTTGGTTACGCTGTCAATCGTTTCTCTAAAAAATGGTATCCATGATACTAATCCTGCCTGGTGTAATAAAATATTTTCTATCAGAAGGTTTTCTTTATTAGTCCCTTTTACCCAGGGCAGATAATCACCTATTTTTTTTTTTAGATCGAGCTTTCCTTGATCATATAATTTCATTACTGCTACTGTAGTTGCACAAATTTTAGTTACTGAAGCCATATCAAATACCGATTGCAACGTAACAGGATCGGGTTTATCATAATCATATTTTCCAAACGCTTTTTGATAGGCTATTTTTCCATCCTTTACTGCCAAAACCACAGCACCCGGGGTTGCACCGCTGGCAATTGCATCCTCAGCAATGGAATCTATAACATTTAGTTTAACCGGGTCAAGGCCAATCGATATGGGGTTAACAACGGGTATCAAATTATTATTAAGAGCGATACCACTTCCATATTTATAATTATCACATACAGTAACAGGTAGTTTTCCTTTAGGAGTAAGCTTCCCTTGTAATAGATCCGCTGCCGCATTCTGTGTGATAGCGTCATCTTCATAGCACGCAATTAAATTTTTAGTATCACAAAAGTTTTTAATTGCATAGGGATTGCCAAAAATAAATGTAATACTCTTGGTTTGTTGCTGCAGTTGTTGAGCAAGATCAATAGCAGGCTTATTTATCCCAAAGTTATTTGCGGGGTACCGGTTATATCCGTGGATGCCTATTACAACTGATTTATACCGCTTTTTTATTAATGCCACTGTTGATAAAATTCTTCCTGCATCCTGTTTGTAATTGAAATAGAACACGTCAGCATTAAAATCACTCCTCATTCTTTTTGCAAAAGTATTATCACCAGACAAGCCTATCCCCACATAAGCAATGTCTTTTATATTTTTATTTTTTTGCACGTTCACTTGCAACGGGAAAAATTGATCATCTTGTTTATTTAAAAGAGTAATGGCATTTTCAGCTACCAATCTTTTCATGCCATTTACTTTGCTGTTTAAATCTGTAGTTAGGTTTGCTGTATTAATTGGTAATGCATTGCTTAACCCATACATATATTTAGCTGCTAATATTTTCTTACACTTTTGATAAACATCATCCCAGGTGAGCTGTTTTTTATTTATCGCCTCTTTTATTGCTTTAATACTTGCTGGCACATCTTCAGGAAGGCAGAGCATATCATTACCTGCAATAACTGACTGCACTGAGATTTCTCCGCCGGGAAAGTATTTTGTAACACCTTTCATTTCTAAAGCATCAGTAAAACTTAATCCCTGGTAGCCCATTTCATTTCTTAATAATTCAGTCACATTATTCTTTGAAATTGAAGTAGCAAGATTAGCAGTATTGTCAATTGCAGGAATATACAGATGTGCAATCATAACGCTTCCCACCCCAGCCTTAAACATTTCGCGAAAGGGATATAACTCCAGCGAATCTAATTGGGCTCTTGTTTTATTTATTACCGGGAGATCCTGATGTGAATCAACCGCTACATCTCCATGGCCGGGAAAATGTTTCGCCGTTGCCATTACACCAACATCCTGCATTCCTTTCATGTACTGTACTCCATATAAGGAAACCTTGTATTTATCTTCTCCAAATGACCTGTCATTAATTACGGGGTTGTCAGGATTGTTATTGATATCCACAACGGGGGCATAATTAACCTGAATACCAGCTCGCTTACATTGTTCACCTACAATTTTTCCATATTGATAAATAATAGAAGCATCCTCAACTGCGCCTAACATCAGTTGATGGTTTAATGGAATTACACTATCCATACGCATTCCCAATCCCCATTCTGCATCTATAGAAATCAATAATGGTGTTTTGGCAAGCTTCTGATAAGTATTAACAATATTTGCCTGTTTAACGGGAGGCCCCTGAAACAAACAAACACCGCCAACATTGTATTTTGTAATTAACTCATTTACTTCTTTATCATAATACACAACGCCTTTGGGGGTTATGGCACTACCCCTCAATATCATAAGTTGTGCTATTCTTTGATCATTGTTGAGTGTATTAAAAACACTATCTGCCCATTGTAATGCAGCAGGTGATGTTGGATATTGACCGAAAGAAGCAAAAGAGGTAGCCACTAAAATCAAAACAGTAAACAATTTTTTCTTCATATAAGTTTTATTAAAAAGCGCATCACAAGTTACTCGAATTACGAATTGAAATTTATTACGTAAAAAATGAATTTTTATAATTCTTATTAATGTCAGATTGATTAGAGGGGTCTGCGGTTTTATAGATAGCTGTACTGTCAAATTTGGCAACAAATTTTAGTTCAGAATATTCAATAGAAATAAATCGGTTTTCATCACTACTTTGTTGCCCCTTACGTATAGTATATTTTGTGAAACCCGATTCATTTTGAATGTCAGTTTTTTTAGAACAGGCAGCTATAATCACGCAAATGATCACAAAGCTTGTAATTTTTTTCATGGCATGAAGATATGGGTAAATGCACAGTTTTGTCATCTGCAATATTAATTTGTATAGTGCTAATTTCGCGTTACTAAAATCATAACATTGCCCGATATCGTTCAACTATTACCTGAGAATATAGCAAATCAAATTGCTGCAGGAGAAGTAATACAGCGGCCTGCCAGTGCTGTTAAGGAATTGCTTGAAAATGCAGTGGATGCAGGAGCAACAGAAATAAAATTGTTTGTTAATGATGCCGGCAAGGCGCTAATACAAGTTATAGATAATGGTGAAGGCATGAGTGAGACCGATGCCCGAATGTGTTTTGAACGTCATGCTACTTCAAAAATTAAAAATATAGAAGATCTATTTCATATAAAGACGATGGGTTTTAGAGGGGAAGCACTGGCAAGTATAGCGGGGGTGGCGCAGGTAGAATTAAAAACAAAAAAAGCAGAAGATACAACGGGAACGTATATTGAAATTGAAAACAGCGTTGTAAAAACTCAGCAACCTATAGCAATGCATCAGGGCACTTCTATTGCTATGAAAAATTTATTTTTTAATGTGCCTGCCCGTAGAAATTTTTTAAAAAGCAATACATCTGAATTACGGCATATTGTTGATGAGTTTATTAGAGTTTCCATGGCTTTTCCTGAACTTTTTTTTTCATTATCCTCCAATGGTCAGCAGGTTTTTCATCTGGAAAAAGGGTCATTAAAACAGCGAATTGTTCAAATTCTTGGAAGTAATTACAATGCTAAACTGGTGAGTGTGCAGGAAGAGACGGATTACATGAATATATATGGCTTCGTTGGGAAACCCGAAACTGCCAAAAAAACCAGGGGCGATCAGTATTTTTTTGTAAACAATCGGTTTATTAAAAGTGCCTATCTTAATCATGCTGTTATGAATGCTTTCAGCGATATGATAGCTAGAGACAGCTTCCCCATGTACGCATTGTTTATTGATCTGGACCCTTCCCGCCTGGATATTAATGTTCATCCTACTAAGCAGGAAATTAAATTTGAGGATGAAAAAATCATTTATGCATTTGTACAATCAGCAGTAAAACATGCATTGGCACAGTTTAGTGTTACACCAACTTTAGATTTTGATCTTGATGTTTCCATTCAGCAATCAGATGCGGTGAGTAAACCTTTCACAAATGATCAAAGATCAGCAGCGACTTCCTCATCATTGTACAAAACATTTACACAAAAGCACCAGGCTCATTTTATTGAAAGCAAAAGTGATCTAAAAGACTGGCGTAGTGATTTATCAGAGGGAAGTGGGCAGCTATCAGACGTTGATAGGGAGAATACAATAGACAAAGAGCCTCTTGCAGATAGAAAGTTACCACAGGAGATTTTTGAACAAAAAAATACTGATACAAAGCCTACCAACAATAATTTTATTCAATTACACAATACTTTTATAATTGCAGAAAACAGAAATGGATTTATTGCAATACACCAGCAAAATGCACATGAAAGAATTTTGTACGAAAAATTTTTAAATGCGATCAAAGGCAAACCAATCTCTACACAAAGTAGCATGTTTCCTTTAACGATTGAGGTTGCTGCTGCCGATACAGTTTTACTAAATGAATTATTGGATGATCTTAAGTTGTTGGGTTATTTAGTGGAACCTTTTGGTAATAATACTTTTGTTATTCAGGGAACACCAGCAGATGTGTCTCAGGGAAATGAAAAAGAAACGATGGAAAAAATGCTGGATCAATATAAACATTATAGCAATGATCTTAAATTTAATAAGCGTGAGAAACTACTTCGCTCTATGGCCTGGCAACAATCTGTAAAATCGGGCATTTCATTAGATCAAAAAGAAATGAGTTCTATTCTAAATGACCTGTTTAACTGCGAAACCCCTAACTGCACTCCAAATGGTAAGCCCTGTTACCTGGAATTTAAAAAAAATGAACTTGATAAGATGTTTGGGAAATAATTATATTTTTATCCCTTTTTATTATACAAAACTAATCGCATGCAAAAGATAATTAAGCTTGGAGCTATTTTCTATTTATGTTTTATTTCTTTTTCATTAAAAGCGCAGGATGAAAAAGGCATTACATCTGAAAAAAATAATATCCTAAAAATTAATTTGCCCGCCTTAGCTTTTAAAAACATTTCAGTGCAATATGAAAGAGTGATTGGCAAAAGGAGTTCTATTGCCGTGAATGTTCGTATGATCCCGTTTAGTGATCTATCATTTCAAAGCAAATTGAAATCTATTTTTGATTATGCAGTTTTTGAATATGATCAATTCAAATTAGGCAGCTTTGGAATTACTCCTGAATTCAGATATTATGTTGGTAAAAAAAGAGTGTTGAGGGGATTTTATCTGGGCCCATTTATTAGTTATACCACGTATAAAGTAAACCTGCCTATCCGTTATAATAATAATTCTAAAACGGGAATTTTCGATGGTAATCTTAAAACTTTCACAGGAGGATTGCAGTTCGGGTCTCAATTTAAGATTGGCAAAAATATGTTCCTGGATTGGTGGATTCTTGGCCCTAATTATGGTTCTGCCAGTGGCACTTTAAATTTTGCCGGAACGCTTACACCATCTGAACAATCGGATTTGGAAACCGAATTGGAAATGCAAAAAAGAGATGCGCCCTTCAATGCCATAAAATCTTATACGGTTACCAGTTCAGGTGGTAATATCGTTGTAAAAGGCCCCTGGGGCGGATTGAGAGGTTTAGGATTTAGTTTAGGTTTTGGATTCTAAGATAGGTTTAGAGAATAATAAAAAATACTTTGTTCTGAAATATGTTTTTCTCAATAGCGTTGCCTGATATTTATCAAAAACTTCTCTATTGCCTTGCGTACCGGAGTAGCGGGCGACAAAAAGTTGCCTGCTAATACTGAGAAGATCAATAATTTATTTTGTTTAGTTATAAGGAAACCGCTAAGTGCCACGTGATTACTGAGTGTGCCGGTTTTGGCAAAAATATACCCACTGTCTTTTTTATATAGAGAAGACAAGGTTCCTTCCCCACCAGTTGGTAATATCACTTTTAACCTTTCAAAGCCAAAATCATTTTTTAATTTTTTTAAGAGATATATATAATCTTTTGGAGTTACAAGGTTGTATCGGCTCAGCCCGCTTCCATCTACCCATCTGGGTTTATGAGGAATATCTTTAAGGTCAGTTTTTAAAAGTGTATCGATCATTTTACGATCGTTCATATAACCAAGCTTTTCATTACTTGCCATTAATAATGTTTGTTCAGCAAAAAAATTATCGCTTCGATGCATCATAATTTTAAAAAATGAATCTGAAGGTTGCGAATAAATTGTTTTGAAATTATTAGTGGGATTGGATTGAGAAATAGAAACCTGAACATTCAAGGTGTCTTTTAAAAGTTCTGCTGTAGTTGCAACACCGTTAGTTACAAAGGGCAAATCTATTTCCCTGTTTTTTTCTTTTCCCAAAGTTATTTCATAAATATTCTCGTCCCTTTTACGGTCAACTGAAAAAATATTTTTACTCGTATCAGTACTAACATTAATTTTCCAATTTACTTTTGGATTGGAATATACCAGATTTCCTTTCAGATTGCTTTCCGTCGGAGTATTTTTTATTTGAATCCATTTTATCAGATTACCATAAATAGGAAACGCACTTCTCTCAACTGTATAATCTGATGTATAATCATCCCATGGCCATCCAAACCCAAGGGAATTCGATTTCCATTTATTATTAAGAATTACGATCGCTTTATTTTTTTCTTTTAATAGAGAAAAAGCTTTTTGAATTTTAAAATCACGATGTAAAAATGTAGGATCTCCCGTTGGTTCTATTGTAATACTGTTCTGATCTTCATAATATTTAAATGCAGTCAAACTATCTCCCAAATATTTCATGCCTGCATATAATGCAAACAATTTTGTGTTACTGGCGGGTACAAAATATTTTTCATCATTGTGATTGTACCAATCTTTTCCTGTAGAAGGCTCATAGATACTAATGCCAATGTGCCCCATTTTAATTGCAGAATCCCGCAACAATATTGTATTCGCTTGTTTTGAAATTTGTTTAGATACGGAACATGCAGAACATAAAAAATAAGGAAGAAGGAATAAGTAATGGAAAAGTTTCATAAAATCTTTATTTAATTATTTGCACAGCTGCATGTTTACGCATCAGCACATTACTGTCTTTCCTGCGCTCTTAACCATCTTTCCGGTATTTCATTATTACTTGCATTTACATAATCTTTATAACTGCAGGCAATCATTTTTTTATCGGGGAGCTGCATCCACCATCTGCCCGTTTTTTTGCTTTGTAAAAAAGTTGTATCCATATCCGTAAACGCCGTATGAAACTCATTAAAATTATATTTGTCTTCAGGTAAAGCTTCCTGTTTGCTTCGGCTTTTGCCATCCACAAAATACCAGATCATTTGCGCAATTTGCTTAGCTGTTAATTCATTTATATCATTGGCAGGGTTAAAACCATAAATACCCATAGATGTTAATGCAGTACTCATGCCTGCAAATCTGGTAAGCATGCAGGCTTCTTCGCCGGTAAAGCCATTTGGGCTACATATGTTTGCAGGTGCATCTGCTGATCTTATTGCAGAAATATCAATGCTTAATAAATTTGTATTTCGTAAAACAGGTTCCATTTCTTCAATACTCTCCTTAGCCATGCCAACACGGTAACAATCAAAACGAAGTTTATCCAATACTTCAAGCATGCGGGGATGTACTAAATAGCTTTGGAATCCAATATGATTATAATGTTTTACCAGGTTTGGTTCACTTGTAAGCATCTCCATTAAAAAACCTTCACTTCTTATTGTTGAATCAGTCTTAAGGTCAATTATGGCATCAACAACACTTGCCTCTATAATTTGGTTCAATTCTTTATAGGCAAAATATTGGGCTAATGTGATGTCGTGGCTCCCGCCCAACAGTATAACCGTTTTTCCCATTCTGATCAATTCTGCCAAAACCGTTTTAATGGCTGCATAAGTATCAAAAATTGTTTCGCCAGATTTTATGTTTCCAATATCTGCAATTTGCACATCGGTATGCCAAAAATGTAACTGATAAAATTGTTTCCTGATTGCGTCAGCAGCATCGTTATTATCCATCGTCTCATGGCCAAGTATTCCAACTAACACAATATCGGTTTCTTCAAGGTCTGGCAGCTCATCTTCATAAAAAGAAATAAAATTTGCTAATTGCCCATCACTATACCCTTTGTCATCATTAAACGAAGCAGGGTTTATCGGCTCTAAATATTCATGCAGGTCGTACATTCTTACTTGTATAATTTTGCAACAAACCTAAAAGATAAATCTGATAATCATCCTGATAATTATGGGTAGAGATTTGAATGGTGCATTCGCTTATTTTTGCAGGAATGGAAGCCTTGTTACAACAAATAGAAATTTATAAAAAAGAAATTGCTGAATTCGTATTGGAAGATAAAAATGCTGCGGAAGCATTTCGGATAAAATATTTAGGTTCGAAAGGGTTGGTTAAAAATGTAATGACGGAAATCAAAAATATTCCGAATGAAAAGAAAAAAGAGTTTGGACAGATATTGAATGAGTTTAAAATTTTTGCCGAGAGCAGGTTTGAGGAATTGAAAAATGTTACCAGTAACCAGTTACCGGAAACTGGTATCCAGATAGATCTCACATTGCCGGGAGATCAATTGCCTTTAGGAAGCCGGCATCCACTAAGTATTGTAAAAAATAAAATTATTTCAATATTTCAGCGTCTCGGTTTTGCAGTAGCTGAAGGACCAGAAATAGAAGATGACTGGCATAATTTTTCAGCGCTAAATCTTCCGGAAGATCACCCTGCAAGAGATATGCAGGACACATTTTATATTTCTCAAAACCCCGACTGGATGCTGCGTACACATACCAGCAACGTACAGGTAAGAGAAATGGAAAAAGGAATATTGCCCATCAGAATTATTTGCCCAGGCAGAGTATATCGAAATGAAACAGTGAGTGCAAGGGCCCATTGCTTTTTTCACCAGGTAGAAGGTTTATACATTTCTGATAATGTTTCGTTTGCAGATCTTAAACAAACACTTTACTTTTTTGTACAGGAAATGTTTGGGCAAGATGTAAAGATCCGATTTCGTCCCTCTTATTTTCCTTTTACTGAGCCAAGCGCAGAGATGGACATAAGTTGCTTAATATGCAATGGCAAAGGTTGTAATATTTGTAAACATACCGGCTGGGTTGAGATTTTGGGTTGTGGTATGGTTCACCCCAACCTTTTGGAAAATTGTAAAATTGATAGCGGTAAATATTCCGGGTTTGCTTTTGGTATGGGTATCGAAAGAATTACAATGCTTAAATACCAGGTAAAAGACTTGCGTTTGTTTAGCGAAAATGATCTTAGATTTTTAAAGCAGTTTACGAGTGCTGTATAAAATATTTGTGGATTTATTTTTTGTATGCATCTTGATTGAAAGTTTTCTATGCAATTAAAAAATATTAAATCCATTTTATTTCTTTTCATAATAATTTCTTGTTATTCAGTTAAAAAAGAAAAACCAGTTACACTTTTTAGAAATATTACTTTTACTAC
>MWVW01000342.1_pt1 | contig 10774 bp, 9 predicted proteins | sample 1047191 | NCBI WGS metagenome assembly MWVW01 (sample SAMN06349985, study PRJNA376086) | soil metagenome | isolation source: MtG22-5 sample Antarctic (ecotone) | place: Antarctica
TGCATATAGCGCTCAACTCATAAAATCGAGTAGCTCGGTTGGGGGGCTAACTACAGTGCTACTAGGAGAGCTAAATCCAAAGCTGATTTTATAAATAAATTAAGAGAGTAGAAGAAGAAGAAGAAAGAGATGAATCACTTTTCTTTTTAGAATTAATCGCTGAATTTAATAAAGAGAAAAGGAATAAAATAGCTTCTATATATATAAAGTAAAGAAGGAGAAGAAATATTAAAAATAATAGTTGCCTCATTAAAAACATTAAGAAAGTAATTAACATCATACATCACACATCTGACATCGTACATATTACATGCTAGCCGTTACCATTTTAGGAAGTAATTCTGCCATTCCTGCCTTTAACAGGCACCCAACTGCACAGGTGGTGCAAAATGCAGAGCAAAGCTTTTTAGTTGATTGCGGGGAGGGTACGCAAATGCAAATGAACAATTACAAAATACGCAGCAGCAAGATCAATCACATTTTTATATCCCATCTTCATGGCGATCATTATTTTGGTTTAATTGGATTACTCACCAGCATTGGATTGGCAGGCAGAAAACATGATTTGCATTTGTATGCACCGGAAATACTAAAAGATATAATTGAGCTTCAATTAAGAGTTGCCAGCGCACATTTACCATACGAATTACATTTTTATTCTTTAAAAAATGAAGGTATTTTATTGGAGGATAAAAAAATTATCGTAGAATGTTTTAAGGTTAAACATCGCATTGAATGTTGGGGGTTTTTGTTCAGAGAAAAAAAATATTTGAGAAAAATTGAAATTGAAGAAGTGAAAAAATATAACATTCCAATCGCATTTTATGAGCGCTTACATAAGGGTGATGATTTTGTTGATGAAAATAATACCATCATTAAAAATGAATCACTTACCTCTGCAGTAGCGCCTCCAAAAACATATGCATATTGTGCAGATACTATATATGATGAGGGGCTAATAGAAAAAATAAAAAATGTTGATCTTCTTTATCATGAAGCTACATATCTTCATGCATTAAAACAAAAGGCTGCCAGCCGTTTTCACTGCACTTCAATTGAGGCTGCAACAATTGCGAAAAAAGCAGGTGTAAAGAAATTATTATTGGGTCATTTTTCCTCTATGTACGAAACTCTTGATGCTTTTAAAACAGAAGCCTGCTCCATATTTGAAAATACAGAAGTTGCCGAAGAAGGGAGCTGCTATTGGATATAATTTCCATCCTCCCCTGGCTTTATTTTTTTAGTAAAAAATTTGATGTAATAAATTTTAATTCGTGTTTTGTGTGTAATTTTATACAGGCAATTTTTCAATAACTTCTTTATGTAACAACGAACAACTTACTATGAATCAAATTATTCAACTCAAGATTTGGCAGAAATATAAAAGGCTTATTTTATTTATCCTGTTTTTTGTTCCTGTTACACTGTTTGGTCAGGTAACATTGGTTAATGGGCGGGTTACCAATCCATCCGGTAATCGCCTATCCGGGGTATCTATTCAGGTAAAGGGTACAAGCAAAGGAACATCAACGGATGCCGCAGGTAATTTTAGCATTCAGGTAGATAACCCAAATGCAACTCTTGTTATCTCTTCTGTAGATTTTCTTTCGCAGGAAATTAATGTTGCTGGTAGAAATAATATTACAGTAGTATTAATGCCAGCGAATAAACAAATGGAGCAGGTAGTAATTGTGGGATATGGTACTCAAAGAAAAAGAGATCTTACCGGATCGTCTGCAAGCGTAAAGGGGTCTGATATTGCAAATATTCCGGCATTAACTGCAACGCAGGCAATTCAGGGTAAAGTTGCAGGTGTACAAATTACAAGCAGCGGAGCTCCGGGCAGTGCACCCAATGTGAGAATAAGAGGAATGGGTTCAATTTTAGGAGGTGCAGATCCACTATATGTGGTAGATGGAATAATTACAGACGACATAAGAAATATAAACAGCAATGATATTGTTTCTGTTGATATTTTAAAAGATGCTTCTTCAACTGCAATTTATGGCGCAAGAGCGGCTAATGGTGTTGTACTCATTACCACAAAAGCCGGAAGCCGCGGAAAGTTTACAGTAAGTTATAATGGCTATGGCGGAGTAAAAGTTCTGGTTCACAAAGTTGAAATGGCCGGCCCTAATTTATTTGCAGTTTACTCCAATGAAGCCGCCGGCACAAATGCAATAATAACAGCAGATATTACCGGCTCAACAAATTGGTATGATGTGCTTACTCATACCGCTGTTATTCAGAATCATAATATTTCAGTTAGCGGTGGTAAAAATAAATACCGGTTCTTCTTTTCAAGCGGATATTTAAAAGAACAAGGAGCATTGATAGGAAACGACTACAGCAGAATTACTTTGCGGTACAATCATGATATCACTCTTTCATCAAAATTTAAAATCGGAAATAATTTGTCGTTCTCACATTATGTTTCCAATAACAAGCCTTACAGTTTATTTACAACAGCTTATATTGCCGCACCCATTTACAATGCAAAAAATGCAGATGGAAGTTATGGCTTTACAACAAAGAGCGATGTTGGTAATCCGTTAGCTACGCTGGAATATACCAACGATCAAAGCCGCGGAGTACGTGGAGAAGGTAGTATATGGGGAGAATACCAGATAACAAAAAATCTTTCATTCCGTACTTCATTCGGTATTGATGCGCAACAAAATAATGGGAGAAATTTTGTTCCGGTTTACCAGGTGGGAAACACAACTCAAAGAAATGTTGTAAGCCATCTTAATTATTCGGCAGATAGTATTTATCAATGGGTATGGGATAATTATTTTACTTACAATAAAAAATTTGGCACTTCACATAACTTAACCGTAACAGTGGGTCACACATCTGAAAGAAAAAATGGATGGACAGAAAATTCATCAAAAAATAATGTGGCAAATCAAAAATCTCAATGGAAATTAAATTTTACTGATACCTCCGGCGGACAACAAAACATAAGAAGACCCATAGGAAATTATTACAGACGTGAATCATATTTTGCCCGTGCTAATTACAGGTTCCAGGATAAATATTTATTGAACGCAACTTTTCGCAGAGATGCCAACAGTAACTTTTCTGCATCTCACAGATGGGGTAATTTTCCTTCAGTTGGAGTTGGATGGCTCATCAACAAAGAGGATTTTATGTCTCACCAAAAAATATTTGATAATTTAAAATTAAGAGCAAGCTATGGTTTGGCAGGTAATGATGTTATTTTGCCCGGCAGATTTGATCTTACTCCAACTGATCAGTTATATGCTTATTTTGGCAACACAAGAATCAATGGCGCTATCCCTACAGGTATTGTTGATCCTAATTTAAAATGGGAAGTAACCAAAGAGTTTGATCTTGGTATTGAATTTTCCACTTTAAACGGAAAGCTAACCGGTGAGATTGATTACTATAATAAAAAAGCTACCGATGCATTGTACACAATTCCTTTGGTGGGTGTGGGTTTCGGAAACCAGTTTCTTACCAATGCTGCAGATATTTCAAATAAGGGCTGGGAAATATCTTTGGGATGGAACAATCAGATCAATCGCAACACAAAATATTCTTTGCGGGCAAATGCAACATTCAATAAAAACAATGTAGAAAATGTTGGGTTAGGAAAGGCACTTGATTTTGGCAGCCTTGGAAATGGATGGAGTGCAACCAGAACTTTGGTCGGTCAACCTATTGGGTCTTTCTGGGTATTTAAAACAAATGGGATTTTTCAAACAAGCGCCGATGTTAATGCAATGCCTCATGTTACCAATGCACAACCTGGAGATTTTAGAATTGTTGATGTGAATGGGGATGGAGTGATTGATAACCTTGACAGGGTTTTTGTGGGCTCGTATCAACCAAAAGTTTATGGAGGTTTTAATGCCACTTTAAACTGGAAAAAATTTGATTTTAATATTGATGTGTTTGGCAATGCTGGAAACAAAGTTTACAACGCTAAAAAAGGAGTGCGGTATGGCGGCAACTACAATGTAGAACTTGCTGTAGCCAACAGCAGATGGACACCGGGAAGTAACAAAAATACAAATCCCCGGGCTTATAACGGTGTTCCTTATCCTACAGATTATTTTGTAGAGTCTGGTTCATTTCTCAGAATAAATAATATTACTGCAGGCTATACCATTACTCCAAAATTATCGCATGTAGGTAGCATAAGAATTTATGCAAGTGCTCAATATCCTTTAATATTAACTAAGTATACAGGCTTTACTCCTGAGTTACCCGGCAATCCGAATGAGGCAGGTATAGAATTAAATATTTATCCAATTTCCGCAACTTATATGTTAGGTCTTAATATTCAATTTAATAATACTCTATGAAAAGAATAATAAATAACAGGTTCTTCTTATTGCTTTTTACAACTACTCTGTTTCTTTCCTGCAGCAAAAAATTTCTTCAGGAACCGCCACGGACTGTTACTATTCAGGATCTGCTTAATAGCAGTGATGGCGCTTTAAGACTTATTGCAGCGGTGTACAACAAACTATATGCATGGGAAGAGCATTCTTTTTCGTGGATCGGCATAAGCAGTATTACTTCAGATGATGCCGATAAAGGCAGTGATCCCGGAGACAGCGGTGCAGATAAAGGTGATCTGGATAACTGGACCTTCAATCCGTCAGGCCTTTCTTTTTTAGAAGTTTGGATTAGCAATTTTGAAGGAATTGGAAGAGCCACTTATGCTTTAAAATATTTGCCCGATATAAATATTCCTGACAGAGACCGGTACATTGGAGAAGCAAAATTTTTAAGAGCTTACTTTAATTTTAATCTTGTTCGAACTTTTGGAGGCGTACCAAAAATTGATAAGGTACTGGAATCTGAAACAGATATTGCAACTGCCACTGTACGTGCCAGCGTAGCAGATATTTATGCTTTTATCGAAAGTGATCTCAATGATGCTATTACAAAACTTCCTGTAAATGTACCTGCTGCAGAAAACGGAAGAGTAGGTAAAGGCGCAGCTCAAGCTCTGTTAGCAAAGGTTTCATTATATCAAAAAAAATGGAGCCTGGCTAAAACAATGGCAGATGCAGTTATAACATCCGGTCAATATTCATTGCTGACTAATAATGCAATGATATGGCGTGAAGCCGGTGAATTTTCATCTGAATCTATTTGGGAGGTAAATGCAAAGGGTACCACTCCAAATAAAGGAGTTGAAGGATATTTTGTTACTCAGGCGCCACGTGGCCCCAATGGTTTAGGTTGGGGATTTAATACACCAACACAAGATCTGGTGAATGCTTATGAAGCCGGTGATGTACGCAAAGCGGCTACTATTATGTTTGCCGGTCAAACACTTTGGGATGGTTTTGTTGTAAGCCCGCAGGCAAGCAACCCACGCTATAATTATAAATCGTATGTAAGCAAAACCAGGGAAAGCTTTAATGGCGATGACTGGAATAGTAACAAGAACATTCGCATACTCCGTTATGGAGAAATTCTTCTTATAAAAGCAGAAGCGGAAAATGAATTGGGAAATATTTTGCCGGCACAACAGGCATTAAATCAAATAAGAAACCGTGCAGGCTTACCAAACACAATAGCCGTTCTACAATCAGATCTTAGAAATGCAATATGGAAAGAGCGGAGAGTGGAAATGGCTTTTGAGCACGATCGTATGTTTGATCTTAGAAGAACAGGCCGAGCCGGTGCGGTTTTAAGAGCACATGGTAAAGGGTATGTTGATGGGAAGCACGATCTGTTCCCTATTCCCCAGCGTGAAATTGATTTAAGCAATGGTAAACTTTTGCAAAACCCCGGATATTAAAAAATCTATATGGCAATGATAAGTTATCTTCCCAAAATAAAACATAGGAATAATATTTGAATAACTTAAAAATATAAAAATACTTATCCCTTAATTCTTAATTCTTTAATTCTTAAATAAAAAACAGTATGAAAAAACAATCATTTTACTTTGCTTCCAAAATTTTACTGGCAGCAATTTCTTTAACCTTTGCAATAACATCTTGTAAGAAAAAAACTCCCGATGTTGTATTGCCCCCAATTGGTGGTTATAATAACTCCAACGAAGTTGCGGCTGCTAACTTAAAAGCTCATTGGCCGTTTGATGGAACGCTTAATGAAAGAATTTCTTCAACTGCACCTTCAACAAGTTTGAGAAATTCATTTGTAACTGGTGTAAAAGGACAAGCTGTAAAATTGGACAGTGGATATATTTTATATCCAACAATTGCTGCTTTAAATACCAATCTTGGAAGCATTACTGTAAGTACCTGGATAAATACAGAAAATCAGGGTGCTGGCACTCGTCCTACTGGTGTTTTTGCCTTAACATTAGGTACCTCAGCCCAAACAGATTGGAATTCTGGACCCGTAAATATGTATTTAGAGAATGGTCGCCCCAAAACTTACAACGATACATTGGTTCTTCATTCCGCAATTGCTACTTATAAAACAGGAGCAAGACTTGGCGGAGATAATATTAATGATTTTGGCGCAAGAGAAACTGATTTTAAAACCGTTCTTGGAGCTAATAAGTGGGTTCATTATGTATTAAGATGGGATGCTTCTGGATCATTTATTGACATTTTCGCTAATGGTGTATTAGTATCAAATAAAAATTTTAGGTATAGATCCACCGGTCCTGCTCCCGGAGTTCCTCTTGGAGATATTGTGTTGCCTGCGGGAACACAAACTCAGGTTTTGTTGGGTGCATTCCCTAATAGTACTACGGGTTTTGCCAACTCCCCAATACAGGGATTTCAAGGCTTATTCAGAGGTTCTATGGATGAGGTAAGATTTTATAACAAAGCACTAAGTGCTGATGAGATTACATCTTTATATCAATTAGAGTTAGCAGGCAGGTAATTAAAACGTAAATAATTTAGAGGTTGCCATTTTTGGCAGCCTCTTTTTATACAATAAGTTTTTAATGTAAATTGTTATTTATGAAAAAATACCTGCTGATATTAATTATAATAATTAATTGCATATCCTGTAATAAAAAAAGTACTGATACACCTGTTACTCCTGCAGCTTTTAATGTTTCATCTTTTATAATAAATGGTGTACCTGTTAATGGAAGTTTTTTAAGCAATGTAAATCTTAACCCGGTTATTAAAATTTCTTTTACTACCCCTGTTAACCGGTCATCAGTATTGAATAATATTTTATTTATTGCAATTACAGGTCAACAGGTAAATTATAGTTTATCTTATACAAATAACGACAGTACTTTAATTCTTCAGCCGTCTTCTAGTTTGTCTCCCATTACAAAGTATACTATAAACGTTTCTTCAATACTGCAATCTTATCAAAAAGTAAATCTTCCTGCTAATTTTATTATAAGCTTTACAACTGCTATTGATTCAACTGATAAATTTACGGTACTATCGGATAATGCATTGCTCGATCTTGTGCAACAACAAACCTTTAAATACTTTTGGGATTATGGTCATCCTGTTTCTGGTCTTGCAAGAGAAAGAAATAATTCCGGCGAAACGATTACAAGTGGTGGCTCGGGCTTTGGCATCATGGCAATTGTTACAGGTATCAATAGAAATTTTATTACAAGAGCACAGGGGCTTGCACGTATGCAAACCATTGTTGGTTTTTTAAAAAATACTGCACAAAAATTTCATGGCGCATTTCCGCACTGGTTAAATGGTACGACAGGAGCAGTAATTCCTTTCAGCGCAAAAGATAATGGGGCCGACCTTGTTGAAACTTCTTACTTAATGCAGGGCCTACTTACAGCACGACAATTCTTTAATGGCACAGATGCTGCAGAAACTGCTCTGCGCAATGATATAAATACTTTATGGAACAGTGTTGAATGGAATTGGTTTCGTCAAAACAATCAAAATGTATTGTACTGGCACTGGAGCCCAAATTATAATTGGGATATGAATTTTCAAATTCGCGGATGGAATGAAGCGCTTATAACTTATGTAACATCTGCATCATCGACAGGTTATTCTATACCCAAAATTGTTTATGATAATGGCTGGGCAGCAAACGGAGCGATGAGAAATAATAATTCTTACTACGGCTACCAGTTGCCTTTGGGTCCGGCTTTGGGAGGTCCGCTTTTCTTTGAGCACTATTCTTTTTTGGGCATCAATCCAAATGGCTTAAGCGATGCTTATGCAAATTACCAAACACAAACAGTAAATCACACAAAGATCAATTACGAATATTGCAAAGCAAATCCCAAAGGCTATTACGGCTACAGCAATCTTTGCTGGGGATTAACATCAAGCGATATACAAGGAGGTTACACTGCAAGCTCACCTACAAATGATGTTGGAGTTATTGCGCCAACAGCAGCACTTTCATCTTTTCCATACACTCCAACAGAGTCAATGCAGGCGCTCAAATTTTTTTATTATAAGCTCGGAGATAAAATTTGGGGGCCTTACGGCTTTAAAGATGCTTTTAGTTTACATGATGCATGGTTTGCAGATTCGTATCTTGCTATTGACCAGGGACCAATAATTATAATGATAGAAAATTACAGAAGTGGTTTGTTATGGAATTTATTTACAAGTTGCCCTGAGGTAAAAACCGGTATGCGTAACCTTGGATTTACAGCGCCATATCTTTGATTTAAAATAAAGAGTCCATGATCAAAACTGTATTATTAACAGCAATGGGATTAATGGTTTCTATTTGTTGCTTTGCTCAAACAAATAAGTCAGACTGGCGTTTGGTTTGGAGCGATGAATTTAATTACAAGGGTTTGCCGGACACAATCAAATGGAATTATGAAACAGGAAATAATAACGGATGGGGAAATAATGAACTGCAGTATTATACCGATAATAAACCGCAGAATGCAAGAGTGGAAAATGGCAGGTTGATTATCGAAGCAAGAAAAGAAAAAATTGATTCTTTTAATTATACATCGGCGAGGCTTGTTACCAAAAGGAAAGCTTCATGGCAATATGGAAAAATTGAAGTGAAAGCTAAAATTCCGAAAGGAGTCGGATCATGGCCGGCAATATGGATGCTTGCCGATAGTATAAAAGTGTGGCCAGACGATGGGGAGATTGACATCATGGAGCATGTCGGTTTTCACCAGGGATATATACACGGTCAATTCATTGCAAAAAATATTATCAAAGCATCGGCACGCAAAAAACAGATACAATATTTGTTCCGGATTGCTCTTCAGCATTTCATGTTTATACCGTGGAATGGAATAATAAAATAATTAAAGTAGTTGTAAACGGCAAAGTCTTTTTTTCATTTGTAAACGAAAATAAAGGTTATGAATATTGGCCATTTGATAATAAAATGTTTTTGATTTTAAACATTGCTGTGGGCGGAAACTGGGGTGGGCAGAAAGGAGTAAATAATAATGCTTTCCCTATGAGTATGGAAGTTGACTATGTAGAGTGTATCGGAAAATTAAGTAAGATGAACGGGTTATAAAAAAAATTAAAATGAAAGCGAATAGAAGCTTAATTATATCTGCCTTTCTCTTTTTATTGTTTGCATCATGCAATTCATTAAAAAAAACAACAAGTGATTTAGTAAATGTTTCAAAAGAAGAAGATGCATTATATACCTTGGTTCAGCACAAAACTTTTCAATACTTCTGGGATGGTGCAGAGCCAAATAGCGGAATGGCAAGAGAAAGATTTCATGAAGATGGAATTTATCCTGCCGATGATAAAAACGTTGTAACCAGCGGCGGCAGCGGCTTTGGTGTAATGGCAATACTTGCAGGCATCAATCAAAATTTTATTACAAGAGAACAGGGCAGAAAAAGATTGGAAAAAATTGTAGGCTTTCTACAAAAAGCTGATCGCTTTCATGGCGCATGGAGCCACTGGATATATGGCGAAACAGGAAAGGTAAAACCATTTGGCAAAAAAGATGATGGCGGCGATCTGGTTGAAACTTCTTTTATGCTGCAGGGCTTGCTTTGTGTTCGTCAATATTTTCAAAATGGAACCACAGAAGAAAAAAATCTTGCAAAAAAAAATGATTTCTATGGGTTAAATATAATTTTTTTAGAAGCATCTTTTGCTAAACTTTTAATGTCTTATTAAAGCTTGTTATGGGTTCTCAAACGAAAAAAACTTGAACTACGTAAATAAAGTTTTTTCAGGTTTTAAAACAAAAATTACCTTTAGTAAAGAACGACTGCAATGGAAACTGAGAAAATAAAATATTTACTTAAGGAAATAGCGCTGAATAAAAACGCTAAAGCTTATAAAGAATTATTTATTTCTTATTATGAGAACCTTCATCGTTTTGCTTTTTCCATACTTAAATCAAAAGAAGATACTGAGGAAGTAGTTTCTGATTTTTTTATCACATTATGGCAAAAAAAAGAATCATTACATGGAATAATGACCAGGCCTCACCACTAATAAGTCTGCCACATTCAATTGTTACTTTAGTATTTTAATACTGAATGGAATAACGAGTGTATCTATTTGTAATTATACTATGAAATGATATGTGCACTTGCATCCTAATATTTATGATAGTGTAGAAAAAATATATTTTTTCTCATGCAGCATATAATAAAAATATATCTGTCTAATAGAATGGTCTAAGAAAAAAAATATTTTTTGTTAAAATATTAATTTAATGTTAAATTTACATCGATTTCGTAAAAATTAAAACTTACTATTTATGCATGCTATAACAACTTCAATCCGGCTGTGCTTTATGGCCGTTTTCCTTCTCTTTTGCAACGTTCTTTTTGCACAACAACGAACGGTAACCGGTAAGGTTACTGATCAGGATAATTTACCCGTTGTAGGTGCAACTG
>MWVW01000343.1_pt1 | contig 10763 bp, 9 predicted proteins | sample 1047191 | NCBI WGS metagenome assembly MWVW01 (sample SAMN06349985, study PRJNA376086) | soil metagenome | isolation source: MtG22-5 sample Antarctic (ecotone) | place: Antarctica
TCTTTATTGCAAAATAATGTTGAATAGAAAATAATTTCGGAATAAACTAAAGGTAGCAGGGTCAATTTTTGTTGCACTCTGTTTTCAACATCACTTGAAGATTATTATTTATGAAAATGATGAACAGGTGATTATTGAATGTAGTACAGAATTCCTGGTGACTTGCTAAAAACAATATGTATTTTAATGTGCAGTTGGCTAGTCAAAAATAATTTCCTCTTTCAGTCCTAATTCTTAATTTGAAGAATGAATGGTGGTGCACCCTTAGCAGAAAGATTACGTCCGCAAAAACTTGATGACCTCCTGGGGCAAGAACACCTTGCCGGCAGTGGAAGCATATTACGGCGGGCTATCGAAAGCGGTAAAATTCCTTCGATGATTTTATGGGGTCCGCCTGGTACGGGCAAGACTACCATTGCTCATATTATTGCCAATACACTAAAAGTTCATTCCTTTCATTTAAGTGCCATTAGCGCCGGTGTTAAAGAAGTAAGAGATATAATTCAGCAGGCTAAAAAAATGAGCGGCGCTATTTTATTTATTGATGAAATTCATCGCTTCAATAAAGGTCAGCAAGATGCCTTATTAGGAGCCGTAGAAAAAGGAATAATTACACTCATTGGCGCCACAACAGAAAATCCTTCTTTTGAGGTAAACAGCGCTTTGCTAAGCAGGTGTCAGGTGTATGTGTTAAGGCCTTTGTCAGAAGTAGATCTGATAAAATTATTGCATCATGCAATAGCAAGTGATGAATGGTTGAAGACAAAAAATATTGTATTAAAAGAAACAGAAGCATTGCTAACTATATCTGGCGGTGATGCACGAAAACTATTGAATTTATTAGAATTGGTAACTGCCTCCCTACCCTCCAGGGAGGGAATGGCTAAAACACAAGGCCCGCTTTACGACGATACCGCCATTCAATCAGACAGTCTGGAGGAGGATGGGCATGAATATCAAACCGCTGATCCCTTTCAATATGGATTACTCAAGGAATTTGTAAAAGATCATAGAAGCAATCCAACTGAAGCAGAAATAATACTTTGGGAATTACTTAGAGACAAACAATTGGAAGGCTACAAGTTTAGAAGACAACATATCATAGGAAATTTTATTGCAGATTTTATTTGTATCTCAAACAAATTAATAGTAGAAGTGGATGGCCTCCCTCACCAACTACCTGAAAACAAATTAAGTGATGAAGAAAGAACCAAATGGTTGAATGAAAAAGGCTTTGAAGTTATCCGATTTACAAATGCTGAAGTGATCAATCAAATAGATTTAGTCATTAAAAAAACTCTTACAGCTTTAAAGAAAGAACAAAAAGTTAGGGCTCCACAGAAAAGCGAGGCAGGTGCGGTGGACAATCCCCCCTTGGGGGGTAGGGGGGCCGTCCTTGTAATTACTGACGACCTTGTAATGCAAATTGCACAACAACGTATTGCTTTATATGATAAAAGCGGAGAACAACACTATGATATTATTTCAGCTTTTATAAAGTCAATGCGTGGCAGCGATCCTAACGGCGCTATTTATTGGTTAGCAAGGATGATAGAAGGAGGAGAAGATGTAAAATTTATTGCAAGGCGCATGGTCATTTTTGCATCGGAAGATATCAGTAACGCCAATGCCAACGCCCTTTTATTGGCTAATGCAACTTTCGAAGCGGTTAATAAAATTGGCTATCCTGAAGCAAGGATTATTTTAGCCCAATGCGCTGTTTATTTAGCTTCATCTGCTAAAAGTAATGCCTCATATATGGCTATTGAACAAGCATTGGAACTGGTACAAAAAGAAGGTGATCTCCCCGTGCCATTACACATTAGGAATGCACTAACCGGATTAATGAAAAGAATGGGCTATGGAAAAAATTATAAATATGCACATAGCTATGAAGGCAATTTTACCAAACAGGAATTTTTACCTGAAAAAATTTCCGGAACAACTTTTTATCAGCCGGGGAAAAATGCACGAGAAGAAGATATGCGCAAATTTTTAAAAAGTCTTTGGAAAGAAAAATATGGTTATTGAAGAAGATGTTACACCTTTTAAAAAAGTGTATCCTATGCCGGTACATATAACAAAGGGAAAAACTGTCCTTGCATCTTCTCTCCTTTTGGAATTGCAGGTACCCCCATCAAGTAATATATCATTAGAATCAGAAACTACCCCATCTGCAAAAACATTTATTACAAATGCACGACGAGGCTGATTACTTTTATTTTCCCCGGAGCCATGCAAAGTCAATGAATGATGGAAGATGGCTTCGCCGGCTTTTACTTCTGCAAATGCGGGTTTATCAAAAGCTTTTTTTTGTTCGTCATTTAAAAAATCTTTTATGCCACGCAACTCGCCGGCAATTACAGGCTTGGGCAATAGTCCCCATTTATGGCTACCGTCAATATATTGTAAACACCCATTCTCAACCTTTGCATCATCCAAGGCGCACCAGCAGGTTAAATGTGCAACAGGCTTTGTTCTTGTCCAATATGAATAATCCTGATGCCATGCCACCACACCACCCTTTTTTGGTGGCTTGTAAAATAACTGGTCATGCCAAAAGCGAACAGGCCTGTTGCCCAGCAACTGGCTGGCACCAATAACAAACCGCGGATTCCACAATACGTCATGAAATGCTGCTGTAACCCGCCATGCACCTAATGCATGAAATAAAATTGTTTGCGGGTCAGTTGATTCATTGCTGTGAAATTCATAAAACAATTCATGACCGGGATTACTTGTATCCATCACAAGTGATAACTCTTTTTTTAATTGCTCTATTTGTTCTTCATCAAGCATTTTTACACCAGCGAGATACCCGTGTTCGTGGAAGAAATTTATTTGATCCTGGGTCAATGCATATTTTTCCCACTCACTTTTTGTTTCGGGTAAATGAAACATGTCGGTTATGGAATTGTGAATGGTACTTAAATCTTTGACACGCATACGAAATGTTTCTTAAAATTAATGCATTTGCCAGCCCAGGCATTCAGTATTTTTATTCCAAATTCTATAGAATGAAGAAGTTGTTTTTGATTATTTTTTCTTTATTAACATCACCACTTTTATTTTCTCAGTCAATTATTCGCCGTGACCCGGAAATTGAGCAAATGGTAAAAGAAGTTTCGGCTGACTCACTCAAAACTTACATTAATACAATGGTAAGTTTTGGAACGAGAAGTACATTAAGTTCAACTACCGATAAAAAAAGAGGAATTGGTGCAGCAAGAGAATGGGTGGTGCAAAAATTTAATGAATTTGCCAAAAACAGTGGTAAACGATTGACGGCTTTTGTAGATACTACTACTTTGGTTGCTGATGGCAGACGAATAGATGCAAACGTGAACTTAGGAAATGCAATGGCTACATTAAAAGGCACTGATCCTAATGATGACCGCATTTATATTATCAGCGGACATTTAGATAGCCGTGTTTCTAATGTAATGAATCGTACAGCCGATGCACCCGGCGCAAATGATGATGGAAGTGGCGTTGCCGCAGTAATAGAATGTGCCCGCATTATGAGCAAACATTCATTTCCCGCAACTATTATTTTTAGCAGTTAGCGGTGAAGAACAAGGCCTGTTGGGCGCCACTTATTTAGCAGATAAGGCGAAAAAAAATAATTGGAATATTGATGCCATGTTGAATAATGATATTATGGGAAGCAACAATAGCAATGAAACAGGAATTATTGACAATACCCGTGTACGAATATTCAGCGAAGCCTTTTCTGTACAGGATACCGGCAGAGCGGCTTTAAATATCCGCAATCTTGGGTTAGAAAATGACGGACGAACAAGACAATTGGCACGATATGTAAAAGAAGTGGGCGAACGATATGTAGAGCATCTTGAAATAGTTATGATATACCGTAATGACCGTTTTTTGCGAGGAGGAGATCATACACCTTTTGTACAAAAAGGTTTTGCAGCCGTACGAATAACAGAAATGAATGAAAATTATAATCATCAACACCAGGATTTACGTACAGAAAAAGGAATTGTATATGGTGACCTTGCAGAGTTTATGGATTTTGAATATTTGCGAAAGAATACCGCGGTAAATTTATCTTGTCTTGCCAATCTTTCAAAAGCTCCCTCTGTGCCACAGGAAGTAAAAGTAGATGTGAAGAATTTGACCAATTCCACTACATTAAATTGGAAGGCTCCAAAGAACGGAGCTACAAAAGGTTATTACATTTTAATGCGGGAAACCACTTCTCCGGTCTGGCAGAAGAAAATATTTACTTCCCAAACATCCGCCACTCTACAATATTCCAAAGACAATTATTTTTTTGCTGTTCAATCTGTTAATGAAAGTGGTAATGAAAGTTTACCCGTTGTTCCAACAGTTGGACGTTAAATTTGTTTTATGCAAATTCAATGGCTGCTAAAAAAATTTGAAGAACTTACACCTTATCATTTGTATGCCATACTACAATTGCGTAACCAGGTATTTGTGGTAGAGCAGAACTGTGTTTTTCAGGATGCAGACGATAAAGATCAGCACAGTTATCATTTAATGGGCTTCTACGATAATAAATTGGTAGCCTATACCCGCATTGTTCCAGTGGATATTATTTACCCGGTAGCTTCTATTGGCAGAGTGGTTACATCTCCACATGTAAGACGCCATGGGGCCGGCAAATTATTGATGCAGCAATCTATTCAATCACTATATAATTTGTTTGGAAATATTCCTATTAAAATTGGCGCTCAGCTCTATTTAAAACCGTTTTACGAATCATTTGGTTTTAAGCAGATTGGTAATATATACCTTGAAGATGGTATCAAACATATTTACATGCTAAAAGATGCTTCTTCGTAGAACTACTAATTGGTTAGCGTATTTGTTTGTGATTTAGAAATAAAATTTACTTTCTGCTTGCTAACTTATTATTGTACTTATACTTTAGTCCTGTAATCCAAATCCTGTTAACAACTAAAATTCTGTATCCATGAGACCAACTGTACCTTGCGTACGTACATTAGTACTCATTACGTTTTTCTTCTTTTCTTCTCTCTCCACCTTTTCACAATCTATTACCACCGGCAACGGAAAATTTGAAATTGGCCTCGGTATTGGGCCCCTGTTTTTTTTAGGCGATCTTGGAGGTAATCATGGAGTGGGAAAAACTTTTATTAAAGACGTAAACCTTCCATTAACTAAACTTTCTAAAGGTTTGTTCTTAAACATAATGCCTACCGAATGGTTAGGTTTTAGGTTAGCCATTAATCAAGGAAAATTAGAGGGATATGATAGCCTGATCCAGGACAAAGGAGGCGCTGAAAATTTTCGTAAAATCCGCAACCTCCAGTTTCAATCTTCTTTATTGGAGGGTTACGTTGCAACAGAATTTTACCCAACCGTTTTTTTTGAAAAATATGATGGTCTCTTAGGTAAACTAAGGCCTTATGGAGTTGTAGGTATCGGCATGATGAAGTTTAAACCAAAAGGCAAGTACTATGATGCTAATGGAAGTGCTACCTGGGTTGATCTGCAACCATTGCGTTTAGAAGGTCAGGGATTTAAAGAATACCCCGACACGAAAGAATATAAATCAACTACGATGGAAATTCCTATGGGTTTTGGCGCTAAATATTATCTCAAAGAAAGTATGTACATAGGCCTGGAAGTATTGCACCGCAAAACATTTACAGATTACATTGATGATGTAAGCACTAACTATATCGACAATAATTTGTTTAGCCAATACCTAACGCCGGAACAAACCGCGATGGCTAACCAATTATATTACAGGGAAAATTTTACACCAGGTGGTACGTTAACCCGCCCTTCTACAAACGAACAAAGGGGCGATCCTACAGAAATGGATTCATTCTTCTCTACGATCCTGCGTTTTGGATGGAGATTGAATAATTCTAATTCACCTACCGGAAGAGCTGCCCGTCAATTAAGATGCCCATCATTTTATTAAAACACCAGGCATGAAAGGAAAAGTTTTTGGAACGTTAATTATTATTATGATTGCATTATTTGCTAATGCAAGTAAAATGCCTGATGCTAATCCGGTTGACACCTTATTGGATTCACCATCGGTAAAAAAAGAGAAGTATAAAAGTGTAGTAAAGCTTTATCCAAACCCTACCTGGGATAAAAGAGTTAATATCAGTGTCAACAATACAGAACCATTGCATTTTTATGTTTTTGATGTATCAGGAACTTTAATGCATCACATAACTTTAAAAGGAAAGAATAAGTATAAGATTGCCAATCTTAAAAAGGGCATTTATATGTATGATGTATTTAGTAATGATGAAAGTATAGAACATGGTAAGATAATCGTTAAATAATTTCCAGTAAGCGGCTGAGGGCTTAATAAAATTCAGTACCCTGGTTTATAACCCTAATCCGTTCCCTATTCGTTATGCTTTAAAATTTTATTAATAACTCTCCGCTTTACTTACTGGAATATATTTCATCAACAAGTTTTTGAAAAAATTTTTACCTCTTGAATGTTGAGTTTGCCATTTCAAAATTGATCCCTCCTTAATGCGTTATTAACCAAACCTATTCCCGTTCCTTACATCACGGTTAATTTTACACAAAAACAGTTTATATTTAAGAACAAAACCAACTGTTATGAATTTAATTGACCGTGTTAAAAACATTATTACCAGGCCCAATACTGAGTGGGATGTTATCGATGCTGAACAAACTGATGCTAATAAAATTATAACCGGCTACGTATTACCGCTTGCCGGAGCAGCGGCCATTGCTGCATTCATAGGCTATGCTTTAGTAGGGGTTAACTTTTTAGGGGTTCGTGTAAAAGGTGTTAACTGGGGTTTATACCAGGCATTGAGTGTTTTTATTGGTGCCATAGTTTCTGTTTTTATTACCTCCTTCATAGTTGATGCATTAGCACCCTCTTTTGGCTCAGAAAAGAATTATTTAAAATCCCTTAAACTGGTAGCGTATTGTTATACGCCCTTCTGGATCGGAGGGCTCCTGGCCATCTTCCCTCCCCTTGCTATTATTGGAGCATTGTTTGGTATTTATGGGCTTTATCTTATGTATATTGGCATGCCTAAGCTTAAGAAAACTCCCCCTGATAAACATGTCGGATATTTTGTTGTTACACTAATTGTTACCATTCTTGTTTACATGGTTATTGGTTGGATTTTAACCAAAATCCTGCTATCTGTTTTTGGATTAAATTATGGTCCCTTACTTAGTTACTAACAGGTAAAAAAAAATTATGAAATATTTTTTGCTCCTCATTGGTGTAAGCCTTTTATATAGTGGCTGTGCAAATAATGATAAAAAAAATAAAGAAACTAAAACGGATAGTAGTAAACCAAAAACAACATCTAATAGCAAAATAAAAATCTTAAATGATATTGAGCTGGAATCAAATGGAGTTAATGTGCTGCAGGCTTTTTTGCTTTATGATGATGGCACCCTGGTTCCAAAAACGAATGAAACAGGAGTAGGTAAACCTGTAAAAATGAGGTTGGTAATTGATAATGGGTGGAAGGAACAAGATGGAAAGGTTTCAATTGGTGCATCAGAAAAAATAGAAACCAGCGATGGCGGAGTGGTGCTGGATGAAAAAGACCTGTTTGCTGCAATGCCAACGATAAATGCAGAAGATGCCAAATTCATTACATTGACGGCTAACATATCGCGATTGGATAAGCTATACGACTATTTCCTTGTATCTTTTAGAGTGTGGGATAAAAACGGAACCGGGCAAATAACCGGTAATTATAAATTATATATAAAATAAACATCACTCTATTTCCTTCTCCTTTTGGAGAAGAGCCCGAAGGGCGGATGAGGTAATCCCTACGAAAACTCATGGCCCATTTTATCCTGCTTCGTTTGCAGGTAGCGTTCGTTGTGCGGATTAGAAGCAACATGTAAAGAAACATTTTCTATTATTTCAAGGCCATAACCCAAAAGCCCAACCCGCTTTTTAGGATTATTTGTAATTAGCCGAAGTTTTGAAATTCCCAGGTAGCGCAACATTTGTGCACCCACGCCATAGTCCCGCTGATCCATTTGAAAACCCAAATGAATATTTGCTTCTACGGTATCCATACCTTCTTCCTGCAAACGGTAAGCTTTTAATTTATTTAAAAGACCAATGCCGCGTCCTTCCTGGTTCATATATAAAATTGCACCCTTGCCTTCTTCTTCTACCATTTGCATAGCCATATGCAATTGCTCACCACAGTCGCAACGGAGAGAACCGAGAATATCACCTGTGAAACAGGAAGAGTGCATTCTAACCATCACTGGCTCACCAGCTTCCCAGTTTCCCTTAATTAATGCTAAGTGTTCGTTGCTTGTATTTTTTTCCTGGAAAGCAATAAGTTTAAAATGGCCAAATTGTGTAGGCATATCTACCCTCACAATTTCTTCAATGAGTGAGTCGCGTTTTAGCCTGTATTCAATTAAATCTTTTATAGAAATAATCTTGAAATCAAATTTTCTGGCTACTTCTCTTAATTCCGGGAGCCTTGCCATAGACCCATCATCATTCATTATTTCCACCAAAACACCTGCAGGTTCAAAACCAGCAAGGCGTGCAAGGTCAGTCGTGGCTTCTGTATGACCGGCACGTCGTAACACCCCCCCCTTTTTTGAACGTAAAGGAAAAATATGGCCCGGCCTTCCTAGATTTTCGGGTTTTGTTTTAGGGCTGATCAGAGCCTGGATGGTTTTTGCCCTGTCATGTGCAGATATGCCTGTAGTACATCCATGTCCTAATAAATCAACAGAAACAGTGAAAGCAGTTTCATGAAGTGCGGTATTATTGTTCACCATTACTTCCAGGCCTAATTCTTCACACCTGTCTTCTAATAAAGGAGCACAGATCAATCCCCTGCCATGTTTACTCATAAAATTTATGACTTCTGGCGTTACATTCCTTGAAGCCGTAATAAAATCACCTTCATTTTCACGTTCTTCATCATCAACCACAATAACCATTTTACCCAGCTTTATATCCTCAATGGCGCTTTCAATAGAATCTAACATATATCTTGTTTGCGCAAAGATAATATTAAGAGGAGGAACTAAGTTTTACAGGGGCGCAGCGTCTTCTTCAACTATGCTGTCTTTCAATTGATTTGATGGTCATGTAATGTTAATATTTGGTTAGTCTTTGTTACCAAATAATCACTTTCTTTGCACCGAAAACTACATTTTTTATGCTTAAAAGAATTATACAGTTTCAATTAATTATTTTTTTTGCTTTTACATCACTTCTTCAAGCCCAGGAAACAAACAGTAGTATAGGAGGATTTGTAAAAGGTGGTAATAATGAACCTTTAGTAGGTGCAACCATCACTGCCACACATATACCTACGGGTACAATCTATCGTGTTGCGTCAAGAGCGGGGGGACAATTTGATATCAATAATATGGCTCCTGGGGGTCCTTATTCAATTGTCGTGTCCTTTGTAGGCTTTAGTTCAGAAAGCCGGCAGGATGTACAATTAAGTCTTGGAGAAAAGGCCAGGTATGACTTTGTTTTACCGAATGCTGCAGGAAATCTTTCTGAGGTTATTCTTACCACTCGTCGTGCTGCCGCTCAGGCTAAAGGTGGTGTAGAAACTAACATAGGGAGGGATAAAATACAAAATCTGCCTACTGTATCAAGAAGTTTAAATGATTATTTACGCTTAACGCCACAAGCTAAGATTACAGGTGACGGTGGTGTTTCTATTGCAGGACAAAACAATAGGTATAATGCATTTTATATTGATGGCGCCATTAATAACGATGTTTTTGGATTGGCAGCATCCGGCACAAATGGCGGCCAGGCTAATATTAACCCAATTTCTATCGATGCTATAGACCAGTTCCAGGTGGTAATCTCTCCTTATGATGCTTCTATAGGTGGTTTTACCGGTGGAGGGATTAACGCAACTACACGTTCGGGTACAAATGATTTTACAGGATCTGCATGGTATTATTTCAGAAATGAGAATCTTGCGGGCAAAACCCCGGGTGATATACCGAAATCTCAGCGTACAAAACTTGGAAACCTCGATAATAAAATTTACGGGTTTCGCGTCGGAGGTCCTATTATTAAAAACAAATTATTCTTTTTTGTTTTAGGTGAAATAGAGCGTAACATACGTCCACAGGCTTTTAATTTCGGCGAGTATAGAGGAAATGCTACAATAGATACAGTTAATAAACTGGTCAACTTCCTTAAAACAAGTTTTGATTATGATCCGGGGAGTTATCTTGATAACCCTGAAGAAGTAAATGCAGATCGTATTACAACGAAAATTGACTGGAATATAAATACCAATCACAGGCTTTCCTTAAGTTACAGATACAATAACGGGGAACGCTTCAATACAAGTGCCAGTAGCAGTACAAGAATCAATTTCTATAACAATGGATATGTTTTCCCCAATACAACAAATACCGGGACGGCAGAGTTAAGAAGTAATTTCAATCGGGGTAAAAGTAACCGTTTATTAATTACTTATACAGATGTAGTTGACAATCGTGGTGCAATTGGCAAGCCATTTCCCCGGGTCACGATAAACGACAATACTGGGGGTAGTAACGGGTACATTTTTGGAACAGACAACTTTTCAACAGGTAACCTATTAACTCAAAAGAATTGGACTTTTTTTGACGCATTCCGTTTTTCAGCAGGCAAACATTTTTTTACTGTAGGTACTGATAACCTTTATAGTGATGCTTATAATGTATTTATTCGCGACTTGTACGGCACATATACATATGCTTCGCTGACTGATTTTATG
>MWVW01000344.1_pt1 | contig 10759 bp, 9 predicted proteins | sample 1047191 | NCBI WGS metagenome assembly MWVW01 (sample SAMN06349985, study PRJNA376086) | soil metagenome | isolation source: MtG22-5 sample Antarctic (ecotone) | place: Antarctica
GGTGGGAGAATATTATTTCAGAGACCTGGATGAATCATTTATTTCTCCTTATGTTTTTGCGGGAGTTGGTATTTATCATTTTAATCCCTATACAAATGACAGTGCCGGCAATAAGGTTTTTTTACAACCCTTAAGCACAGAGGGCCAGGGATTTTACCAGAATAGGAAAGAATATAAATTAACCCAATTCAATATTCCGTTTGGTGGTGGTGTTAAATTAGCATTAAATGAAAACATACGGGTAGGTGTTGAGGCAGGGATAAGAAAATTATTTACCGATTATCTCGATGATGTTAGCACTACTTATATTGATGAAAATCTTTTATTAACCAATAAAGGAGTAACTGCCGTTGACCTCGCATTCAGGAGTGATGAATTAAAAACAGGATTATCTTATCCCCCTGAAGGTCAGCAAAGGGGCAGTGTTAAAAATAAAGACTGGTATTATTTTATGGGCTTAACTGCATCCTTTAGAATTACATGGTTTGGAGGTGGAAATGGCGGCGGAAATTCTAAAAACAAAACGGGTTGCCCTTCTAATGTAAATTGATCTGCATTTCAATTTCGATAAAAAAAGCCCCGGAAATTTTTCGGGGCTTTTTATTTTTAAAACTTATTGTGTGCTTTTTAAAAATCATTATAAACTTTATCACCCAGGTATTTATGTAAAATAAGATTGTTTTGTTTAGTACGCAAAGCTTCCAGGTGACGGACATGGTGCATGTCAGTACCAACATAATCTGCGAGATCATTTTCAAAAATAAACCTGGCCGCTTTAGCTACAGGTGCGCCGTAATACCCTGTTACTGATAAAAGATTTACCTGTAATGCAAAACCCAGGTCTTTCAAACGAAAAAATTCTTCAAAATCACGATGATAATAAAAATATCTTTCAGGATGCGCTAATATTGGTTTATACCCCGCCGTTATAATTTCAAAAACAATTTCATTAACATTCATTGGCACTACAATGTATGGCAACTCAGTTAATATAACATTTGAATATACCGGTAGTACCTGGTCTTTTTGTTTTAATATCTTTAAAAAATAATCGTCCAGCATATATTCTGCTGCTGCAGATAATTCAATATTTATACCCTCACCGGCACATGCGGTTTTTAATTTATCCAATTCCCGGGTAATAATAACGGGATTATTTCTATAAAAATCACCTATGATATGTGGTGTTGCAATTAACCGCCTGTAACCCAGGTCATATAATCCTTTTACTAAGTGCAGTGATGTAGCTATATCAGGCGAACCATCATCGATACCGGGTAAAATATGCGAATGCATATCTGTAGTTACAGGGAAAGGTTTTAGCGGTAACTCAACTTTTTTATCTTTTTTAAACAGGTTAAACATTACTTATTAAGTACATTCCAAAATACGGATTTTTTTCATTGCCATCTTTAAAGCCATAGGTGCATGGTTACTTCCTCGTACACACTGTAAAAACCAAACTTTGAATGAAGCATAGCAGATATATGGTTTTTGGAAGCATAGCTGGATGCTGTATAGTCACAACCTTTTTCCTTAAGAAGAGATAATGTGCCTTCAAATAATTTTTTACCTAAACCTTTGCCCCAGGTATTAGAATCTAAAGCAAGGGATTGCAACACCCCATATTTATAACCTGTGGCTCCTGATAATTTTTCGTCAATCGTATAAATAAAATAACCTGCAATTTTATTTTCATTCTTTATTATAGCAATTGGCTTTTTTTCAGAGATCGCTGTTTTTATCCATTTGGCATACAGGTCATTTATCTTATCTGCTTCAAAATTATTATCACGTTGAAAATGCCCGCCGGGAAATTGATTATGACGTGCAATGTTTATTATCTCCTCCACGTCATCCAGTGCAGGATCAAAAAGTGTGATGTTATTTTTCCCCAGGGATTGATCAGCCAATTTAGTTACCGGCCAAATAATAGTTTCATAATAATGGAACCCGGCTTTTTCAAATTCATGTAATAATTTCAGATTATCTCCATTCATCCGTAAGATCAAAACCTTTACCTTATTTTTTTTTGCCTCGTGTAAAAGGGTTTCAACTTCTGATTTATATGAATCTTGTCCGGGCAAAAAGGGGTTATTTATTTTGCCGACTTTAAAACCAAAATGTTCTTCATCCCACTGTGGTATGTGAAGATCAATTGAATTACTGCCGGCTTTATTTACCCTGTTCAAAAACAGTTGCTTCCATGCACCCGTTTTTTTAGATGGATATAATAAATACTGATCAAATTTATAATTCGATAACTCACTATTAATTTGATCTTCAACAGTAGCTTGCTTCATCATCAATAAAACTCCCTTTGTTTTTTAAAAAAGGAAATGGAAAATAATCATTCCCAGTTATTATTCTTTACCTCTTCATAAACACGCCTGATACCGTTTTCCAATGAAACCGATGCCTGCCAGCCCATGTTTGTTAATTTGGTTACATCTAACAATTTGCGTGGCGTTCCATCCGGTTTTGTTGTATCATTTTTGATTTGCCCGTTGTAGCCTACAATTTCTTTTATAAGATTTGCCAATTCAATAATTGTTACATCAGTACCGGTACCAACATTTACAAAACCCTTTTCATTATAATTTTGCATAAGATAAAAACATGCGTCGGCAAGATCATCAACAAACAAAAATTCCCGCCGGGGAGATCCCGTACCCCAAATGGTTACAGAGGGCATGTTATTTTTTTTGGCCGTAATTATTTTGCGGAGTAAGGAGGGCAACACATGGCTGTTCTCAAGGTTATAATTATCATTAGGGCCATATAAATTTGTTGGCATGGCCGAAATAAAATTACAGCCGTACTGTTCCCTGTAGGCATCACATAATTTTATGCCCGCAATCTTGGCAATTGCATAAGGTTCATTTGTATGTTCAAGTAACCCGGTTAATAAGGCATCTTCCTTCATTGGCTGTGGAGCTAATTTAGGATATATGCACGATGACCCCAGGAACAATAATTTTTTTACACCATTTATACGGGAAGCTTCAACACAATTTGCCTGCATCATGAGGTTATCATAAATAAACTCACCCCTGTATATATTATTTGCATTTATGCCGCCAACTTTTGCAGCTGCTAAAAAAACATACGCCGGTTTTTCGCTTATGAAAAAATCATTTACAGCTGCCTGGTCTCTTAAATCAAGTTGAGCAGATGTACGGGAAACTATGTTGGTAAAGCCTTTTGATACAAGGCATCTTGATAAAGCGCTTCCCACCATCCCCCTATGACCAGCTATATATATCTTATCTGTTACGTTCAATTATTCGTGTTGATGTTTTATTGTAAATCCGCTATCCTTTAATAATATATTTTTTTTGAAGATTTCTATATCACTTGTAACCATTTCTTTCACCAATTCAGGCAACGTATATTTTGGTTTCCATCCCAATTTTTCATAAGCCTTTGAGGCATCTCCTATTAAAAGTTCCACTTCTGTTGGCCTGTAATAACGTGGATCTATTTTGATTACCACGGTGCCTTTTTTTACTTTTCCATCAGCGCAGGACAACACTTCTGCGGTCTCATTTTCTTTATCACCCTTAAACAATAATTCAATGCCTGCTTCTCTAAAGGCCATGATTGCAAAATCTCTTATCGTTGTTGTAATACCTGTTGCTATCACAAAATCTTCCGGCGTTTTTTGTTGCAGCATAAGGTACATTGCTTCAACATAGTCTTTAGCATGTCCCCAATCCCGCTGGCTGTTTAAGTTTCCTAAATACAGGCAACCCTGCAGGCCTAATGCAATTTTTGCAGCAGCTCTTGTTATTTTCCTGGTAACGAATGTTTCACCACGCTGTGGCGATTCATGATTAAAAAGTATCCCATTGCAGGCATACATACCGTAAGCTTCGCGGTAATTAACAGTTATCCAGTAAGCATATAATTTGGCAACACCATAAGGAGAGCGGGGATAAAAAGGAGTTTTTTCACTTTGCGGAACTTCCTGAACAAGTCCGTATAGTTCCGATGTGGAAGCCTGGTATATCTTTGTTTTTTTTGTAAGCCCTAATAAACGCACTGCTTCTAAAATACGCAATGTACCAATGCCATCAGCATTTGCAGTATATTCAGGTGTTTCAAAACTTACATGAACATGGCTCATTGCCGCAAGATTATATATTTCATCCGGCTGTACTTCCTGTATGATCCTTATAAGGTTTGTTGAATCTGTAAGGTCGCCATAATGCAAAACCAGGTGAAGATTTTTTTGATGCGGATCTTCATATAAATGATCAATTCTATCGGTATTGAACAAAGAACTTCTTCTTTTAATGCCATGTACTTCATAGCCTTTACTTAATAGAAGCTCTGCAAGATAGGCACCATCCTGCCCGGTAATGCCTGTGATTAATGCAATTTTTTTCATAGAAAAGAGATGTACATTTTACGCTGTGATAGATTTTTTAATTATTGGGGAAACCGGATAACTTATATGTTTTACCCGGATCAGATATTTTTAAAAATTTATAAAAAGATGCTTTATAGAACTGCGGAATTTTTATCAATGGCTTTAATATTGAAACGATCAATGGAAATGGGATGTTGTTTTTTTTCATTGCAATATAATCACTTTGATTAGCTATCAACCTCCGGGAAAAACTTTGATTACTGGCACCGCCGATACGCATTTTAACGATAAGTGTTGAAAGGTAAAATGAACTTATTTTGTACCTGTAAAGATACCTCACCATAAATTCAAAATCAGCAGCAGTAGATAAATTCAATTCATACCCTCCATATTTATCAATTAGTGCCCGGCGAATGTAAAAAGTGGGATGTGCAGGCATCCAGCCATATTTAAACCGCCTGCGGTCATATGGCAGGCCTTTCCAAAAACGCAGGATCCGGGTAAGGTCGCCAGGAGCTACATACACGAGATCGCCATACAATGAATCAACTTGTTTTTGCTCAAAACATTTTACAATTTCTGAAACTACGTTTGCGGAAGCAAGTACATCATCACTGTGCAGTAAGCCTATCACATCACCGGTTGCCAGCTTCATACCCTTATTAATTGCATCATACATACCTGCATCCCGCTCAGAGATAAACTTTGTTATATGTGCTGAATGTTTATTTAATATATCTACAGTGCCGTCAGTAGATTTACCATCAACCACAATATATTCAATGTCTTTATAATTCTGTTTTATTATAGATTTAATACAATCTTCAATATGAGTAACTGAATTATATGTAACTGTTATGATTGTAACCTTCATTTTATTGGCATGTTTTATTCCTGTTTACGCTCAACAACAATATTTTCTAAAACCAACATATCCATATTTGTGCGAAGATAACAATCAAGTGCCTCTACCGGGCTATTTACAATAGGTTCATTTTCGTTAAACGAAGTGTTTAATAATATCGGGATACCAGTTTTTTTCCTAAACGCTTCTATCAATGCATAATACCGCGGAGATATTTCTTTATCTACAGTTTGTAAGCGGCCGGTTCCATCCACATGTGTAACCGCTGGGATCTCACTTCGTTTTTCTTTTTTAATTATAAATACCTTTTCCATAAAAGGCACTTCATCATTTAACTCAAAATATTCTGAAACATATTCTTTTAATATTGAAGGTGCAAACGGACGAAAACTTTCCCTGCGTTTCACTTTTAAATTAAGAATTTCTTTTGCATCAGTTCTGCGGGGATCAGCAAGTATTGACCGGCCACCAAGAGCACGGGGCCCAAATTCTGCCCTACCGTTAAACCACCCTACTACTCCTCCGCTTATTAAACATTCTGAAATCTTATCGAAAAGAACTGCATCTTCCAGCTCTGTAAATAAAATATTTTTACCGGTGAGTGAGTTTTTAATTTCATCATTACTGAACTTACTGCCTGTATATGCCGTTTTAATAGCCGGTTGCCGGAGTTGTTTAAGCACATGATGTTGCACATATAATGCTGCACCCACTGATATTCCTGCATCATGCCCCGCAGATGGTATGTATACATTCTTAAAAGAAGTATTACTGATGATTTTTCCATTTGCAACACTGTTTTGTGCAACGCCGCCGGCAATACATATATTAGTGTATCCTGTTTTTTTCTGCAAATTTTCCAGAATATGAAAAATTATTTTTTCTGTTACCCTTTGAACGGATGCTGCAAGATCTTTATGATATTGGTTTAATGACTCACCTTTTTTTCTCGGCTCTCCAAATTTTGCAATCATCACGTCACTATACATTGGTTGTACTATAGGAACATTATCTTCTCCATATGAAATAACTCCTTGTGCAGCGCTTCTAAAATATTTTAAATCCAGTTTAAATAAGCCATCCTTTGTAAAATGGATTACATTATTCAGCATATCAACATATTTTGGCTCTCCGTAAGGCGCCATTCCCATTACCTTATATTCATCCCCATAATAAGGAAACCCCAGCAATTGAGTAAAAGCGGTATAAAAAATTCCGATGGAATGGGGAAAATCCACTGAATCCAATACGGTTATATGATTACCCTTACCTATGCCTATCATGGTTGTAGTAAAATCTCCCGAACCATCAATTGATAATAATGCTGCATCCTGAAAAGGTGAGGCAAAAAAAGCAGATGCAAGATGACTTCTGTGATGCTCTACCTGGTGTATCTTGTTTGTAAAGGCTGCACTTGGTAATCCTGATATGATTGCTAATTCTTTATCCAGTGATGAAACTTTACGGCTATTGCTGATGCGCTTTTTAACAACCGAAAAACTTCCATAAGGATTGGATGCGAGGTATAATATTTTTTTTAAAAATTTTGCTTTTGGATCTCTTCCAATCGCAAAATGATCTACCTGGGAGTATGTAATACCTGCTTCTTTTAAACAAAATTCAATTGCCAGTTGCGGAAAACCTGCCCAATGCTTCACCCTTTTGAATCTCTCTTCTTCAATAGCTGCTATCAATTTTCCATCTACAAAAATGGCAGCAGATGAATCAGCATGATAAGCGTTAATACCCAGTATGATCATTTACTATTTTTTTTAATAATAAGGTTTGTGAATTTAATTGTTGGAATCAAAAGCAGCTATCTTTTTTGCTTTTACCAAAAAGCTTCCTTTTCTATCAAGCTTTTTATAATTAAAAATCAATGAAGGCACTTCTAATAAGGAATAAAGCATGATAAATACCACCCTGATCTTTTTGGTCTTAATTTTATAAATCGATTCTGCCAATGAACCTTTTATTGTTGCTTTATGAAGGATACGGAGGTAAACAGAATCAAAGAATTTTTTGAGAGATGCCGGCTCATAAACCAGTTTGTCAACGGTAAAACCGCAGCGTTTTAAAACCATCTCCAGGCTGTGCGGAGTAAACTTGTTTATATGATTGGGAAAGGTATCCGGAAATCCTGTCAATCTACCCTGGTCGATCATCGCATCACAATCGGGAACAGAAATTATTAAATAACCTTGCATACATAATAACCGGTTGATCATAATAATAATCTTCTCAAATTCTGCTATGTGCTCCAGCACCTGGAACATGGTTACATAATTAAAAGTCCCCTTATTTTCAGCAACTAATTTACCTTCATCATCATAAACATTAATATTTTTCTGTTTTAATATAGCACGGGTAGTATCACTGCCTTCCAATGCATATTTTGATACATTGCCAATCATGTCCAAAAAATACCCGGCTCCTGCCCCTATATCCAATACCTTATGAGGAGGATGATCTTTAAAAAAACCAGTGAAGGTCATATCATATTCCCACCTGCTTTTTGGATATTGCGCCTGCTCATGAAGTATTTTATAATACGCATCATCACCACCTACAAATGGAAACCCAAATCCAAATCCACAGATCTTACAACGTAAAAAATAACCTACATCCTGTTTCCATAAATTTTTAACGGCAACTCTTAATCTTTCATTCCTGTCCTTATCCCGCCCTTCGGGACAAAAGCAATTGGCAACCTGCGCATAATTAAATTTATCTATTACTTCTTTAGCTTCTTCTGATCTGCATACGGGACATGAAGTTGTAAAATTCTGCAACATATATTATTGAAATAGTTTTTTATAACTATCTAAATTGTTTGATGTAAGAAAATATTTTTTTGCCTGTTTGTGTGCGCCACCATATAATGAATTAAAAACCAGCTGATCAAGCTGTTTGATATTATCCAGCCGCATGAGGCATTCCTCAAAATTTGAGATATCGAAATTCCAGCCGGCATTACGTTTTTCCAAATTTACCCATGGCGTAAAATTACTCGTAATTACAGGCCTGCCAACACTCAGGCTTTCATACAAAGCATGGCTGAAATTTTCACCTTTGGTAAGTAAAATAGAAGCATGGTATTTAGAAAACGTTTCCTGAACTTTTTGGGGTACAATATCACCCTTATACTTTACTTTTTCGGGCATTTGAGCAATCATCTTTTCGCATTCACCCCAATAATTAACATCTTTTACGGGGCCATAAATATCCAATGAAATATTTTGAGTCTCTTTTATTAATTGCAATAAGAAAAGAAGGTTTTTTTTTTCGGCAATCAGGGAGAGGTATACCAGCCTAAGACTGCCAGGTGATTTTGCAGGCATACTGACTTCTTCAAAAGGCTTTTTAGGAATATTCATTGCGATCACAATGCCTTTATTATTTTTGAACTGTTTATAAATATCATCTTTTTCTTCGTCACTGGTTGCATGCCAAAATGTGTCTTCTACCAATTTGTAAAGTTTTAAAAAACTTATATAAGCTTTTTTTTTGATCGATTTATTTGCTAATGCCCCTTTTTGTAACATCCCCCTGGGGCAAATAACAACTTTTGGACGGGCAGCCAGATTTTTTATAGCCATTAACGGGATCAAAAACAAACGATATGAAAAGAAACCATTAATGTAAATAACATCGGGATGTTCTGTTGATACAAGATGTTTGAATAGGGAATACCCGGGTTTTCCTTTTTCGGCATACCAAACTTTAATTTTTTTTTCAGCATTTGGCAGTATTATTTCCATCCATGCATCAGGTGTAATGCCAGGCATTATTGATGTTGAACGTAAATCATATGCACTTGTAACAACATAAACTTCATATTCATTTTGAAGAGAAATAATTAAATTAGTTATTGACTGTATGGGGCCACCACCTTTATATGCCGGAAAGAAATTTTCAACAAGGATAAAAATCTTTCTCACTTTAAATCCTCCTTATTATATTTCAAATTCCTATAAAGCCATGGAAAAAAGAATCTTGCTAAAACAAAATATGCAATAAGATCAGTGATCAAACTCCCGATAAAAAAAATACTATCCATTTCAAATGCAAAAAACCTCATGTATAAAGCACATACTACGGCATAATTAAATATGTAATTGGAAGAAGAGTTTCTTAAAAAGTAGTAATAAGTAATTCCATACAGCAGGCCTATTGCGAATAGTGCGCCCATCATTCCCAGTATGCCAAAATCAATATAACAATCCCCAAAGTACCCCAGGCTAAAGGCAGTGCCCTGGTCACGGCCGGCATATTGTATACCGGTATACTTGGAGGCTTTTTCAGAAGAATTTAATACTCCTTTATCCGGATTTAATAACCGGGGCGTAAAGACATAAGCAAAAGTTTCGCCCCAGTTATTGCCCCATTGATGTGGAATTATGGCCGGCACCCTGTCCATGGTTTTTGCCAAATGAAAAGTTCCCTGTAAGCGATCTAAGAATTTTTCTGTAGCAGATGTTCCAACTTCTTTACGCTGTGTGTTGGATATTTCATACAATTTAGCAAGAGCTTCGTTCTGTGAAACCTCCACCGTTTGTGATGCAGAACCTTTATTCAAAAATTTACGATAATCAACTTTAATTGTTGTCCAGAATGTTGCTCCAAAAAAACCAACAACAATTATCCCGGCCGCAAAAGCAAACTTTTTGAGGGTTATCCGCTTAATCATAGAAAAGTATAAAACGATAACAAAAAATAATACCGTTTTAAAATCAGAGAAAAAGCTGTAAAAGCCCAACATAAATTCAAGCGCTATAAAAAAATAAAATTCCTTTCTTCTTTTATTTTTAAGGATACATTGAAAGCCCAGCAATATAAAAAACAGCCATTTTAAATTAACAATACTTATTATGAACTGGGTATAGCCCGGCAACAAAAAGCGAATACCATTAAGTGAGCCGGTTACAAAAAAAGCAATTATATACGCATAGTATGTTTTATTTATCGATAATTTATCAGCATGTTGCTTTAAAGTTTCAATAGTAACCCCGGGTATTTTATTTTGAAAATAAATGATAGGGAAAAACATTACTAACAGGCCTATGGCACTGATAATGGTTGCCAATCCCATATTATCGGCCCTGTAATCTATCTCATTGCCTAAATAGTTAGCCTGCCATACACCTGCAATAATTTGTAAAAAATGATAAATAAAAATTATCGAAAAAACCGAGGGTTTATAGGGTTGCTGCAGGTAATAGCTACCAATATAAAAACACAACATGCATATAAACAAATAAATGCCATTGTTAAAAAATAGCTGGCTAATCAAAATAATCAGCAACAAAGCTTTTACACCCCCTTCAAATTTTATTTTATTCATGTACCGGATTGGATATAAGGTGTTTTTTTGATAATAATATTGCCAGGCTTTTAATTATTATACGTGTTCTTTAAAAACTAAATTCAAATAATGCAGTAAAAATTATATTTTAGTATGATAATATGCCAAAAAAATTAACTGTATCGAACTTCTATTCCGGATGAGAGGATATAAT
>MWVW01000345.1_pt1 | contig 10727 bp, 7 predicted proteins | sample 1047191 | NCBI WGS metagenome assembly MWVW01 (sample SAMN06349985, study PRJNA376086) | soil metagenome | isolation source: MtG22-5 sample Antarctic (ecotone) | place: Antarctica
GCAATCAGATTAGTAAGCAGAAATAATACAGGAAACTGATGAAAATGAAATATACTTATTGGAAGCGTTAATAGTTGGGCAGCCAGGCTGGCCGCCAATAATTTCCATAAGAAGTCCAGTATCTTATTTGGTGAATAAAACCAATTATAAACCGGGCGAAAAAAGATAATGATACTGAGTACGGCAGCATAAGATAATTGAAAGCCAACATCCCACAGCCAAAAGGGATTCCAGCACAACAAGACCAATGCGGAGAATGCCAATATGTTATAAATTGATGTTTTTCTGTCTAATACAGTACCACCGGCAATGCAGGTAAACATAACGGCCGAACGCAACACAGAAGGCTGAGCTCCGACAAGAAAACTAAACAACCAAAGCAATCCAGTAATAACGAAAAACCGTGTCCAGAATAATTTTCTTCCCTTCAGCGGTTTTGTCAATCGCAATAATAACCAGTATATAATACCCAGGTGTAATCCTGAAATAGCAATAATATGAACAACTCCTGTATTGGAATAAGCTTGCACCAGGTTTTTATCAAGGTCATCTTTATAACCAATTAATAATGCCTCTGCCAATCCTCTTTCTTTTTCTCCATTAATATATTTTCGTAAAATGGAAATGATAAAACTCCGGCTCCGAAAAATAAAATCTTCAAAAAAATTTTTGTCGGTTTCCGGTAAGGTTTGATAATCACTATTTGTAATATAAACCTGGTGCGAGATGTGGTGAAAGAGGTTATATCTTTTATAATCAAAGCTGCCCGGGTTGCCTGCATTTTTTATTTCCTGCAATTGCTTTCCTACCAATAGCTGAAAGCCATATCCAGGTTTCTTAAGAAATGAATCTTTTTTAAAATAAAGAATGACTTTTCCTTTTAATTTTTCTAAATGTCCATTATAATAAACATGCTTTACAGAAGCCAGCGCCTTGTAAGAATTATCTTTTTCAATCAATGGCTCTTCTAATCTTAAAAGAATAAAAGCTTTTTCTAATTTTTGAATGCCCATCCATTGAGGATGCTTTCTTATGTCATTCTTGATTGTAATAAGTGCACCTGCAATAAAGGATAAAAGGCTGAAACAAAAACCATTTATAATGCGGCTTTGGAATCTTTTTTCAATGGAACTGAAATGGTAAAATGTTACTGTTATAAGTAGAATAAAAAATAACAGAAGTAAAATAACATCTGGCAGTGGGTAATACCATTGTAGCAATATTCCTCCTGTCAAAGGCAATAATAAGCGTAAAGCAGGTGCTTTATTCCATAGATAAATATGGGAAGCCATGTTAAAAGATACATTATTATTTAAAATAATAAAGGCGATGAGAATCATCGCCTGGTGTCCTTGCATAGGTTAGCTGAGGACATATTTAAACATGTTCAATTACTGCACTTGGTATTAGCCATTATTATGCCAAAGCAGAATTTTGGATCAAATCTCTCTTACAAAATACCGGGTATATAAAAAAACCAGTACGGAAGCAATGCTCGTTGTTAAAAATGTGGCCATACTGCTGAAACCTGACCATATAAGACCTGCAATAGCACTGGCCATAAGGGCGCAAATGCTTTGGCAGGATCTGTAAAAACCAATTGAAGTACCGGTGTTCTTATTATGGGCAAGGTTAGTGATCCATGCAGCGGCAATACCTTCTGTAGCTGCAGCATAAATACCATAAATAAAAAATGCAAGAAATATATAACCAGTAGAAAGATCAAAAGAAAATAGTAAATATACTAAGGCAAAGAGCACCAGCCCGGCAGAGAAAACTTTTTTTATACCAAATCGGTCTGCCAGGAAACCCAATGGATAAGAAGCCACAGCAAAAACAAGATTATAAAAGACATAAGCCAAAATAGTAATGGTGTCACTACCAGTTATTTCCCTTGTCTTCAAAAGTAAAAAAACATCAGAACTATTAAAAAGAGTAAAAAATAATAACCCGGTTACGAGCTTTTTATATTCGGGTGAAGCAATGCTCCAGTAATTAAAAAAAGAAATAAAAGAACCTTTTGACAAGGTAGAAGTTGATTGTTTTTTTTCTCTCAACAGGAAGATCAATATTACTGCGATGATCCCCGGGACAAAAGCAATATAAAAAAGGCTTACATAGTCTTTAGGAAAAAAATTAAGAAAAAGAAGCGCCATCAATGGTCCTGCTACTGCACCTAATGTATCCATAGCACGATGTACAGCAAAGACACGTGCCTTAGTAGGCTTAGTAGCATTTTGCGATAACAATGCATCCCTTGCCCCTGTTCTTAGTCCCTTACCTAAACGGTCAATGGTTCGTGCAAAAAAAATCCAGAGCGGGAAGGTATAAATGGCCATCATTGGTTTACTGACCGCACTTAAAAAATAACCCGATTTGATAAATGGCAGTCGTAAACCTTTTTCATCACTGAGCTTACCAAAATATCCTTTGCTGAGTCCTGCAGTGAACTCTGCCATTCCTTCGAGCAGACCAATTATGAAAATTGAAAACCCCAGCTCTTTCAAATACATTGGTACTACCGGATAAAGCATTTCACTTGCCATATCGGCAAACATACTCACGAACGAAAGTATCCATACTGTGCGGTTAATGATCTTCACACCGGCAAATGTATATCAGCCATGCAATTGGCAAGGGGCATAAATTAAGATGACAAAGAGGATTTCAAATTCTTCATGGGAGTTTTACTTTGACAATCCCAATTATTTGCATCAAATTTGCACGCAAACCCAATTACCTTCAATCCAATACAAGCATGGGACTTTTTAACTGGTTCACACAGGAAATAGCCATAGACCTCGGAACTGCAAATACACTTATTATTCATAATGACAATGTAGTAGTGAATGAACCTTCAATCGTTGCCCTTAACCGCAACAATCCAAAAGAAGTTTTGGCGGTAGGCAAACGGGCGCTGATGATGCATGAAAAAACACATGAAAGCATCCGTACCGTGCGACCCTTAAAAGATGGTGTGATCGCCGATTTCAACGCAGCCGAATTGATGATACGTGAGATGATCAAAATGATCTATCCAAAAAAACCGCTTTTTCCTCCGAGCTGGCGTATGATGATTTGTATACCTTCTTCTATCACAGAAGTAGAAAAAAGAGCAGTACGCGATAGTGCTGAGCAGGCAGGTGCCAAAGAAGTGTATTTAATTCATGAACCGATGGCTGCTGCCCTGGGGATCGGTATTGATGTAGAAGAGCCTGTCGGAAATATGATCATTGACATTGGTGGTGGTACTACTGGCATTACTGTAATAGCACTTGCCGGTATTGTTTGTGACCAATCTATCCGTATAGCCGGGGATGAGTTTACCGCCGATATCATGGAAGCGCTTCGCCGCTACCATAGCCTGCTCATTGGTGAACGTACTTCAGAGCAGATCAAAATACAGATAGGCGCTGCAATGAAAGATCTTGATAATCCACCTGATGATATTCCTGTAAATGGCCGAGACCTGGTGACTGGGATTCCCAAACAGATAATGGTAGGCTACCAGGAAATAGCAGAAGCTTTGGATAAATCTATTTTTAAAATAGAGGAAGCCATTCTGAAAGCACTTGAGCAAACTCCACCGGAGTTAGCAGCAGATATCTATCGCAGGGGTTTATATCTAACTGGTGGAGGAGCATTGTTAAAAGGGCTGGATAAAAGATTGAGTCAGAAAATAAAACTACCTGTACATGTAGCTGACGATCCACTAAAAAGTGTAGTACGTGGTACAGGTCTTGCTTTGAAAAATTACGAACGTTATCCTTTTGTAATGAGATAAAAGACGCTGAGAGCTTTTAGCTTAGAGCTGTCAATACCCGGGCTCTACGCTCATGGCTCAATGCTCACAGCCGTTTTTCTTCATGCGTAACATTTTCCTTTTCATTCGTCGTTATTTTATTTTTCTAAGCTTTGTTGCTTTGCAGGGTATAGCATTGTGGATCCTATTTAAATTCAATCGTTTTCACCGGGCAAGTTTTTTAGGAGTTGCAACAGAAGTGACAGGAAATATCAACACGCAGGTAGATAAGGTGGATGATTATTTTCATCTTCATGAAGAAAACAGGCGTGTGCACCGGATGAATGATTCCCTGCTTAATTTATTGCGTAACAACTTTAATCCTACAGATACAGCCCGCCACCTGGTTACGGACTCTTTGCGTATAGATACGATTGTACAGGTGCGCAGGTATCTCTACCGCGATGCAAAAGTTGTGTACAATTCAGTCAATTTTGAAAATAATTACCTGCAACTAAACAGGGGCGCTAAGGAAAGTATACAGGATAACATGGGTGTAATTAATTCCGATGGTGCTGTGGTAGGACTCATAGTCAATGTAAGCCCAAACTTTAGCCAGGTAATGAGCCTGCTCCATACAAAAAGCCGGCTGCCGGCAATGCTGAAAAGTACAAATACTTCTGGTACAATAAAGTGGGATACCGAAGACCCGAGGTTTCTGGTACTTGAGGGCATAAGTAAAGATGTGCAGGTGAAAAGAGGAGATACGGTGCTGACCAGTAAATATTCATATAATTATCCTCCCGGTTTTTTGATTGGTAGAATAGCCCAGGTGAAAGTGGATAAAACAACAGGATTTTATCTTATCAAAGTAAGGAGTGCTGTTGATTTTTCTTCGGTGCAGCAGGTATTTGTAATAGAAAACATGCAGCGTACGGAACAGGTGCAGCTGGAAAAAGATACAGAAAAGAAAATGGAGCAGGAAAGGAGGAACAACCCGTGAGTGATCTGGTAAAAAATATATTTCGTTTGTGTTTGTTTATACTGATACAGGTTTTCGTACTGAATAAGATTCCACACCTCCATCGTTTCATAGTTCCTTATTTATACTTTTTATTTATTTTATGGCTGCCGTTCTCTACTCCCAGGTTAGGTTTGTTATTCATTGGTTTCCTCACAGGACTATTCCTCGATTATTTCAAAATGACACCGGGTCTTCATGCAGCAGCCTGTGTACTGATAGCATATGTACGTCCTTTTATTATTAACCTGCTTATCACCAAAGAAGCCACTGAAATTACATTTCACGAACCCTCACCAAGGGGCCTGGGCTGGGGGCCCTACATGGTGTATGCATTTATTCTTACACTTTTGCATCATGTTTATCTTGTTTTACTGGAATGGTTGCAGTTTGGAACATTCCTTAATTTTCTGATCAAGGTAGGAGCCACTACTGCGGTGAGCATGCTCCTGATTGTTATTGTTGAATTGATGTTTCCCCGCCGCCTGAAATATCGAACAAATACAGCCTGATGATAATCCTTTTATTAGTGCAGTCCCGTACATAACAAACAATTAGCAAATTAACTTTTGTACATCTGGTGCAGTTTCACAAAATTTGCACAGGGATTGCTGGTATATTCTATCGTCCCTCCAGCATTTCTCTTTCTTATGTCGGTATTCAACCAGTCTCGCAGTTATATTATACGAATTCTATTCCTTGTTATTTTTATTATAATCACGGGACAGTTATTTAACCTGCAGGTGCTTTCAGGTAAATATGAACAATTAGCCCAGGACAATGCAGTGCTCAGAAAAGTAGTTTATCCTGCAAGGGGTATCATCTTTGACCGCAATGGGCGTGCTATTTTAAACAATACACTAATGTATGATTTGATGGTAACACCATCAGAAGTAAAAAATGTAGACACTTCCTACCTGTGCCGTCTGTTGGAAATTGATACTGCACAGTTCAGGCTAAGGATGCTTGAAGCTATTTTACGCAATGGCCGTTACCGTCCGTCGTCTTTCGAAGAATTGCTGAGCCCTGAAAAATATGCCAGGCTTGAAGAGAACCGGTGGCGTTTTGAATCAAATGGTTTTTATCTGCAACAACGTCCTGTAAGGGTCTATCCTTTTAATGCAGCAGCTCATATAATGGGTTATGTTGGTGAGGTGGATTCAACGATCATTGCCCGGTCAGGAGGGTTTTATGAACCTGGCGATTACGTGGGCAGGAGTGGTATAGAAGCTTATTATGAACGGGTATTAATGGGCCAGCGTGGTGTACAGTTTCTCATTAAAGATCATAAAAACCGTTTAGTAGGCCAGTATGAAAAAGGACAATTCGATACAAGTGCGGTTGCCGGAAGGAGCTTGCGTACCTATGTTGATATTGATATACAAAAGTTAGCCGAAAAATTAATGGCTAACAAAGTGGGTGCAGTAGTAGCTATTGAGCCCAAAACAGGTGGCATTATCGCAATGGTTTCGGGGCCTAATTATAATCCAAATCATCTTACAGGTTCTGAAAAAAAGAAAAACTATTCGAAGCTCGTCCTTGATGTAGCAGGTCCATTATTAAACAGGGCTATAGCGGGCACATACCCGCCGGGCTCTACTTTCAAGCCTATTGGTGCATTAGTGGCTTTGGATGAAGGGATAATCACCCCTTCCTTCGGTTATGGCTGTCCCGGCCGTTATTATGGTTGCGGACATGGTAAGCCTGCCTGTACCCACGCTGGTGGAGGTCATGCTGCTAATCTTAGGCTAGCTATTGCGAATTCATGCAATTCTTATTTTGCACATATCTACCGCCTCTCAGTTGACAACAATAAATTTAAGAATGTAAAAGATGGGTATGCAAAATGGAGAGAATACCTTAATGAATTCGGCCTTGGTGTACAATTAGGAATTGATCTGCCAGGTGAATATAAACGGTCTGGCATTCCTGATACGTCTGTTTATAATAAAGTCTATCGCAATAGCTGGAATTCATGTACCAACCTTACCCTTGGAATTGGTCAAGATATGATGTTGGCTACACCATTACAACTGACCAATGCCATGTGCTTGATAGCGAACAAAGGTTATTTCTATACACCTCATTTTGTTAAGAGCATTGACAGTGAAACCAATGAGGATACAATTCTCAATAAATTCAGAAAAAAACATGAAGTATTAACAAGTATTCCGGATACGGCATTTGAAACGGTTATTAGTGGCATGCAGGATGTGGTGGAAATAGGAACGGCAAGGGTGGCCCAAATTCCGGGCATTAATGTATGTGCTAAAACAGGTACAGCAGAGAATTACAGAATTATTGATGGCAAAAGGGTGAAGTTAAAAGATAATTCTGTGTTCGTTTGTTTTGCACCAAGGGAAAATCCAAAAATCGCCATCACCGTAGTGGTTGAAAATGCAGGCTTTGGTGCTACTTGGGCGGGTCCTATCGCTGCGCTGATGATGGAAAAATATTTAAAAGATACGTTGCGTGCAGAAAGTGTAAAAAAAATTGAATATATAGCCAACGCTGATCTGATGCCTGGCTGGTTGGTAAGAGAACAATATAAAGCAGACTCAGCCCGTGCTTATTATTATTATAATCTTACAAAGGATAGCAGTTATATTAAAAAGTATATACGCAGATCAGCACCTCCTCTCCCGAAAGACAAAGTTCCAGATCCCAAAACAAGGATTGTATTTCTAAATAAATCAGAAGCAATAGAGATCAAAGATATTCCAGGTCTCAAAAAGAAAAAGACAGCCTGATGAGTAAGAGCAAGGGTAATATTTCCAAAGGTATAGATCCGGTTCTGATCTGGTTATACCTGTTGCTGGTATTAATAGGGGTGATGGCAATTTTCGCTGCTACTTACCGCGATGGTGACCCCATTGTTTCAAGTTTCCTTTCATTTAAAACAGATTATAGCAAGCAGTTTTATTTTTTCATTTTTGCCATGGTACTGGGGATTTTTATTTTACTGACTGACAGCAAATTTTTTACAGCTACGGCCAATTTGTGGTATGCTGTAGGAATAGTCTTGTTATTACTTGTGTTTCCATTTCATTCAGCTGTAAAGGGAACAGAATCAATTATACGTTTCGGTGGCTTTCAATTTCAACCTGCCGAATTTTGTAAAGTTTGTGTTTGCCTTGCACTGGCAAAATACCTTTCCATGCCTGATATGGATTTCAGCAAAAAAAGATCACAACTGATAGCAGCAGCTATTGCAATAGTACCGGCATTGATCACCATTCTTCAAAAGGAAACTGGCCTTGCATTGGTGTATTTTTCTTTTTTCCTTGTCATGTATAGAGAAGGCTTGCCTCCTACAGTGTTGATCATTGGTTTTTCAATCGCTGTCCTGATCATAGCATCTATTATTATTGAACCAAACCTCCTCGCTATAATTTTTACGATCATTGCTGCAGCATTGATTTTTTTTAACAGGCGTCAGATCAGGAAAAAGAAAAGCGCCCTGGTATTTATTGTTATTATGTGGACTGTATGTGTGGGCATACAACGATTTGCTGTACCATTTATATTTTCAAAACTGTTGCAAAAACACCAGGTGGAAAGGATTTATTCTTTATTTGGTAAAGACAATCCGTACTCGCCCGGTCCGGTAAACGTGCAGAATACTACAGCAAAAAAAGACAACACTGCAGATTATAATGTGCGTCAATCCAAGATTGCCATAGGTTCAGGTGGTTTTTTTGGAAAAGGGTTATTGAGCGGTACACAGACCCGTTATGATTTTGTACCTGAACAACGGACAGATTTTATTTTTTGTACAATAGGCGAAGGGTTTGGATTTATAGGAACAACCATCCTGCTCGGTATCTATTTATTGTTATTATTCCGCATAGTCATGATAGCTGAACGTCAACGAAGTGTATTTAGCCGTTGCTATGCTTATGGTGTGGCAGCCGTCTTCTTTTTTCATATTGCTATAAATGTATCTATGACTGTGGGACTGGCCCCTGTTATAGGTATTCCACTTCCATTCATAAGTTATGGAGGCACAGCCCTGCTTACTTTTACCATTTTACTTTTCATACTTATTCGCCTTGATGCAGACCGCCAAATGGTGTTGCGATAAATATCAGTAAACAATGATTGATAATATTAATGGTGATAGTTTCGGTCAGCTTAATCTGCAAAACAAAAAGCCGGCTGGTGGTATTATTCCTCTTTCTGAAGGGGCATTCACAATAGATCAAACAAAACTTTTTGTTCCATTTGATGAAGAAAAAGATGTACTTAACCAGCGACCAATTGGAAGCTTGCTGGTGGAAATTCAACCTTTTGTCATTATTACTTCAAAAGATATTTTGCTTTTGGATACAGGGTTGGGTTTTCTTTCAGGCAATGAATTACAGATCCATAAAAATCTCAGAGCGAAAAATATAGAACCTTCACAAATCACAAAAGTGCTTCTTACCCATTTACATAAAGATCATGCGGGTGGCGTAAGCTTTGGAAATGAATATAAACGGTTGAGTTTTTCGAATGCCACCTATTATATTCAAAAACGGGAAAATGAATATGCATTGGAAAAAGGCTTTCCATCTTTTATTCCGGAAGAACTCGAAGCTTTACAATTATCAAAACAAATTCAATGGCTTGATGATGACAAAGGGATTATAGACGATTATATTTTTTATGAACTTACTGCAGCACATTCACCTTATCACCAGGTATTTTGGATAAAAGCAGGTGAGCAAATAATTTTTTTTGGAGGCGATGATGCACCACAATTGCATCAAATGAAAGTGAGGTACAAAACCAAGTATGATTTTGATCCGCAAAAAGCTATGCTGCTGCGACAAGCATGGTGGGAGGAGGGAAGATCAGCAGGGTGGACATTTTTATTTTATCATGATATCAAAACACCCTTTTATAAAGCGTGAAAACTTAAGTGGCTGCAGCAAAGCCGAGGATGTGCTCTACAGCAGAAGGCAGTTTTGGCAATTTGCTCCGTTCAATCAGGAAAGAATTGAGCTGGGCAATCTCTTTAAATATATAATGCTTATCAGCTGCGCTTTTAAGATAATCTTTTCCGCTGCTTCCGCCTGTGCCGATCCTTGTACCGATCATTCGGTGTACCATATTCATATGCCTGTAGCGCCATGTACTTAGCTGTTCATCTATTTCCAATAAATTATTCAATAATTGAAAAGGTGTTTGCAGCATGGGATAGCCCCGGTAAAGCATTATGAATAAGGCGGCACGATTTGCTTTTGCTGAAAATGTATATTGGCTTTCCCTTTGCTGAAAAAAAACTTCATCAAAAATTACCAGGTTGTTTTTTTCTTCTTCAGCAAGACTGTGGCTGTAAGCTTGCTTATAATCACGCCAAAAATCCAAAGATTCCCAAACCTTATTAAATGGTGTGTTCATTACTTCCTTTTCGTATGTGTGGATGGGAGGGAGGCTTGGCATGCGTTCCAACCAGTCATTTACGAGTTGTACAAAAGAGGGACCTGATTCTGCTGCTTTGATGAGATCAATATGTTCCTGCCGCAATTGTTTGGTATAATATTCTTTACCATGTCTGTAATCGAATTTTAATCCGAGCCTGGCCTCAAGTAATTTGAATTGCCAGCTTTGAAAACCCGATGCAGGGCGCAGCATATCGCGAAAATCCAGGAAATCCATAGGTGTCATGGTTTCTAAAATATCTATCTGGTGCACCAGCACACGAAGGACGACGGTAATACGGTTAAGCCTGTGTACCACAGTTTGCAATTCAGGAGAATTGTCATTGAGGGCTGGCTTACTCATGATGGCAATGCATGAATCTGCTTCATGATGCAGTTGTTTAAACCACATTTCATAAGCCTGGTGTATAATAATAAACAGCATTTCATCATGGGCTGATGCATTTTGTTTATTGCTTTCCGGCTCCTGCGCATTCAGAATTTTATCAAGTTGTAAATAATCGTGGTAATTTATTTCAGCCATGATGATGTTAAACAA
>MWVW01000346.1_pt1 | contig 10721 bp, 9 predicted proteins | sample 1047191 | NCBI WGS metagenome assembly MWVW01 (sample SAMN06349985, study PRJNA376086) | soil metagenome | isolation source: MtG22-5 sample Antarctic (ecotone) | place: Antarctica
TTTACCTACAATTCAAAATGTTAGGCATCTTATATTGACACTTGCAAAATGCTGCACAGGATTTCTGAAGTATAAGTGTGCGACGCCAATGAAGATGAATTAAGATGTAATGTCCGGCCATAAAAATTCAATCTCTTCTTACTGCATTTGGTTTCCTTTCCAGGTAATCAACATATTCTTTGTTACCTAATCGAAAGAATAAATTAAGACCGGTTGTTTTTTGAATTTGCACTTCTTTTTTACAAAAGACACTCAAGTGCTGTGTATAGTAATTGGCAGGAATGTTTTTTATATTAATAGGAGTCAGTGTGTCTTTTAGAATTAAAGGTGCGCTTTGAGAATATGTCGATAAAGAAAAAAACAAAACGCAAAAAAAGACAGCAACCAATTTACACATGACCAATATTTGCTGTAATTTACGGCTTGATTTTTGTGGAACGGCAGAATTTTTTTCTGCACAAAAGCAACCAGGATAGATGAGCCTCAACCAGAGTTTACAGCAAAAGTTATTACAGAAGCTTTCACCACAGCAAATTCAATTAATGAAGTTGTTGCAGGTACCTACAGCTAATTTAGAGGAGCGATTAAAAGAAGAATTAGAAGAAAATCCCGCCCTTGAACTTTCCGATGAAGGTCATGATGAATACGAAGAAGGAAAAGATGAATTAACAGAAAACACAGCCGAAGAAGAATATAGCGAAACTGAATTAAGCAACGAGGACCAATATGAGAATATTGATATATCCGATTATGTGCACGAAGGCGATGATGATATAGCCGATTATAAAATGAGGGATGATAATTATGGCGACCAGGAAGAAAAGCCCACCTTACCCTACAAAGTAGAAACCTCTTTTTACGAAGTGTTGGAAGCCCAATTGGGTATGCTGAAATTGGATGACCGCGAGTCAAAAATTACCGAGCAGATTATCGGAAGTATTGATGAAGATGGTTACCTGCGCAGGGAAACATCAGCTATTGTAGATGACCTGGCCTTTCGCCAAAACATTATGACAACAGATGAAGAAGTGGAGTCGTTGATTAAGCGCATACAACGTTTTGACCCCCCGGGCGTAGCTGCGCGGACCTTGCAGGAATGTTTATTGTTACAATTATACCGGCAAAAAGAAGAAGGTAAAGAAGTAGATGTCGCCATCCAGGCACTTACCAAATACTTCGATGAGTTTACAAAAAAACATTATGAGAAAATTCAGCGTGGATTAAACCTCACAGATGAACAATTAAAGGAAGTAATGGTCCAGATCACTAAGCTTAATCCAAAGCCAGGTGGTAATGTGGGCGAAGTGAATAAAGCAGAAAGCTACGTGGTACCGGATTTTTTTATCTACAACAATGCAAGCAAATTAGAGCTTACACTTAATTCTAAAAATGCTCCGGAACTGCGCATCAGCGAAGGCTATCGCGATATGCTAAAGGAATATGATCGCGGTTCAAAAAAAGACAGGCGGCAAAAAGAAGCTGTGCTTTTTATTAAACAAAAAATAGATGCAGCTAAATGGTTCATAGATGCCATTAAGCAACGCCAGCATACCTTGCTAAGCACCATGACAGCCATCATGAACCACCAATACGATTTTTTCATAACCGGCGATGAAACCTCGCTAAAACCAATGATCTTAAAAGATATTGCAGAGAGAACAGGTTTGGATATTTCTACAGTGAGCAGGGTAGCTAACAGTAAATTTGTGCAAACAGAATTTGGTACGTACCGTTTAAAATTTTTCTTTAGCGAATCGTTAACCACAGAAAGCGGTGAAGAAGTTTCCACCCGTGAAGTAAAAAAAATATTGAGCAACCTGATAGAAGGCGAGCATAAAAAAAAGCCACTCAGCGATGAGCGGTTAACGGAAATGCTACAGGAAAAAGGTTACAATATTGCACGACGCACAGTGGCAAAATACAGGGAGCAATTAAATATACCCGTAGCCAGGTTACGTAAGGAATTATGATTAAACGTTTTGAGTTAAAAATATTAATCAGCTATAGTTGTATTTATTATCGCTTATGTTATAGCTGTATTGCTATTAAATTTTACTACAGATGTTCATCTAATTGATATGTATTATGTTTTTTCAAAACAAAATTTTCTTATTGCGGTAAGTTTGTTGATATTGTTTTTTTATTTCTTTCTGCACGCCATTTTACAATTATCATTCAACTACAGCAGTCTAAAATGGCTGGCGCTTATTATCATCATCTTTAGCCTGATGGTTTGTGCTTTATTTGGCTATTCTCTTTTTAGAGCCTCTGTACTTCATTTTGGTTATCGGCCCATATTGCCAAAAGACTACACTGATTTTATCTTATTAATTTCTCCTGTTGTAATTATAATAACAATGCATGTATTGAGGATAGTGCAAATGCTGCGCTTAAAAAAATAAACGATCCTGTATAAACAGAACCGTTTCATTTATTTTTATTAATCCTTACAATCCCACCAAATCATAGTTCAACTATATCACCACTTTATTAAGCTTCTTCATTGGGGCGGCTCCTTTATTCGTTACCCTTCCCAGCATATTATCATTCACTTTCAACTCTTTTTCCGCATTCACTTCTGCATTACCCACGCCGGAATTATCAATATTCATTGATTGCACTACAAGGCCTCCGGCACGCAGGTTACCAACACCTGAATTTTTCAATATGGCTGTTTGCACTTTGCCCTGCAATTTTACATTTCCTACACTAGAATTTTTTAAGTCTAATTTATTAGCGGTAAAATTCAGATCCACATTGCCAACGCTTTTATTTTTTAAAATAAGATCGGTAAAGGACAATTGATTTTCAGTGGAAACATTCCCTACGGTGTTAAGCTCAATGGATTTTAAATTGCGGAAAATAATATAAACTTTCACCCGCGTCATGCCCCTGATGTTAATATTCTTTTTCATTTCAATATTTAATTGGGATCCATCATTCTTAACCGTGAAAAGCTCCTGCAGGTTTTCATCGGCTTCTATTTTCACTGCCTCTTTATCTCCCTGCATTAATTTTAATTCATACACGCCGCTTGCTTTAAGCGCATCAAACGATTGCACATTTATATCCCGGGTAATTAACTTTCCATTGCCTTCAATGGTTTCATTTTTTTTATCCTGCGCTGAAGCGGTGCTCAAGGTGGCCGCAATGGCAAAAACAGATAACATCTTTTTCATTCTAAGTCGGTTTTTTGTAGTTTATATTTTGACGAAATTGTTCGTATAACGAAACTAAGCTTTGGAAGGTTACAATATTTCAAAAAATAAATATCAGCGGCAAGATGGCTATTTGAAAGGTTACAACTGGTTTATAAGTTCTTTTTTTGTGACATTTGGTATTTTACAATTATGACATTTGATCTCAATCACCTAAAGCCTGCGGAGAAGCAATACTATCTGCAACATATAATTGCTCCCCGTCCCATTTGTTTTGCATCCACCATAGATGCAGCAGGTATTGTAAACCTCAGTCCGTTCAGCTTCTTTAATTTGTTTTCCACCAATCCCCCGGTCGTTATTTTTTCACCGGCACGACGGGTAAGAGACAATACTACCAAACACACGCTGCAAAATGTACTAGAGGTTCCTGAAGTAGTTATTAATATTGTGACCTACGATATGGTACAACAAACTTCACTTGCAAGCTGTGAATTTCCAAAGGGGGTGAATGAATTTGAAAAAGCCGGATTTACTATGGAGAAAGCCCTACACGTCAGGCCTCCCCTGGTAAAAGAAAGTAAAGCAAAATTAGAATGTAAAGTTTTAGAAGTTAAATCACTTGGAGAAAATGGCGGTGCAGGGCAGTTAGTGATCTGTGAGGTGATGTGCATCCATATCAATGATGAACTGTTGGTGGAAGATAAAAAAATAGATCAGACAAAAATTGAACATGTGGCAAGGTTGGGTGGCGATTGGTATTGCAAAGTATCTGCGGAAAATTTATTTAAGGTAGCAAAACCGAATACACAATTAGGAATTGGCATTGATGCTTTGCCGCAAGCTATACGCGACAGCAAAATTCTTTCTGGCAATCATTTAGGACAGTTGGCTAATGTAGATGAAATGCCAGTAATATGGCCTTCTTTTGAAGATGAGCACTTAAAAGCATTGTGCAATATTTTTCTATTGATCCTGTAGATATGGAAAGCGAAATACATAAATATGCTGCAAAATTATTGGATGAAGGCAAAGTGGAAGAGGCATGGCAGGTTTTACTGGCTGCAATTTAATCCTCGTACTTTTATTTCCATAAGCTTCTTTCTATTAAAAAATAGTTTTATGAAAAAATATATTTTTTTAATTATCCTAAATATTTTTTTTGCTATCCATGCTTATGCACAAATTGATTCTTCATTTTCAGCCAAACCACGACACACAATTAGAATCTTCACGTTAAACAGCAGCACCGTTGATGGGATTTTAACATCCACAAATGATTCGGCTGTTTTTATCTATCCAGGTAATTTCAGAGAATGGAAACAGCAAAAAACATTTCCAATTACAATAACTCCGTATTCAACAATTAATAAAATACAAACCAAGAAAAGAAACGGTATCCTTAAAGGTGTAGTGATTGGAGCCGGTATCGGAATCATGCCCGTTTTACTAGATGCAATATTCACTCCCAAAGGAGGTACGAAGTCTGGAGAAGGAGGGGCCTATATTAGTCTTGTAGCTGTTCCCCTTGGAACCCTTGTTGGGGGCATAGTGGGCGCAACTTCAAAGAAAAAATTTCAAATAGGAGGTGATGAAACCAAATTCCAGAGATTCAGGAAAAAAATAAAAAAATAAAATTTGGCAACCGTTTTACTAAGCTATCAAAATACTTGATGCAGGGAAAGTGTAAGAGGCAGCAGGTTTTATTAGCTGCTAGAAATATTTGATAACTTTAAGCATGGCTTTTTCGAATGTAATACTCCCTCATTATACTTATGAAGATTATTGCCGGTGGGAAGGACAGTGGGAATTGATTGAGGGTATTCCTTATGCCATGAGCCCAATGCCTCGGGCCGAACAACAGGTTATAGCAAACAATTTAGGCGCTGAATTCCGTGCTGCCGTAAAAAAGACCAGGTGTAATTACAAAGTTTACCAGCCAATTGATTACAAAGTTACAGAAGACACCATACTCAATCCTGACTTATTAATTGTTTGTAAACCAATTGCAAAACAATTCCTTGATTTTGCTCCTGAATTAATTGTTGAAATATTATCACCTGCTACCGCATTAAAAGACCGGCTCACAAAATTTGAAATCTATCAACAGCAGCAAATACTTTATTATACAATGGTAGATATAGACACAAGGCAGATAGAAGTATGGCAGTTGAGTGATGACGGAAAATATAGGCAGGTTTTAATTGATGAAAAAAAGCCGCAACTATTTGCATTTGATAACTGTTCGTTTTCAATTGTATTTGAAAGCATCTGGAGCTAATTACATCCACCCCCTGTTCTGATACTCTACCTGGTAAGCACCGTAGTTTGCAATTTGTCGTGCTGCTTCCAAAGAAATATAAGGGATGTGGATACTTCCTCCTGCAGTGTATAAAACCAGGGTAGCAAGATTTTTTCTTTGCTGGTAGAGTGATTGCTTTAATACAACAGATTGTAGCTTAAACCATTTTAATAAAATCCTTTCTGTACCATACGCCGATTTATCAATATAAACAACATCTTCATTAGCATATAACTTAAATCTTCTTTGCAATAAAAAAGACTTAACCCCAATCAATAACGGTAATGCAATAAAAAATAAAGAACCATATTCCCACCATTGCCATGTAATACTAATTAATATAAGGGCAGGTAGCAAGCCAATCAACAATAATCGTCTCGAAAAATAGGATGAATGAATACGAATAGGTATTAAGTTTTCCGTTTCCGGAACAGCCTGGTAATGATTGATTAATGCGGCGATATAACTATAACGGGTAACTGGCACCTCCACTTTCATTTTATTTTTTATGTCATCGGCACCGGCAATTTTGTATTCCAGTATCCACAAACCTAATTGCTTCCTTATCCAGTTGGCACGCCATGAAATAAATTGGATCTTTTGAAAAGAAACCAGTCGCTCTTTTACATTGGTTAAACCTGCTTTTATATAAAAACCTGATGGAATATGAGTGACGCTTAAACCATAAAATTTCAAACAAATGCGGATCGTGGAAATAAACACAGTGATGATAAGAACCATACCAATCAAAATGATAGCAATCAGAAATGAACTTTGGGGTACAAGGCCTGTTGCCTGGGTTACAATGCTTTCATTAATGCGTCGAATATTATCATAGATGCCAAAACCAAAAGAAAGCATGATAAAAAATGCTTCCACATGGTTTGCTGACAGGCTCAATTTCAATAAATCTTTTCCCGATAAAGAAAGGATAGGAATGGAAAAAGAAGTGTGCTTAACATCCGTCTCATCTTTTTTATATTCTTTGGCATCGAGTTGGGCCCGCAAGGCGTTGGCCATTGGTCTGCTCAGCGCATCAATGGTTACTTCTGTATTGCTGGAGCCCGCCGTGTCAACAGAAAATTTTACAATACCAAGAGCATTGTGTAAAAAAGATTCTTCAATATGTACTGTTTGAATTTTTTGCAACGGTACAACAATGACCTCTTTTTTTAACCAGCCTTTTTTTATGATCAATTCATCATTAAGAATATAAAAACGAAAGAAAAAAAATTTGATCAGGCTACTTACAATTGTCAAACCGGCAAGCGCTGCAGCTATCAATTCAATTTTATCAAACCTGTTTGCTTTGTTATTAAAGAACATTAATAAAATTAAAGGCCAAATCCTTTTTAATACTTCCCAGATGGTTTTTATAAAAACAATGACAAGGCCGGCCAAAGGCTGACGTTGAGGATATTCCCAATTAAAGTTCTGTTTCAATTGCTCCATTGATCTTGCTTAAAATGTATTGTCTTAACCGGTCGGCTTCATCCTGCATTAACCCCGGTATACGTATGTCGGCGCCGGTGGAACCTGCTGTATATAATGTGAGAGAGGCCAGTCCCCATTTTCTTTCCAATGGACCGGATTGGATACTACAGTTCTGAATGCGGTTGAACGGGCATATCCTAATACTGCGGATTAACCAGCCCTTTTGATAAATAACATCATGGTCCCTTACGGCAAACGCCATATAAGGAAATGATTTTTGCTGAAGAAAATAATAAGAAAGTACAATAAAAAGTGCCGATAATATAAAAATGAATGACCAAAAGCTATAACGGATCTCCGGGATAAAAAAGATCAGCGAAACCACTACAATGCATAAGAAGATAGATGTTATCAACCATTCAATGCGCAGCAATTTTAAATAGGATGGATGAACAGGATTTAATTGTACTTCTTCTGCAACAGGCAAAGATGTTAAATCAAGTTCGGTATTGATAAAGGGCATGAATAAAATTAGGCATAATGCCTAAGGAAATTGTTAAGCAGTTATTATTTTGCATATCCAATTTTCTATTCTGTAGAATACGTCCTTTTTAACCCTGCATCGCATCTTGTGAAGATTACACAAAATCAATTGTTATTGATCCGTTCCAATTGTACTCATTCAGTAACAAAAATAATATTCTTATAACCTGTCAGCCTGTTTTATCTTATCGCGGATGCGATTGAAAAAGCGGGCTCTTTCTTTTTCTCCTACCTCACTTAAATGGGTGGATTTCCTGATAAGATTTTGAATATTATCATACATATGGACATTGAACTGAACATCCCGCGTTACCACATAATTAATAACACTATGGTTTAGAAAAGTAATTTTCATTTCATCCAATTCAGCCAATACCGTATTGTCACCCAGGATTAGTTCATTATTATAAAGATTGTACCTGGCCGCATTTGATAAAGGTTTTTCACCAATATTAAATTTCAATCCCAAATCAGCTTGCAATTCAAGATGGTTGATTAGTTGAAGCACTGCTTTGTATAATTGGCGTATGTCCTCTTCCGTTTCAAAAATACCGGCATCACGGTAAAATTCAATTTGTCTAATAGTGCTGTTGATGCTTTCAATATGCCATATTTCTGAAGAAGGGATTTGATTATAGGTTTCAATTATTCTCTTACCGAGCAGAATATGTTCTTCATCAATATTTTTAAGAGAAAACTTTGCGCCTTTCATTTCATGATAATGCAAAATAGATTTGCGCCAGAAAAATGATTTAAAAGCAGTCAATTCCCGCACCATAAACGGTAACGGCAAATCTTTGGCCAGGTAATACATGTGCTTATGCTTAAAGCTATTTACATAGGCTAACTGTTTTAAAGTCTCCTGCATCCATTTTTCAAAAACATGGCCTGACTCATTGGCCAGCTTACCGCTAAAAATGAAAGAGTCGCTTTGCAAATGCAGAAACTGATCTAGAGATATTTTGAAATGAGACGCAAGTTTTGCTGCTTCATCCAGGGTAATAGGCTTTTCGCCTCTTACTCTTCGATATACACTATCATTGGTGATGTCCAGCACTTCTGCAATTGCATCAATTAAGGAAAGGTGAGCTGGCAGTATGGATTTAATATGCTGGAAAAATGATTGCTGTGCAGATAAAGATTCCATAATTAATTTTTAGAAAGTAAACAGAACGCACTATGTTTAGTAATTCTACACTAAATAGCTAAATATCTATTATTCTGCAACGGGCAAAGATTGTAAATGAAGTTCGGTATGGATAAAGGCATGGATAAAATTAGGCATAATGCCCAAGGATGATAATCATTTATAACTTTGCGCTGTACCCAATAACCTCACCTTTATCGATTGTTTGTTTCTTAGCTTGTTTCTGATCAATTAATAAACATGTTTTATTTCAAACCTAACTTTTGCATCAGGTCATCTTTTTTTGATTTTGAAACGATCAGTTTTTCGCCGTTATCCATTACTATATAGCCACCATCTGATTTTATAAAATGTGTGACGTGCAAAAGATTGACCAACGAAGAATGATGAATGCGCTGAAAAGGTGTTTCAGGCAGCATTTCTTCAATATCACTCAGGGTTTTTGAAATGACAAGTTTGCGTTTGTCTTTCAAAAAAATATGAGTGTAGGCGCTTTCCGCTTTTGCATAAACAATATTTTCAATTTCAATAAATTCGTATCCCTCACGCCCCGGAAAAGCAATACGCTGTTTGGCATCCGGCTTTTTTATATTCTGCAACAGGTTATCAATGTTAGCCGAACCGGTTTTTTGTAAAATCTTTTCCGAAGCTTTTTTAACCGCTTCTTTGAGATCATTTATATCTATCGGTTTTAATAAATAATCAATAGCACTGATACGAAAAGCCTTTGCAGCAAATTGATCAAAAGCAGTAGTAAAAATGACGACAAAGTTAATTTCGTCCAGCACTTCCAGCATTTCAAAACCGTCCATCCACGGCATTTGTACGTCAAGGAAAAGAAGGTCGGGTTCGTTTCGCCGGATGGAGAGCAGGCCTTCTTTCGGTGATTGACACACATCCACAACCTCAACTTCCGGGCAATGTTTTTTCAGATCGTATTGCAGGCTTTCGATACAGCTACGTTCATCGTCAATAATGATAGCCCGCATCATGCTTTACTGTTTTTAAATGAAAGAATAACCTTTGTTCCACCGGCTTTTCCGTTTCCATCTTTTTTATCAATGATTTCAATCTCATCTTCCCGTTCATTGAGTAGCTTATCTAACTGAAGCCGGGTATGGGTTAAACTTATTCCTTTGGATTCATGCGTTGTTTCGTAACGGCTCCCGTATTGTTTTGACAATTCCCGCCCGATGCCGTCATCATCCACCACACAAAGCACCGAGCCGTTTTGCTGCAGCACCGAAACGTTTACATAGCCGCCACTTTCTTTTGGAACTAATCCATGCCAAATGGCGTTTTCAATAAAAGGTTGCAAAATCAATGCGGGAACTTTAACGTCCTTTAGGTCTATGTGTTCGTCAATAATAAAACGAAAGGAAACTTTGTCGGTAAACCTCATGGCTTCCAATTGGGTGTACAGTTTGCAGGTTTCAATCTCTTCGTGCAGGCTCACTTCACGTTTGTCTGAATTCTGGAATAAGGTTCTAATAAGTTTTGAAAACGTGGTGAGGTAAGCCGCCGCCGTATCGTTCTCTTTCTTTTGAATTAATGCTTTTATAGAATTTAAGCTATTGAAAATAAAATGGGGGTTCATTTGTGCCCGCAAGGCTTTGGCTTCGAGTTCAAGCAGTTCTTTTTCGTGTGATGAACGCAACTGCTCTTTTTTATGAATGGCTTCAATCTGCTTGCGGGTAAAATAAAAAATAAGACCGGCAACCGCAAATACGCAAAGCAGCTTGAACGCTGTTGTTTGCCACCAGGCAGGCATAATAATCAATGTATATTCCACCGGTGCGGCATTCCAATTACCGCCCTTCATTTGCGCTTTTAATTGGAAAACATATTTGCCGGGTGCCAGGTTAGTGTACGTGATCCTTCGATTTAACGAATGAGTGTATTGCCAGTTTTTATTTGCGCCGCTTAATTGATAAGCGTATTCGATGCGTTCGGGGAAAAAGAATTCAGGCACCGAAAAAGAAAGACTGATTGTGTTCTGGTGATGTTGCAGGCGAACAGTGGTTGGCTCGTTGCTTCCGCTTCTTGTAAACACTGCCATCGTATCAGCAACGATGGTATTGAGATACGGTTTTATACTTAATGTGTGTCCGTCAAACAACGGTTGTTGCAACACCCC
>MWVW01000347.1_pt1 | contig 10701 bp, 12 predicted proteins | sample 1047191 | NCBI WGS metagenome assembly MWVW01 (sample SAMN06349985, study PRJNA376086) | soil metagenome | isolation source: MtG22-5 sample Antarctic (ecotone) | place: Antarctica
CCGGGCAAGATGAAGAAAGCGAAACAATGCGCTTCACCGCGCCGCAAACCGGCGTTGTAATTCTATTCGGCGAATGTGATTTGAAAGCACTGAAGGAAGAAATTGAAAAGACAATCACGGGATTTTACTTTCCGAATCTAGGCAAGCCCGTTCCCGCCGATGAAATCAAAAAGCGAGTAGAGCACGCCTTCGACTACACGGTGCGGAACCTCAAGCAAGTCGTCAACGCGGCGCTCATGAGGGTGTGCGGCGAGGCCATAGATGTGTCGTCTCGCGCCGCCGGCAAAACACGGGGCGGGCGTTTGACGGTTCACAAAGCACTACTGCACGAAGAAGAGAAAGAGGCAAAAGCGCGCTTGGGACTCAAACCACGCGGGCAGAAATCGAAGTGGAATAAAAACGAATTAGCCCGCGCGATTATTGAAGCGCTCGGCACCTTGCGGCCCGAAGATCGGACTTACGAGCACGTCTGCTCGGTGCTAAAAGAGAAGTATCCGGACAAAGCACCCAAGACCATTGGCGCCCTCAAAAAACTACTACCAAGACACGGATTAGTATGGAAAGCGTTGAAGGTGACACTAAAGTGACTGTAATACTGTCACCTGTAAGTTGTTGAAGGTATTGGGAAAGATGTTGCAGCGGGACTGTTTCCGTGCTACGCTTCCCTGCGTTGACATCGTAAGTCTTGAAAATCAAGCGGCGCGCCCAGAGTCTCAATTCAGAACGCGCCGTTTGAGTTGATAACCAGCACTTCCGCGCCGGTGTTTTTGCTTGCTGATTATAGCAGCAACCGCCGGCAGCGCAAGAGGCTTTGATAAGGCCATCTGCCACTGGCGAGTAAAGTTTGATTTTCTCGCGCCGCGCCCGCGTCCGTGAGAACTCACAAAACCCAATCACTTGAGTGTGGCAGCTCAGGTGGTTGGGTTTTGTCTTTGAAAACGACAAGAGCCGGAGGCGACCCCGGCTCAAGTCAAAACACCTGTTTGGTTAAACGGACGACACAGGCTTATGAAAATATACAACGAAACCCGCCGTAACGGAAGCCCAAATTTCAATTCACGCCCGCCGCTCGCGCGCGTCAACACCAAGCGCCGGTGCCCGGAATGTAGTCATTCAAGCGGGTGTATGGTCGCCGATGATCGAGTGCTCTGCCTTCGGAAGCCAAGCGACAAGCCGGTGCGCGGCGGACTCGGCGGATGGTGGCACTATCGGTTTTCTAGCGCGCCGCGTCCAAAGCTGGCACCCCCGAAACCAAAGCCTTTGCCGATTGAGCGGGCGAGCGCGGATCACGTTGCCGGCGTATTGACGACATTACTCCGTGCGCACCTCGCCTTAAACGAACAGCACCGAGTGGCGCTACGGGCGCGCGGGCTTTCCGAAGGCGAGATTGAGCGGAACGGCTACGCTTCGGCGCCCACGCCCGAAGAGGGCGACCGCATCGCGTGCGAGCTGTCCGTTTATGGTCTTGAGGGCGTTCCCGGCTTCTTCATGCAGGGCGGCGAGTGGCACGTGCGCGACTTCGGCAGCGGCATACTGGTTCCCGTCCGAGACGAACATTTGCGCGTCGTCGGCTGTCAGATTCGCCGCGACGATGTGGCGGACGGCCAGCCGAAATATATCTGGTTCTCGTCAAACAATTATCCGCACGGCACCTCGAGCGGATCACCCGTTCACTACGCCCGCCCGCACCTTCTACACGACGCCTCAGAGGTAATGCTGACTGAAGGCGCTTTGAAAGCCGACATCACAGCCCTTTTCCTTAATGCGCCGGTGATCGCCGCAGCGGGCGTGCATAACTTCAAACCCGAATTTCCCGCCGACCTCAAAGCCAAGTTTCCAAAGTTAAAGACGTGCCTTGTCGCTTTCGATTCCGATTGGCGAATAAAGCCACAGGTCAAGGCCGCGCTCGAAAAGTTGATGCGCGGGCTTTCCGGTGCCGGCTTCCGCGTCAAAGTCAGGACGTGGCCGCCGCACATGGGAAAGGGAATTGACGACTACCTTCTTGCGTTCTCTCAATCCAACGTCAAGGAGGTGGCAGCATGAGCACACGATTCAATGACCTTGACACACGAGAGTATGAGCGTCAGCAAGAGGCCGAAGAGCGCCGGCGTCACCTGAAGATCGTGCGCGGCGTGCTCACCGGCGAAGACGAGAATGATGCGCTCGACCGTGAGGCAGCAATACTGACTCAAGACTTCGCCGACACGACGGACGCGGCGAGCCTACTACTCGCTCACCTTAAATTCGCCCCGCACCTGCGTGCCTTCGTTGACGCCGTGATCGGCGCCGCCGGCGGGGCGGATGATTTCGTAGAGATGACAGACAAAACTTTAGCCGAGCGCATGGGACGCTCGACTAAGACCGTCCAGAACGACCGCAACGAGTTTCGGGCGTGGCCGGATCACGGCGCGGTGATCGAGATCAAAGATAATTGGCGCGACCCCGACACCCACGAAAGTCACGCCCACGCCTACCGCTGCCACATAGACAAGCTGGCGGTCGAGGCGACGCAGAACGCCCGCATCTCGCCGGAATGGTCGCGCAACCGGCACAAGGCGCTGGAAGAGGCCGCGCGCACCGTCGGCGACTCCGCGCCCTGCTTCCCGCCGCGTAAAAAGAAGAGACAGAAAAAGCCGAGCGATGCCGAGGTGCTGCGGCGCAACCTTCAACAAGCGGCGAAACTGATAGACCAAGCTGCCAGTTTGCGCGCGATGGTCAGAAACCCTGACTTTGAAGAAGTGTGGCTTCTCAGCCAAGAACTTGCCGAGAGGCTAAAGGCATTTAATGAAGCGTTCGGTTTCGAGTCGCCAACTTCCACCCAAAAGAAAGAAGTAAGAAGGGTGGAAATTGACGCACCCGCCGCTCCCTCTGAACCTTCCGCAGAGTCCACCCGCATGGAAGCGGAAAACGGGGTGGAAAGGCAGGTGGAAACGCAGGTGGAAAGGCAGGTGGAAAGGCAGGTGGAAACGCAGGTGGAAGCGGGGCAGGTGGAAAAAACTTCCACCTGCAACGAGTCAACAGAATCAACGACTTACGAGAATCAAGATTTTTCACCTCCTGAATTTCCACCCCGAAGCGCCGACCCGGAAACGGCGCGCGAGTACCAAAAATTGTCAGAGGAATATGCCCGAGACGTTAAAAAAGCAATAACCGACAAGGTAGCAAGCGGGAAGACGCCGGAGTCAGCCTATGCGGAGACGGAACGCGAGATCGGAGAGTTTGAACAATGGATGGATCGTCGCCCAACACAGTATTTCGATTCAATCTGCCACCGGCTGAAAGGGAGTGCGCCAAATGCCGCAGCCGCCACCTAACCACACGATTGACCCGTGGCGCGCACTCGTCCGCCACGTCGTGATGAGTGAAGAGATCGAGAGCGTCAAACGTCGCCCTGTACTTGTTCGCCGGCGAACAACTGCCGCGCTGAAGATGCCGGTTATCTCCGACGAGTCGCGGGCGCAGTACGAATACGAATTGACGGAGCGCGCCGGGGCTTACATGGATGCGAACATGCACGCGGCAGCCTACACGGAAGAGGAAGAGGCTCGCATAGCTGCCGAAGCCGACCGGCTGGCTTTCGATGATCTCGGATGCGTCGAGTTTTGGGACTACTTGCAGAGCACCGGCGGATATTGCGGCTCCCCCGGTGATGTCGAAGAAATGGAGCGTGCAGCATGAGCGCAGTCATAGAACAAACAGAACAGACGACGGCGATGATTCTGACCGCGCTACTGCGGCCAAACGATTACAACCCGAACGTGATGACGGATGACGAGTTCGGCGAACTCGTCGCCGAGGTGCGCCACTTGGGGCGGCTGCCGAAGCCCGTCGTAGCGCGTCCTAACGGCGACGGGTACGTGATCGTTGACGGCGAGCATGGCTGGCGCGCCGCCCGCGAGGTCGGCCTTACAGAAGTCCCTTGCGAAGTAATCGCGGCTGACGACTTTGAGGCCATGCGGCAGACCTATAAACGCAACCAGCACGGGACACATAACCCGGTGCAACTGGGTCGCATGTTTCGACAGATGATGGAGGCGCGAGGGCTGTCTCAGCGGGCACTGGCCGAAGAAGTACACGTTTCCGAAGGGACGATCCGAAACGCGCTGGAGTACGCGAAGGCGGGCGACGTGCGTAACGGTTACGCATTCGACAAATTGACACTCAAGCAGGTGCGTTATTTCAACCGACTGCCGCCAAAGCTGGCAAATGTTTGGCTTCACTTCGGGGCGCAGGTCAAAGACTTATGGCGCGTCAAAACTGACGAAGAAGTGCGCGAGGCCGAAAGGCACAATGAGGCGGACGACATACGCGGTTATTACGCACACCTAGAAGAAACCGGCCTCGTTGATTTTCTCCTCCAACGCACGCCGAGGCCGGGCGGTTTTCAGGCGGCGATCAAGCTTTTAGAGGAATGGAACAAGCTGGAATTGGAATGGGCGCGCGCGGGGTTGCAGCGTGCGCAGTTGCGCGAGTACACCATGCACTACTACCGCGCCGCGTTTGTTGTGCGGGAAGCCTATCTAATGTCTAGCGCGCTTTCCTACCTCATTGACACGAGCACACGCCCGCCAACTTTCCGGCTCACACCCGCCGAGTTTGAGGCAGTGATTAAGGATCAAAATGTTGACGGCGAAAGCGCGATGGCTTTTGGCAGCCGGTTAGAACTGGCCGTCGCGCTGAAGACTGGCCGGCGGATAAAGTCAAAAGGTTCCGTTAACGAAGAGTTGCTGCAAATTGAGATTGATTCGGAGGCGCCTGATTACATCCGCCAAAGCAAGTTGTATGTGGGCGCTAAGTACGCGCTTTGGAAAGCATCGAACCCCTTCAATAACCCTTTCGCAGCGCGGGAGGATCGCGAGTTGTTTGAGAAGTGGGGCGAGGCAATAAAGCGCGGTATAGCGAAGCTTGAACAGATCAAGCGGCAGAAGGATGAGAAGTTAGACGAAGCGATTGCGCGCCTCATTCGCGAGGCCTTTGACAGGTGGAAGACGCGCGCAAAGCTAGACAGACTCACCGGGGCCGACCTTGCGCGACTTATTGCCGAGCGCTTGCCGATCTATGACAAGAACAAAGACGCTGAGGCGTTAAGCATCCTTACAAACAAACTTGCCACGCTGACGAAGGATGAACTGATGTCGCTTGAGAAGTACACAGAAGAGAAGTGGCTCTGGGATCGGCACGTCGGTTTAATGAAGGCAATTACCTCCAACATAAAGGGATGAGCGCCGCTTATCGGAAAGCTATTAGCAGCCTGAAAAATGTGCACGCAGGATACGCATTTATTTTTGGAGGTGAAGCGAATGAGGAAAGCACAACCGAAACCAAAGCTGCCGCCGGCGGCAGGAATTGAGAATGCATTTTACGAGCGCGTGATCGAGTTGAGACGCACCAACCCGGCGGCGTTCGATTCACTCGCGCCGGTGACACGCTTGGCGCTCGGGGCATACGAAGCACAGAAGCGCGAGCACAAACGATTGCAGGCGATCCGCGACGAGCCGGCGGCGGCATGAACAACTTTGCCGCGTAGTCATCAGTGGGCGGCAAACAGGGAGCGGGATGCTCGAAGATATTCTCCCGGCAGTATCCCGCTTCCAAAACTAAATGGTAGGAGATAAAAAAAAGAGATGGACGCACTAGAGAAGGCCGCTAACTTGCGGCACACGGCTGAAAAAAAGATCAGGGCGGTTCAGGCCGACAATGATTTAACGGCAGACGCCAAAGCCCGCCACATCGCCGAGATTCGCGGGAAGACTAACCCGGAGGTCGCCAAGCAGAGGACGGCGCACTCGGCTGAAACTGAAGAGCGCCGCGCCCGTCTTCAGCGCAGATTGTTCGGCCTGTCGTTCAAGTTAACCGCTACGGAGTCCGACAAGGAATTGGCGCGCATGTCATACCGAGATGCATTGTCGCGCGCCGACGGCATCAAGTCGCCGGACGACGCACAAAAGGCAATCTTCCGGGCGCAGAGGATGGGCGACGGCATGCTGGAAAAGGCCGTCCTCAACGTGGCTTTCGAGCGGGCATGGAACTCTGTGTTAGAGACATACGCGGCAACTGACGAAAATTTCTCTGAAGCGCTTCAAGAGTTGCAGGGCTTGGAACGGAGGGCGGCAAACAGGCAGATTCAGTTTAGCGAATCAATGGCCTTCTCAAACATCCGCGAGACGGCGGAAGAGATTCAGGCGCGCATGCGCCCGGCGTCTGCCGACTCGTCGAAGGTGGCCTGATGCTTTGAAGGCGCGCGCTTGAAGCCGCGTAACGGGCGGCGCGTCCGATTATAGCCATTATGCGGTTTTGAAATCCTACTGCCCGAAAGCTAGCGGGCACACAAGGGAATGTATTTTCGCTACTTTGTGGCGGGAAATAATTATGCAAAAGGAGTGCATAACACACCCGGTTTTGGATGTTGAAATGTAGCCCGATGTTATTCAATGAAACCTTTGGAGCAAAAATTAACCGCGAAGCAGGAACAAGCGCTCATCGCCTTGCTGGATTGTGGCGAGATCAAGCAAGCGGCAGAGACGGCGGGCGTTACGAAAGTAACACTCTGGCGCTGGCTCCAGCTTTCGGACTTTCAAGCACGGTACAGATCCGCCCGCCGTCAATTAGTCGAGACGGCCATCGCACAACTTCAAAGTGATTGCACCATCGCGGCGCGAGTGTTGCGCGAAGTGGCCGAGGATCGTGAAGCGCCTGCATCTTCGCGCGTGGCGGCAGCGCGAACGATCCTTGAACAATCAATCGGCGCGATTGAGTTAATTGATTTACAGGAGCGCGTCGAGATGTTGGAAAAGTCGGTGCCGGTAACACAAGGGAAAAGATCATGGCGTTAAAAGAGCGCGTCAACAAACTACACGGCGAATTGGCGGGATGGGACGCGGAACTCGACCTTGTGATTGAACGCGAGATCGAGCGGCTCGGACCAGAAGAGGCGCAGAAGGTGATTGACGAATTTCTAAGGGAGTACAAAGCCGATGAGCTTAGAGACACGACTACAGAGACTTGAGACGCACGCCGGCGTTAACGACGCCCGCGCGTGCACTCACGTCATCAGCATCACTAACGAGGGCGAACCGGTGCCGCCTTCACGTTGCGATTGCGACGGCGAGCACATAAACGTCGTCGTCTGTCGGCGCCCGATGGAATCACGAAGCCGTGAACTTGCAGAATAGAATTGACAGGTTGGAGCGCGAAATCGCCCTGTGCTGAAACGGGTATGCTGTGGTGTGGATGAGTGGCGGAAACGAGCGTAGCGGGGCGGTGTGCGGACGTGGCGGGCATCCGGCGCGTTAGTTTTCAGTATCACGCCCACCGAGCGCATGGCTTCCACTGGCAAAGCGTCAATTGATCTATCTACGACTCATCACGCCCACGCGCGCACGGCTTCCACGGCGGAGATAGAAAGTCGGAGCACATCAAGAGTGATAACATCACTCTTGATACAAGCCAGCAAGGAGCAACAGGTGTTTATAATAGCAACACCTCATCACGTCCTACTGGAACAACTCGCCAGCATATCAAGACTGATAATATCAGTCTTGATTCCAGCCGAGGTGGCAAGACTGATAATATCAGTCTTGCCAAACCACCAGAAGGCAATACCCGTCAACAGGCACTTCGTAAACTCCGCAAAGACCGTTACGAGTGGTTCTGTGTCCAATGGACACGACACCACTTGCCCTACTGGAACATCTCGCCAGCACGCTTTGGAACCTCGCTTTTGTCAGCGAAAAAGTGAAATCCTTGCGCCGGCGCAAGGTTTGTAGCTCGAGCTACACGCTCGGTGGGCGTAATTCGAGGTTTTAGATAATTTAGCGCAATTTGCGCTAAAACCCGAAGATAAAGACCCAATGGGTCTTAATCCTGCACGCGCGCGGGCGTAATCCGCTTCCTCGAAAAGTGTACCCGGGCACACTCTCCCGACCTGCACGCGCGCGGGCGTAATACTGGAAAGCAAAAGAGGCCAGCCCGAAAGCCAGCTTTCCAGCTTTCCAGCTTTCGCAAATCATTCATTCTCGGACGCATGAATTTGCCCTGTGCTGAAACGGGAAGGCTTCCGGGTGGATGAGTGGCGGAAACGAGCAGGGCGGAGCGGTGTGCAAGCGTGGCGAGCATCCGGCGCGGTAGTTTTCAGTATCACGCCCACGCGCGCACGGCTTCCACGTATTGCCAGAGTTTTTGACACAACCTGTCAAAATCACGCCCACCGAGCGCACGGCTTCCACGATTGGACGGGATATGAACCGCACACACTTTGGAACCTCTCAAATGTCAGCGAAAAAGTTAAATCCTGCCGCCGGCGGCAGGATTTGTCGTGGAGCCATCATGCGCGCGGGCGTGACTACTGGTGTGTGCCTTCAATGCGGAGTTTGGCGAGTTCGCGTAGTTGCCGCTCGTCTTCAGGATTTGGACACAATGTGTCCAAATTATCCAAAACCTCGACGGCGTTGATAAGTCGGTTAGTGTGCCGAAGGGCGTGATACTGGAAAGCAAAAGAGGCCAGCACGAAAGCCAGCTTTCCAGCTTTCCAGCTTTCGCAAATCATTCATTCTCGGACGCATGAAATTGCCCTGTGCTGAAACGGGAAGGCTTCCGGGTGGACTGAGGGCGGAAACGAGCGTACAGGGGCGGTGTGCAAACGTGGCGGGCATCTCACAACACAAAACAGGCGGGGCTAAGCGTCAACCTTACCCACAAGGATCCAGCTAAGAGTAAGGAAGAAACTTTCGACACCCGCCTGTGCTGCTCTGTTCAATAGACACCGATAGCGGCGAGCGTTCCACGAAAGCAAAAGAGGCCAGCCCCGTTAGCCAGCCTCTTCGACTCTATGTTGCGCAAGATAAATCCTCACGACGTCGTGAGGATTTCACTTTTTCGCTGATAAACGCGAGGTTCCCTTCAGGCGGGTGACAACGCGCCCGTCCGCCCGTCCTCTCTTCGTTGCCATTAGAGTGTCTCCCTTCTCTGCATCACCGCAATGGTGAGCGTCAACTCTTCCAATTCGCGCGACGCCGTGTGTAGGGCGCGCATGATGTCGTCTGCGGTGTCAAAGTCGAGCAGGCGGCCTTCCGTCGTCTGTACGGCACGTGTGACGACGCGCACACGTTCGCGCACACGTTCCAACTTGCGGGCGGGCGTACTCTTCGGTGTGGTAGTATTTGCTTGTTGCATTTCAATTCCTTTCTTAATGGGAAGGGGTTGAGGGGTGGGGCTTAGGGATGTTATGCGGCATCTCCTAAGCCCTTTGCTTTAGTGGCCGCGTCTCGCGGCCATGTAGACGTGGACTTGCAGAGCAGCCGCGCTGTGTTTGCACGGCACTCTCGACGGGCAGTTGCAGTCAACGATCTTCTCGCCGCCTGAGCGGTAGCACAGCACCGTATAGATGTTGCCCTTCGATCCCGTGACTTCGTACTCGCCGAAGACGATCATGCGGACTTTCGGGTGAAGGGCTTTTGCGCTCTCAATCGCGCGGGTGAGTTGCTGTTTCGATTTCAGGATGAACATGAGTTGTCGCCTTTCTCGGTTTGAAGTATCCGACGAAAAGAAGTATATCACAGCGATATACTTTCATGTCAAGTATTTTCTATCACAGCGATAAACTTTTCTTGATTATTTTAAGCGAGTGCGTTATAAGGTGGGCATGAGTAGTCAGACTCTCACTCCGACGGAAGTCGCCGAACGCTACGACGTGAGCGCGATTACTGTGAGGCTATGGTGTCGGCGCGGTTTATTCCCTAATGCCATTGCCACGGACACACCGCGCGGCCCTTTCTGGACGATCCCAGAAAGTGACTTAAAGGGTTTTAGTCCTCCAACTATGGGGCGCCCAAAAAAAGCCAAGCCCGCACAATCGAACGGTAAGAAAAAAGGCGGGAAGAAGTGACCACTCGAAAGCACCTGCTAAGCAAGCTCAAAAATGGAAACCGGTTTCCATTTTCCGATGTTGAGAGGCTTTCGAGCGGGTGTGACAGGGTGTGACCACGGCGCTGGCACACTTGTCACAGATGTCACACATGGAAAAGTTGAACAAACAACAGGCGGCGGATTACCTCGGCATGAGCGTGCGCACGCTCTTGCGTCTGACCGGTGAGAAGATCGCGCACCTTCCGAAGCGTCGCCGGTCGGAAGAAACTATTTTTGACAAGGCGGAATTAGACCGCTACCAGCGCGAAAGTCAGATCGGCGCATCGGTGATGAGCGGCGTCGTCATACCCGACACACGTGACACACATGGCACACCTTCAGAAAATCAAGATTTATTGCAGCGCCGGGCGGGTATGTCAATCTCGCCCGTCACACTTGACACGGATGACACACGTGACACACCTGAGATGCGGTTGCGCATGTTGGCGGCGTTCGAGGCGATGGCCTCGCCGGTCAGACTCACCGACAAGTTGACACTGACACTGACTGAAGCGGCGTTGCTTTCGGGACTCTCGCGCGGGCATCTCCGGCAGGCAATCGAAGAGAAGAAACTGAAGGCGCGGATCATCGGCAGAGGTTGGCGAGTGAAGCGGGATGATCTGGATGCCTACGTGAAGAAGCTCTGACGGACGCGGCCATGAGTGATGATCCCGGGCAAGATGAAGAAAGCGAAACAATGCGCTTCACCGCGCCGCAAACCGGCGTTGTAATTCTATTCGGCGAATGTGATTTGAAAGCACTGAAGGAAGAAATTGAAAAGACAATCACGGGATTTTA
>MWVW01000348.1_pt1 | contig 10700 bp, 9 predicted proteins | sample 1047191 | NCBI WGS metagenome assembly MWVW01 (sample SAMN06349985, study PRJNA376086) | soil metagenome | isolation source: MtG22-5 sample Antarctic (ecotone) | place: Antarctica
TTCTTATACAGCTCACTGTAGATAAATATATTGCCAATGGATTGGTAAAGGCAGTAGTGAACATCACTATTATTCAGGTTTCATTTTTGTTGATAGAGACTGCTCTGCGTTTTTATTTTTCATATATCACTACCTGGCTGGGTCAGTCAGTAGTCAAAGATTTACGCATCAAGGTATATGGTAAAGTGATGCACCTCAACCTGCGCCAGTTTGATAAAACACCCATCGGAACACTGACCACACGTACGGTTGATGATATTGAACGGATCAATGATATTTTTGCAGATGGCCTTATTCCCATTATTGCTGACCTGCTTTCTATAATATGTGTGCTTGTTTTCATGTTCTGGACAGATTGGCAACTTACACTGATTTGTCTTATTCCATTTCCTATTTTGATCATTGCCACTTATTTTTTCAAAGAAAGCGTGAACAGGTCGTTTCACCAGGTACGCAATGCGGTTTCCAATCTGAATGCTTTCGTGCAGGAACACTTAACAGGCATGTCCATTGTACAGGCTTTTGCTGCTGAAGAAAGGGAATACACAAAATTTAAAAAAATTAATAAGAAACACCGCGATGCCAACATCAAAGCCATATTTGCCTATTCTGTTTTTTTCCCTATTGTTGAAATCGTTTTGGCCCTCTCTATAGGATTGGTAGTGTGGTGGACTTCGAAGGAAGCATTAAGCCTGCAGGAAAGCCAGTTTGGAACTGTAACAGGGTTTGTACTTTATCTCAACCTGCTGTTCCGCCCATTGCGCATCATTGCCGATAAGTTTAATGTGCTGCAAATGGGGATGATCGCATCGGAACGGGTTTTCAAGGTGCTGGACAATGATGATTTTATAAAAGAAGAAGGCCAGTTTATGCCTAATATCGTTAAGGGAAAAATTGATTTTGAAAACGTTTCTTTCGGGTACACAAAAGAACAGTTGGTAATCAAAAATATTTCCTTTCATGTGCAACCAGGTCAAACTATTGCTTTAGTAGGGCATACAGGCAGTGGCAAAACTACTATCATCAGCCTGTTGAATCGTTTATACCAGATAGAAAACGGCGATATAAAAATAGACGACGTTTCTGTTAATGACTGGCAACTGAATGCACTGCGAAGCAGCATAGGAGTGGTACTTCAGGATGTATTCCTTTTTTCAGGTTCTGTATTAGATAATATTACTTTACGGAATCCCGGCATTTCCAGGGCAAGTGTGGAAGAAGCTGCTAAGCTGATAGATATGCATGAGTTCATTATGCAACTCCCGGGAGGCTATGATTATAATGTAATGGAAAGGGGTGCTACACTTTCGCTGGGACAGCGGCAACTACTTTCATTCATCAGGGCTCTGCTATACAATCCTGCAATTCTTATTCTTGATGAGGCCACATCATCTATCGATACGGAAAGCGAATTATTGATTGAAAAAGCGATCCAGAAATTGATTAGCAACAGGACTTCAATTGTAATTGCTCACCGGCTTTCTACCATCCAGAGAGCCGACCAGATCATTGTTATGGAGAAAGGAGAAATAAAGGAAACAGGCTCACATTTTGAACTTTTACAAAAGAGTGGTTTTTATGCACGGCTTTATGAAATGCAATTTGAAAAGAAATATTTTACTGATGCTTCACTTTAACTTACCTCATCAATATTCTTATTTTTAAAATAAGGTTAAAAGCAAAAGCCAATAATTATTTTATAAAAAATGAAGTAGTTTAGCTAAAATTCAAAACTGCTATGAAACATCCTTCAGCCCTATCACTGATATCCCTTTCAATATTTTTCTTTCTCTTCTCCTGCCAAAAAGAAAAAAGCATCGAAAATGGTTTGCGGGCAAAAGGTATTCTGCAAAGTGAAGCCACCGGTGAATGTTTAAATAAATTTGTTTCGGGTACTTATATAGTCAATCGTAGTCTTAACGATACGAATTATCTGGAAGTGGAAGTCGATGTAGCTGCTGCGGGATCTTATAGTATTTCAACAACTGAAGTAAATGGTATTTCTTTCAAGAGTACAGGCAAATTTTCAAACACAGGTATAAATGTAGTAAAATTAGCCGGAACGGGAAAACCCCTTACTGAAGGGATATATGTATACAGCGTGAGTTTTGATAGCAGCAATTGCCAGGTTGAAGTTGAAGTTCTGCCGTCGGGCAGTACAGGAGGTCCTCCAGGTAATACTGCTAATCATTTCCCTTTGACCCTCAATAGTAAATGGACTTATGACGATCCTTTTGCTGCAAGAGATACAGTGAAGAGAGTAAATGTATCTACAACGTTGCTGGCAGGTAAGACGTATCAGAAATTTGAAGAAACAGAGCAAGACGGAACAAAGACTCCCTATTATTATAGAAAAGATGTCAACGATTATTATGAGTATACTTATGTTGGTAATTATAGCATTATAGATTTTAAAGAGAATATCCAGGGAGATATATTGTTCCTGAAGGAAAATCTTGCTACTGGGCAAACATGGAACTCAACGGAATGGACGGGAACTGACGATTTAACTAACCAGCAAAAGAAACTTCGTTATGTTTTTACATGTACTGATGCTAATTTATCAGCCAGTGTAACTTCTCTTGCCGGCACAAAAAACTTTACGAATGTGTATAAAATAACTTTTAAATCGCAGACATCTCCTGCAAGTAGCAGCACCTGGACAGATGAAGGCATAACATGGGAGGCTTTGTATTCAAATAATATTGGTTTAGTCTCTCTTAAGGGAATAGTAGCCGGGGCGCCTGTTTATATTTTACCCATTCGATTCTGGCAGGTCAATTAATATATTTATCTTCTGATTTTTGAATGCTCTTAGATTTTGAGCGTACCTACTCCAAATTTAAGTTTGTCACCTTATCTTTGCGGCAAATTTGAGGGTGAATATGATGATCAGACGTGTCAAAGGCTTATTGGTAGTGGTTTTCAGCCTTTTTTGCCTGTCTTTTTCGCTAAATGGCTTTTCCCAGCAAAAGGGCAATGAAACCATCCATGAAGAAACAGTGCACAAAGAGGGTATTGAAAAAGAAGGCAAGAACAAGTTTGATGCAAATAAGGTCATATTCGGTCATATCATGGACGCTCATGAGTTTCATTTTTTTTCTTACAAAGACAAAAATGGCGAAGAACACCATGCTAGTATCCCTCTTCCTGTAATCCTTTATTCCCCGCAAAAAGGCTTATCAGGGTTTAACTCATCAGAATTTGAACATGGCCATAAAACGGTGGATGGGTATAAATTGGTAGGTAATAAAATAGTTCCAGTTGATCCGGATATAAAAGTTTACGATTTCTCACTCACACGAAATGTGGTACAAATGTTTATTGCGCTTGCTTTGCTAGTCTGGATCATGATCAGCGTGGCCAGGCGTTATAAAAGCGGCACAGGAATTACTTCTGCTCCCAAGGGCCTGCAAAATTTAATTGAACCTGTAATTACTTTTGTTCGTGATGAAGTTGCCAAACCAAACCTGGGCCCCAGGTACAAAAAATATTTCCCTTACCTGTTAACAGTCTTTTTTTTCATATTGGTAAATAACCTGGTGGGTTTGATACCGGGGACTGCGAATGTTACTGGTAATATTGCTTTTACTATGGTGCTGGCAGTCATTTCTTTCATCATTATTTTATTCAGCAGCAATAAGCATTATTGGGGGCACATATTTAACCCACCTGTTCCCGTTGGAGTAAAACCTATTCTGGTACTGGTTGAAACCCTGGGTATTTTCACAAAGCCTTTTGCATTGATGATTCGTTTGTTTGCCAACATGCTTGCTGGGCATATAATTATTATTTGTTTAATTTCTTTGATATTTATTTTCGGTGCATTGAATAGTGTTATCGGGTGGGGCTTTTCACCCATTTCGGTTGCATTTGTTGTTTTTATTTATCTGATTGAATTGCTGGTGGCTTTTTTACAGGCATATATTTTTACCAATTTAACCGCGGTGTTCATTGGGCAAGCCTTTGAAGGTAGCCATCACGACGTGGATGGTCATGAAGAACCCGCAATTTTATAAACCTTTTTATTAACTATAAAACGAGTAACATGGATTTATTGTTTATTTTGTTAAGTGATGTAGCCTGGGCAAATGCGGGTGGCGCTATTGGCGCAGGACTTGGTGCTGTAGGTGCTGGCATTGGTATTGGGCAAATAGGTAAGGGTGCATTGGAAGCCATTGCACGTCAACCGGAAGCCACAAACGACATTCGGGCAAATATGATCTTAACTGCAGCGCTGGTTGAAGGGGTGGCTCTATTTGCAGTAATTGTTGGTATCCTGGCTATGTTCGTTTAAAAATTTATAAAGCGTGGAACGCAAAGGTGCAAAATGCATCATTTACGCTTTTCAGAAAACAGTTTTTAAATAAGGATGAAGTTGTAATGGTCGGAGGTACCGCTATCGGGCTTTTGTTGCATTGCACATTTTATCGTTCAGAACAAATTGAAAGTAATGAAAGTTTGATAGGAATGATCTTCAAATTTTCAAATCTATCATTTCAAATTCCTTTTAAATGCAACTTCTTACACCTGAATTTGGATTAATATTTTGGACGCTTCTGGCATTCATCATTGTTTTAGTAATTCTAAAAAAGTATGCATGGAAACCTATTCTGGCTTCACTACATCAACGTGAACAGGGAATTGCAGAATCACTGGCAACTGCCGAACGCGTACGGGCAGAGATGGCGCAACTAAAAAGTGAAAATGAAGAACTACTTGCAAAAGCCCGTGAAGAACGGGGACTGATGTTGAAAGAAGCAAGAGATACAAAAGACAGGATCATAAGCGAAGCAAAGGAACAGGCAAAGACAGAAGCCAATAAAATAATGGTAGAAGCGCAACAAGCCATTAATATTCAGAAAATGGCCGCTATCACCGAGGTAAAAAACCAGATAGGAAAATTGGTCATTGAAATAGCTGAAAAAGTTTTACAAAAAGAGTTGAGCACGCCTGAAGCGCAGGAATCACATATTAAAAGTCTTGTGAGCGAAGTGAAATTGAATTGATATGCAGATGTGCGGATATGTAAATGAGAAATCATCTGTAAATCTGCACATTTTTAAACTTGCAAATTGTATTTATGCTGAATCCACGTGTAGCATCAAGATATGCAAAATCATTGTTGGACCTGGCTATTGAAAGAGGGCTTCTGGAAGAGGTTTATAATGATATGCTCTATCTGCAACAGGTAATGAAGGCCAGTCGTGAGTTCATGAATTTATTACGTAGCCCTGTGGTAAAAGCAGATGCAAAGATCAAAGCGGTGAACGGAGTTACTACGGGCAAAATAGGTCCCTTAACTCAGGCATTTACTGAACTTTTGATCAATAAAACACGTGAAGTTGTGTTGCCGGAAATTATTACATCTTTTGTAAATCAATATAAGCAGCATAAAAATATTAATGAAGTAAAACTAACAACAGCTTTGGCAATCAGTGAAGAGGTAAAAAATGCAATTGTAGAACAAGTAAAGACTACAGGTAATATTCAGAACATTGAACTGGAAACTATCGTAGATCCAAAGATCATTGGAGGTTTTGTATTGCAGACTGGAGATAAACTGGTAGATGCAAGCATTGCTTACGACCTGAAAGAAATAGCTAAAGAGTTTGATAATAATGATTTTATCTATAAAGTAAGATAAGAGAAAGGGAGCGATTCGTTAGCGTATTACGACCTGATAAGCAGGCATCAAATGATAGGGAAAAGTAAATAAGTAATAAGTAATAAGTAGTAATAGAGGTAGCAGACTTAAAGACAGAATTATTGAATAGGAACATTAGAAAATTTATATAATAGAAATTCAAAAAAATGCCGGAAATAAAACCAGAGGAAATAAGTGCTATACTTCGCCAGCAGTTAAGTGGCTTCAATGCCGGGGCCGACCTGGAAGAAGTGGGATCTGTATTACAAATGGGCGATGGTATTGCCCGGGTTTATGGATTGGGGAATGTGCGTGCAGGTGAACTTGTAGAGTTTGAAAACGGAGTGCAGGGTATTGCACTCAACCTTGAAGAAGACAATGTGGGTGTTGTGTTGATGGGTGAAATGGGAACATTGAACGAAGGATCAAAAGTGCGCCGTACAGGAAACATTGCTTCTATAAAAGTGGGTGAAGGAATGGTTGGGCGTGTGGTGAATACACTAGGTGAACCTATTGATGGAAAAGGACCCATAGAAGGCGAACGCTTTGAAATGCCGTTAGAGCGCAAGGCGCCCGGTGTTATTTACAGAGAGCCGGTCAAGGAACCGTTGCAAACGGGGATCAAAGCTATTGATGCCATGATTCCCATCGGCCGGGGACAGCGTGAACTTGTTATTGGCGACCGCCAGACAGGAAAGAGTGCGATCTGCATTGATACCATCATTAATCAAAAAGAATTTTTTGCAGCAGGAAAACCTGTGTATTGTATATATGTAGCCATCGGGCAAAAAGCATCGACTATAGCAGGTGTTATGAAAACACTGCAGGATAATGGTGCAATGGAGTATACGATTATAGTTGCAGCATCCGCTTCTGATCCGGCGCCATTGCAATTCTATGCCCCTTTTGCAGGTGCAGCTATTGGTGAATTTTTCCGGGATACGGGACGTCCTGCACTGATCATCTATGATGATCTTTCAAAACAGGCTGTCGCGTACCGCGAGGTTTCGCTGTTGCTTCGTCGCCCTCCGGGCCGCGAAGCTTACCCGGGCGATGTATTTTATTTACATAGCCGCTTGCTCGAGAGAGCAGCAAAGGTGATTGGTAATGATAAAGTGGCAAGTGAGATGAATGACCTGCCACCCACTATCAAACACCTGGTAAAAGGTGGAGGATCATTGACTGCATTGCCCATCATTGAAACCCAGGCCGGTGATGTATCTGCTTATATTCCTACAAATGTGATCTCCATTACCGATGGGCAGATCTTTTTGGAAGGTAACTTGTTCAATGCAGGTATACGTCCTGCTATCAACGTGGGTATTTCTGTAAGCAGGGTGGGTGGTAATGCACAGATCAAATCCATGAAAAAAGTGGCTGGTACGCTTAAACTTGACCAGGCATTATATCGTGAGCTGGAAGCATTCTCAAAGTTTGGCGGTGACCTCGATGCAGCCACCAAATCAGTGATTGATAAAGGTGCCCGTAACGTGGAGATACTGAAACAACCGCAGTATAGTCCGGTGCCCGTGGAAAAACAGGTAGCTATAATTTATCTCGGTACGCAAGGTTTGTTGCGTGATGTAAAAGTGAGTAAGGTAAAAGAATTTGAAGAACATTTTTTGATGGAGATGGAAAATAAACATCCTGAAATTCTGACTGAGTTTAAGCAAGGTACTCTGGCTGATGAGAGCCTGCGGAAAATTACGGAGCTTGCCAACGGCATAATACCACAATATAAATAAATGAAACTGGTTTATAAGTTTGAGCCCTTCTGATTCAGGAGGGTTTTTTGATAAAGTGGCAAGTGAGATGAATGACCTGCCACCCACTATCAAACACCTGGTAAAAGGTGGAGGATCATTGACTGCATTGCCCATCATTGAAACCCAGGCCGGTGATGTATCTGCTTATATTCCTACAAATGTGATCTCCATTACCGATGGGCAGATCTTTTTGGAAGGTAACTTGTTCAATGCAGGTATACGTCCTGCTATCAACGTGGGTATTTCTGTAAGCAGGGTGGGTGGTAATGCACAGATCAAATCCATGAAAAAAGTGGCTGGTACGCTTAAACTTGACCAGGCATTATATCGTGAGCTGGAAGCATTCTCAAAGTTTGGCGGTGACCTCGATGCAGCCACCAAATCAGTGATTGATAAAGGTGCCCGTAACGTGGAGATACTGAAACAACCGCAGTATAGTCCGGTGCCCGTGGAAAAACAGGTAGCTATAATTTATCTCGGTACGCAAGGTTTGTTGCGTGATGTAAAAGTGAGTAAGGTAAAAGAATTTGAAGAACATTTTTTGATGGAGATGGAAAATAAACATCCTGAAATTCTGACTGAGTTTAAGCAAGGTACTCTGGCTGATGAGAGCCTGCGGAAAATTACGGAGCTTGCCAACGGCATAATACCACAATATAAATAAATGAAACTGGTTTATAAGTTTGAGCCCTTCTGATTCAGGAGGGTTTTTTTATAGATGTGTTGTGTTATAAAAAATTGACAACAAAGTCAATAAAAAATGGAACATTTAAATATAAGATTGAAACAGCTCTGCGCCACGTTCTTTTCATAATTTAAAAAGCAAGTAGTCCTCGAATTAGAGTAGGGGTTTTAAAATATAATTCTATTATAATGGCAATATAGATTAGATGGCAAGATGGGGTGGTTTTTTAGTTTCGTTATTATAATAGTAAACCCGTCAACATTTTTTTAGATTATAAATTCTCTAATATTCCAGCTATTAAATCACTAGTACAATTACAGAAGGAAAGTGATACACTACCATTTTTTTTTGTAAATGTCTCTCTTTGTTGTGATTTTTACTGTCCAGAAAATCTTAGGCTTTTTCATACATACATATTTTAATATGTATGTATGATTGATATTTAATGAAATCTTTCATAATGAATTAAGTAATACTATCCCACACGTATGGCAGGGTAATAAAATTAGTTATGAATTGCTCAATAACAATGGTCAGCTTTCGAAAAGAACAGAAAGTAAAAACAGCAAGCCTATTGAACAATTTAATATAAGGGGGATTGCTCCAGGATTATATATACTTAGAATAACTTGTAACGGATAATCAACCCAAAAAAATATTATAAAACAATAATTCAGATTTAAAAAAAATTGATAAACAGGGTAAAAAATCCGGTTTTTTTCTTTCCCCGCATAGTCTCAAAAAGATGACTCGGCGAAGAAGGGAAGGTTTATTTTTTACTATTCGCCTTTTAGTTGTTGGTAATTTGGGTTGTCGAAACTAAATTCCTCAAAGCACTAGTGTTTAAAATCAGCAAACTATTCAAAATCTTATTTTGTAAGTAAATTTATTGCTGTTACCCACCGAGTCTGTCAAGGATGATTCGGCTGAGAGGGAACATTACTATACTTTCTATTATTTTTCAAATCTAACTTTCACTATTAGAGTTTGGTTTGATTGTGAGGGTTTAATCCATTTTTTCGATAAGTTGTAAATGCATATAAATTTTGTCAGTCTTTCAGTGCTTTTAGTTTGATTAATGTATTCAATAAACTCTGCAGAATAATACATGGATTTACTTGTTGACGTATCACTTTGCAGAATAAAAATTTTCTTTTTATCGCCAGGATACAATAAATTGAAACCTATATTAATTGTATCTTGAAAAGTATTTTTTAATACTTCAACATTTCTATTGAAGGTAAGTGTATCACCAAATCCATTTTTAAATACTAAACAAGTGTCAGTAAATGTATTACTGAAATGAATTTTCGTCAAACACCGTGTTGTTTTTAAGTTTAGAATTCGAACTCTTTCTATAATCGGAGCATGAACTTAAAACTAAAAAGTAGATAATGGTAAAGCCAACTAATTTTCTAGAAATGTTTACTGATTTGTCCATACAAGTTTTGTGATTCCAGGAATTATACCGTCAGTACAATTTGAGCATGTTGGATTATTTTTATCATATCTGGGACATGGTTCCCCAGCCAAATCTCTCAAGGATGACTCGGTGGAGAAGGAAAGTTGTACAAATGTCCGCCGACGAATTTAATATCCAATTAAAAATAATCGTTGGGTTATGCGTTACTTTAATACTTTGATGTTTACGCTACTTAGAACAGTCTTAGTGTTTGCAAGTTTACTAATTCATATTGTAGGCTATAACCAAAAGATTATCATTGGCGGACAGGAAACAAATCGCCAGTTGATTTGGAGTGATTTTTCAGGTATAGTTGATAATTCTTCTCCATATTATGCTGTTACAAGATGGAACCTCAGATACACTTTTGATAATCAGTTCAAAGGTGATTCTTTGGTGATTGCAAATATTCAAGCTATTCTTGAATTAGATCCGTTGCGATCATGGGTGAAGAAAGGAAAAGAGACTAATGAGCTACTGGTGCATGAACAAGGGCATTTTAATATAGGTATTCTTTGCATGAACGAAATGATACGGGCTATGCAGAAAACATCTTTCATGCAGAACAATTTTATGTCTTTATTTTCGAAAATTATAAATGAAATTACAAGCAAATATTATGTTATGGGACAGCAATACGATCAAGAAACTAGCCACGGCACTCGCAAAAAGCGACAGCAAAAATGGAATGAATTTTTTACAACCCAACAAGTAAATCAATAAGCTTCATTTCTGAAAGATGATTCGGCAGAGAAGGAAGCTTAGTCACTACCTAATTCTACATAACAAAGTTTACTATTATCACTTTTAAAAACTAAATAGGATTTAAAAAAATCAAAAGTTGCAAAAGGAGCGGTTGTAGCAATTGTTTTTTCATCTTCAACATCGAGCTCATAAGTGTCATCTCCGGGAGCAACTAATTTTTTTATAGTGTCATTAGTAATTTTTATAGCCTTTTCTTTTTCAGTTGCTGTGACTGAAGGATGAACTTTTCTTGTGATAAAATCTTTTAAACTATCTTTTAAAATTTGATTTGGAATAGTTTTAAAATTTTCATTAAAATTTATTTCAGATAAATGGTAATTGCTATACTGTTATTTTAAATCATTAATGACTTCATCAGAATAGAGTCTTTTATTT
>MWVW01000349.1_pt1 | contig 10685 bp, 21 predicted proteins | sample 1047191 | NCBI WGS metagenome assembly MWVW01 (sample SAMN06349985, study PRJNA376086) | soil metagenome | isolation source: MtG22-5 sample Antarctic (ecotone) | place: Antarctica
CTGAAACGCCGCCTCGGAAAATCACGAGCACACCGCATTACGGATGCGGCTGTCGCCGCGTGGCAGGCTGGCGATTGGACCGGGCTGCACGCGGCACTTCAACTGCGTCCGTGGCAGATCTCGCCGTTAGACGTTCATGACGGCCCGCCGCCGCCGTGGTGGAGCCAGCCTACACATGGTTGGGAGCAGGCGCAGGAGCTTCGGGCGGGGCTTGCTGAGGCGGTTGCCGATGCCGGTTAAGCGACGTGTCCGAAAGGCTCGGGACCGCAATCTCGATTGGGACAAGCGCATGTCGCTTGAGCTTGGTGAGAATGAGCGCCATCCGGCCTTTGACAGCGACGAGGAGCGCCGGGATGCGTGGGCGATCCATCGTGACGCACTGCTTGCGGGTGAACGGCCCGGCAGGAGGCCCCGGGCGTGGTGGCAGTACGAGAGCCCGATCCCGTATCCCGGCCCCGACCACGAGACGGTGACGCTCTACGAGGCCGGGCTCATGTCGGATGAGGAGATTGCCGAGATCACGCCCTGGTGGCGCGAGCAGTTCGACCGCTCCTTCGACGAGCACTTCTTCCACGTCCTCGGCCCAGGCCGGCTGCTTGAGGGCGCTGCGGCCCGCAAGGCGCACTACCGCTGGGCTCGCATCCCGCCTGAGATCGTGAAGCGGTGGACCGCTGAGCGCGGGCGGCAGACGAAGACGATCAGGAAGTTGGCGAAGGTCTGAGACGCGGAAAGCCCCGCGCTGCCGGTTCGGGGCGGCAGGCGGGGCTCCGTTCGCGGGCTAGCAAGGTGGCCGTGTTCGAGCGGCCGAGTGTGATGCTGCCGGAAGCTGGTAAACGAAACAAAAAAGGGCGGCCGGAGCCGCCCTGAGTTGAGAACGCGGGCCCCAAGGAAGGCAGGGGGCCCGCCCCTACTCTGGACCAGCCTCTGCCGTATGGAAAGGGCGGTCCCGAGCCGTCCAATCCTCGCAATTGCACTTGCTGTTGATGGTCGCCGGGTGCTCGGGGTGCTGACGCGCGCCAACCAGGGCAACCTCGGGGCCGTAGCGCATCTCTAGCGCGCGCTCCTCCGCTTTCGGGTTGGGCTCCTCGGCGTCGAAGTAGCGGCAGAACAGGCAGCGTTGCTCGATTATCCGCACTCAGTCAGGAGCCAGCGCAGCACTTACTGCGCTTACGGCGGCCCGGTGCCACGCATCCGCGACGGCGGGACCGTGGGCTGCCGCCAGTCTTAACCTGAGATCGCTGGCGGCGGCGTGCATCTTCGCCGCGCTTTCCTTCACTGGCACCTTGCCCAGCGACGCGAGCAACTCCGCCACCGCGTGCTTTCCCCAATTCGCGCCAGTGTTGCGCGCATGGTCGACGCTGCTTTCAGACATGCAAACCGGCGCTCACGAAAAGCCCCGCCAGGCTCTCTCAGACCTGACGGCTTCCCTGCAATCGGGCGGGACGGCGTTCCAGACACTTACCGCCATTCCGCGGCCCTAACGGCGGCACGCGTGCGGTTGTTCCACTTTGAGCGTGGCGCTTAAAGGAAACGCAACCTCACCCGCACTCGCCGCTGGCCAATGCGCGGCTCCGGAGCGGAAGAGCCATCCATGGCCGATGCCGCCGATCCTGCTAGCCGCTGCTACGCGGATGACGATGTGCCCAGTGCTGGCGACTTTACCCTCGATCAGCTGATCGCGTTCTTCGACGACGCGGCCTGGAAACTGGTTTCTGCTGGCGTGCCCGCCGAGCGCCTGGCCGACGCCCTCAAGATCGTTGCGACCCGAACAGAGATACTGCGTCGTGAGGGAAGCTACTCGGGACCTGAGCGGCGCGGTCCTGGACGGCCCTGGTCGGGGCCGAGCCAAAAGCTGCGCACCGGCTAGGCGTCGAGCGAAATCCGGCCACCGTGCGCCGTGGTTCCGCCTGTGGCTCGCACGCAAGGCGCTGGACAGGATGAAGCGTCCGCGCTGACGTGCCGCTTCTTTGGCTTCCCTTAGGTCACTTACAGGTGGAGACTGTCCGCGCCCTGAGGGGCATTTCCATACCCACCTCCAGCCCGCCGGCTCACCCCGGCGGGTTGTTCTTGCGGCGGCTCGGTTTGTTGCCCCGAACGTTGCCCCGAGTGCCGCCGTGCCTCCTGGCCTACAGGCGAAAACGCGCTAAGTCTTTGTATTCCTTGGTGGGCGGTGACGGGCTCGAACCGCCGACCCTCTCGGTGTAAACGACAATCCGGCCTTAAACAACCGTGAACACCACGCCACGCGCCAAAGCCAAAACTGCTCGCTGGTGCAACGCTTTAGGCCGTAGCCGCCTATCATTGTGGAACGCGCGTGAACATCCGTTGACATCCCGAATCCGTTGCCCCACCGTTGCCCCCAGCGATTTTCTCGCTCGCAACGAGATGGCCGATGAAGCAGGTTTTGACGGATCGACTCCTGCGCGCCCTTAAGCCAGCCGAGCCCGGCAAACGAGTGGTCGTCTGGGACGCGGCGGTGCCATCCTTCGGTGTCCGCGTAACCGATACTGGCAAGGCGTCCTTCTTCGTGATGCGGCGTCGGCAGGGCAACTCTAAGCCGGTTCGCATCGTCTTAGGCCCCTACCCTGCCCTAAGCCTCTCAGCCGCCCGTGCGCAGGCCCGTGAGGCCCTTGCGGAGTTGTCGGCAGGCATCAACCCGGTGGCTCGCAGGGCGGCTGTACGGGCGGCGGAAGCCCTGCAGGCTCAAGGCACCGTTCAGGCCATCGCCGACGAGTTCATCCAACGCCACGCGATGAAGAAGCGGACGGGCGTTGCCATTGGGCAGTTGATCCGGCGTGAGATCGTCCCGCGCTGGGGCAGTCGGCTGATCGGAGAAATCACACGCCGCGATGTGATCCGCATGATCGAGGAGATCGCCGACAAGAGCCCGAGCGCCGCGCGGCAAGCCTGGATTTACACGCAGCGGCTTTTCGGCTGGGCACTGAACCGCGACACCTACGGATTGAGCGTCTCGCCCTGCGACCGCGTCAACATCACGGACCTTGTTGGTTCGCCGAAGGCTCGCGAACGCGTCCTTTCCGCTGACGAGTTGCGCGCTATTTGGGCGACGACGGATGAAGGCCATTTCCCGTTCGATCCGTTCGTCAAACTGCTCATGGTGCTCGGGTGTCGCCGTGGCGAGCTGGCCGGGATGCGCCGCGACGAACTCGATCTATCCGCTGGCGTGTGGCACTTGCCCGGCGACCGCACGAAGAACGAGCAACCACGCACGTTACCCTTGCCAAAGCAGGCGCTCGACATCCTGCGCGGCTTGCCCGAGTTCGCCGGCCCGTACCTGTTCACCACAACCTCGGGCGAGCGGCCGATTAGCGGCTTTGCGAAGCTTAAGGCCCGGCTTGACCGCCGAGTGGGCGACTTCGCCGACTGGACGCTTCACGACATTCGCCGCACCATGCGGACGCACCTCTCAGCGCTGCCGATCAGCGGCACGGTTGCCGAGATGATGATCGGCCATAAGCAGCGCGGCATCCGCGCTGTGTACGACCGCTACAGCTACCTCGAGGAGCAGCGCGCAGGCTTCGAGCTATGGGCTGCGCGGCTGCGGAGCATCGTGGAGCCTACGAGCGGAAAGGTGGTCCGCTTACGTGAGGCAGCGCAATGACCGCGCCACTCAAGAGCGGGTTCATCCCGTGGGACCGGAGCGACACTGAGCATTTCAAGTCGACCATGGCGCAGCTTGAAACGATCTGGCGTGCCGGATCGCCGCTCGCGCTGAGCGATGCCATCAATTTCTGCAGGGAACACCACTGCGTGGTCTGGCCCCATTGGATTACGGAGGCGCTCGCTGCTGACCATCAGGCGCAAATTGCAGGGCAAGCTCGGAGTAAGCGAGGGCGACAGGCGAGCGTCGGCGGGCATGAGCGAGATCGCCATAAGCACGTTCTGCGATGGCACAATGCAAAGATCGCCCTCGCATGCCGCGAGCGCTTAGTCGCAGACGGGTTTCCTCCGACCAGGGACGGCGCGTTCCAATGGGTTTCCCAACTGCTGCGCGGGACAGTAGCGAGCGGAGAGAATGACGCCGTCGAGCGGAGCTACAAGAAGGTCGAGAAGGCCATCCGCGATGGCAACGGCGCGCGGTTTGGGATCGTCAGGCCACAAGTCTGAATTGTGGAAAGCCGGGTAACTAAACCGACCCATTTCATGTTCTGGAACGTCCCGTAACGGCAGAGCACGGTGGCCTCATTGGTTCAACAGTGAGGTTCACATGGCTAGGTTGCTCCGCTACCCCGACCTCAAGGCTCGGGGCATCGTCAATAACCGCATGACGCTTCGGCGCTGGATCGCCACGGTTTCCCGGCCGGCGTGCAGCTCGGTCCTAATAGCGTCGCCTGGCGCGAGGATGAGATCGAGGCTTGGGTTGCCTCGCGTGAGCGCGTCCGCCAGACGGAGGCCGCTTAGATGCACGGTCTTCCCAACGACAAAGGCCGCCCTGGCGGGGGCGGCCTGAGGTCTCGAAACGAAGCCGCTGGCAAGCAACCTCACCGCCCACAATACGCTTCCGTCGCCCCGGTTCAACGGCGGGCCGCCCTTACTACGTCGAGCTTCGGCCCGGCCGGTTCGTGCTGATCTCCGGCAATTTGGCTGGGAAGCTCTCCCGCATGGCGGGGGAGCGGCGGCCATGAGGCGACGCTACACAATCAACTCCTGCAAGCAGCTCGCTGCCGCCCTGCGCGCCCGCGACAGCCGCCTCACCAAATCCTGCGGGCCTAACGGACCGCATTTCCTCGTCCTCCCTCCCGGCCTGTCCTGCGACCCCAACGTGGCGCGGGAATTCCTGGCGCGTGGGTTCGGCGACCCGATCGACCTTGGTCTGTTCGGCGCCGCGACAGCGCAGACCTGGAAGCTGAAAACCTTTCACACGGAGTATTTCGAATGACCGAGCTGAAGATCGTGAAGGACCCCGCCGAGTTCGACCTCGAAAGCCTGCGCCTGGATCCGTCTCACCTTGAGGCGGTGAGCGCGAAGGTGCCGATCTCTATTCCCTGCCGTAAGCCTCCCAAGTTCGATTGGATCCGGGTTCATCGGGAGATGCAGATCCCCATCGCCGCAATCGAGCTGAAGGAGGAGGGCGAGTTCTATGTGGTCTCGCCCGATATGGCGCCGGCCCTGGGGGAGGACGTTAGCCACTTCACCCTCTACCCCTACATCAACCGCGTGGGGGTCATTCGTCTGTGGCCGGTTCGGCTGCCCAGCGCAGACGGGCGAGTGAACGAGTGGCACCGGAGCGCCGCTGTCGCCGCCGGCTTGGCCCAGCGAAAGTGGATCCGTGTCGCTGCGAACATGAGCCTCGGCGCCTACGAGGTGTTTCAGGCCAGCAACCAGCCGCCGGATCCCGAGTGGCCCGAGGAGCTCGGGCTCGGGGACATGCTGCGCATCGCCTTCTACGATCGCGGGCGCATCATCAGCAGCATGGACCATCCGGTCGTTAAGTTGCTGGCCGGGCGCCTGTGACGCTCGACGACTTCGAGGAGGTGTGGGCGGTGGACTTCGAGTTCACCGCCCCGCCTGGCGAGCGGCCCGCGCCGGTTTGCGTGGTAGCGCGCGAGCTGCGGACGGGGCGCGTCGTCCGGCAATGGGGGGGGGGGAGTTCTCCCCGCTGCCGCCGTATCGGACGGACGGCAAGGCACTGTTCATCGCGTACTATGCGAGCGCCGAGATCGGGTGCCACCTCGCCCTCGGCTGGCCGATGCCGATCAACACCCTGGATCTCTTCTGCGAGTTCAGGAACCGGCTGAACGGCCTTGCGCCGCCTGCCGGTTGGGGCCTCCTGGGCGCACTAGCCGCGTATGGGCTTACCCACATCACCGCTGCGGATAAAGACGCCGGGCGCGACCTAGTCATACGCGGCGGCCCGTGGAGCCCGCCTGAGCGCCAGAGTATTCTCGATTACTGCGCAACGGACGTTGACGCCCTGCACCGGCTACTTGAGCGTATGGCGCCCGATCTTGATCTCCCCCGGGCCCTATTGCGGGGCCGCTACATGGCCGCCGCGGCGGCGATCGAGTGGAACGGCGTGCCAATCGACGTACCGGCGCTGGCCCGGCTGCGGGACGGCTGGGAGGGCATCAAGGCGCGGCTCATAGCCGAGATCGACACGGCTTACGGGGTCTTTGAGGCCGGCACGTTCAAGCGCGCCCGCTTCGAACAGTACCTCGCTCGCGCCGGGATCCCTTGGCCGCGCCTGCCGAGCGGACAACTCGATCTGACGGACGATACATTTCGGGAGATCGCGAGGAGCGAGCCCCGGATAGCGCCGTTACGCGAGCTGCGGGCGTCCCTGTCGCAGATGCGGCTCGCCGGCCTGAGCGTCGGCTGCGACGGACGTAACCGAGCGCTCCTGTCGGCTTTCCGGTCGCGCACCAGCCGCAACCAGCCGAGCAATGCCAAGTTCATTTTCGGGCCATCCGTGTGGCTCCGGAACCTGATCCGGCCGGAGCACGGCAACGCCCTGGCCTACATCGATTGGCAATAGCAGGAATTCGGGATTGCAGCCGCCCTCTCCGGCGACGAACGCATGATGCAGGCCTACGCCTCAGGCGATCCCTACCTGGCGTTCGCGAAGCAGGCCGGCACCGTCCCTGCGGACGCGACGAAGCAGTCGCACAAGCGCGAGCGCGATGTCTTCAAGACGGTCGTTCTCGGTGTCGGCTACGGCATGGAGGCAGACGCCCTCGCCGGCCGGATCGGCGTCTCAGCCCTCGAGGCTCGCGAGCTCCTACGCAAGCACCGCGAGACGTATCCGCGCTTCTGGCGATGGTCGGAGGACGTGGTTGAGCGGGCCATGTGCCATCTCAGCATCTCGTCTGTGTTCGGGTGGCGTCTCCGAACCCGAGCCGATGCGAACCCACGCTCGATCCGCAATTTTCCCATGCAGGCGAACGGCGCCGAGATGCTCCGCATTGCGTGCTGCCTCGGGACGGAGCGCGCCGTCCGTGTCTGTGCCCCCGTGCATGACGCGATCTTGATCGAGGCGCCGGCCGAAGAGATCGAGGCCGAGGCGGCTCGCATGCAGGAGTACATGCGCACCGCCGCCCGCGTCGTGCTTGCCGGGTTCGAGCTGAGAACCGACGCCGACATCATCCGCTCGCCGGCTCGGTACTCCGATCCGCGCGGGGCCGTGATGTGGGATCGAGTGACGCGGCTACTCGAAACAGAAGGAGGGGTAGCGCATGGCCATCGGTAAATTCCCTAAGTCGAGGACCCCCGACGCATTCGATCCCGAAAGCCTCCGCCTGAACCCGCCGATCCTGTCTGAGCCCGCTCAGGCGGCAAAGCGGAAGTAGCGGGCGCGAGAAAGCGAGCCCTTTGTCCACATGCCCGTGCAGGACTTCCTGGCAGGTTGCGCCGCGCTGGACAGCAAAGGGGAAATCGCGGTGTGGGTGTTCGTTCTGTACAGGTGGCGAATTACAGATCCCGAACCAGTTCCCGTGACAAATCTCGCCATCTCTGGCTGGGGCGTTAGCCGGTGGACCAAGTATCGCGCTATCGAGAAGCTCGCTGCCGCCGGGCTGATCAAGATCGAGGGAGGAGGAAAAGCGAGCCCGCGAGTGACGCCTCTACCTGTGCGGCGGTGATACATGCACCTGTGCGCCGGCGCACACTTACCTGTGCGGCTGCGCTACATCAGGTCCTATCCTTATCCTATCCTCTTCTTTCCTCTAAAATAGATAGTACTTATCGACTTAAGAGAGATCGCGAATGAACCCCAGGCAAGAATTAGCTTTCTGGTCAACGTTCCGGCTCATGGCTGAGAAAGCCTCTTATGAGGCGCCGGCGAAGGCGGGTGCCTGGCAAGCTTTCCGAACCGTTGCTGTTCATGCTGCCCACAAGGCGGATTACTGGAAGGCTGTCGCGGGCGCGCAGGATAGGCTCACCGATCGGCGGAAGGCGGAGCGATGATCAAGCACACCGCCCGCCTGCTGCGCGCCCGTATCCGAGCTGCCATCGAAGCTGCCCGCCTGGTCTGCGGCCCGCTCGGTCGCGCCCTGGAACGCCTGCCGGCGGCAGACCAACGCCGCATCCGTGCTGCGGAGCGGAAGCCATGAGTGGCGCCGCATACCGGGGGCGGGTAAGCCGCGAAGATAGGTTCGGCCCGTTCCCGACCGCGTCCCAGGTCAAAATTCTGCGCGGGCAATATAAAATCGCGGGGGAATTGAAGTTTGGGAATGCCGCGTGAGCGCCGCCGCTCGCCAGAAGCATCGTCGCGAGCGGCTCCGGCGCGGTGAGGCGGTGTTCAGCATCAGTGCGCCGCACGATCCGCTCGTTGAGTTCCTGATCGACTCGGGACGGGTATCGGCAGACGCCGCGATAGATCACACGCGGGTTGAGAAAGCGCTTCGCGAGGCGGTCCTAGACCTCGTCGAAGGATGGCGTCACGCGTGACTTTTGCATCGTCGCGGCACAGTTCAGTATTCCCGACATGAACACACATGCCCTCCCGACTACTCGCCGGCCGCTTGTCCCCGAAGATCTCCGCGCGATGCGGTCGCCTCGGGACCATTTCATTCGCGCGTGCGGTGCCGTGGTGCGGGCCGGCTTGGGGCCAGGAAGATCTGATCAGGCGCTAGAGCGCATGTTCCCTGGCGACGCCGCCAGCGCGATCGTGCTCAAGGCCGCGACCGCGCCCGCGTCGCTCACCAGTACGCAATGGGCTGGGGTGATCGCGCAAGGGACTGTCGCCGACTTCGTCGCAAACCTCGGCCCGGTGAGCGCTGCCTCCCAGCTATTCAGGGCGGGGCTTTCGGTTCGGTTCGACGGCGGCACGGCGCCGATACCGAGCCTGACATCGAGCGCAGCAGGCGCGGCCTTTGTTAAGGAAGGGGAGCCGATCCCCGTCTACCAATCGACCATCGCCGGCGTGACGCTCACGCCCAAAAAGCTCGGCAGCATCAGCACGTTCTCGGGCGAGATGGCCAAGCACTCCGACATCGAGCGGATCGTGCGCGAGATCCTGACGGCCAATGTCGCCCAGGCCCTCGACGCGCAGGTCTTCGGAACTGGCGCTGCTACGGACGCGGCGCCCGCCGGCCTTCGCAACGGCGTCGCTGGACTGACCCCGGCAACGGGCGGAACCGCCGACGCCATGCGCAGGGACGTTGGCGCTCTTGCTGGCGCTGTCGCGGCGGTTGCCGGGTCGCAGATCGTCTTCGTCGCCTCGCCCGATGTCGCTGCGAAGCTCCTGCTCACCGCTAATCCGGCGCTGCCCTATCCGGTGCTCACGTCCGGCGCCCTCGCGACCGGCACGCTCATGGCCGTCGCGGCGAACGCCATTGCCGTCGCGGTTGATCCCGTCCCGTCAATCGACGCCTCGACCGAGGGCGTGCTGCACTATGAGGACGGAACCCCTCTTCAGATCGGAACGGCCGGGAGCCCCAACACCATAGCCGCGCCATCGCGGAGTTTGTATCAGACCGACGTTATCGGCCTTCGTGTCTTCCTGAACGTGAGCTGGGGCCTGCGCGCGAGCGGTGCGGTCGCTTGGGTCACGAGTGTGACATGGTGAGCCCGATGAACAGCTACGACCTCGACGCCCTGCGCGACGACGCCGACCGCCTTCGCGCCGACCTTGCCGAACGACGTGAGCGCCGCCTTGCAGGCGAGGAAGTGCCTACGTGGCGCGTGCCCGAGCCGGAGCGCGCCGTCCCCGAATATCCCGTGAGCGAGGTACCTTGTCGTGCGGTGGCGCCCCAGCCACGTCTCGACAGGATGATGCGCGATCCGACACCGTTGCGAGGGCCGAGCACGGCCTACGTTCGTCGCAGTGTCGAGGATGGTGAAGTCGTCGGGCAGCCGAGCACGGCGCCGCCCGGCGCAGCGCCTCCCCTGCCGCCTGCCGAGATCACCGAACCGCTCTCCCTCGATCAGCAGGTCGAGGTCATGCGCGGTCAGGGTGATGTCGAGACCGCCATGACACGTAGGCTCGCGGACCTCTCGGACCTCGCGAGAACAGCCGGTGTTCCGCGCGACACATGGACTGCGATGCTCCTCGCCCGCCTGAAAATCGACGCCCGCAACGATCCGCAATCAAGGCTCGTGGCGGCTCACATCCTGGCTCGGGCGGCTCAAGACCTCGATCCTCAATCCCTCGCGGACGTGCAGCAGCGGGCGCGCTGGAACTGATACAACCGGGGGGGGGTATCCGCCGAATTTGAGCGCCTCGTCCAGGACACCGCTCCCGAACCGTTGCTTTGATAATCGCTGCCCCCGTTCAATCCGCGCGCACGTAGGAGGCTAAAATCATGGGTGCTAGAGGCCGTCCGTCCGCTGCTGAACAGGCGATGTTGCGCGTTGTCCAACCGGCTCCTGCCGCGAGCCGTCATCCACCGCCGCCGTCGCATCTCTCACCAGACATGGCGACGTGGTGGAAGTCCGTCATGGGCGACTACGAGCTGAGTGACCATCATCTCCGCTTACTTGAGGCGGCGTGCGGCGCTTGGGACAGAATGTGCGAGGCCCGTGCCGCGATTGACGCGCACGGGCTGACGTTCGCTGACCGCAACGGGGAGCCGCGTATCAGGCCCGAGGTGGCAATCGAGCGTGATGCCAGGCTGGCGTTCGCCCGGCTCGTCCGCGAGCTTGATCTCGACGAAGCGCCCCCTCCCGAGCCTCGTGGTCGGCCTCCGGGCCTGCGCAGCAACAGGCGATAACCCATGCCGCTGAAA
>MWVW01000240.1_pt1 | contig 10658 bp, 9 predicted proteins | sample 1047191 | NCBI WGS metagenome assembly MWVW01 (sample SAMN06349985, study PRJNA376086) | soil metagenome | isolation source: MtG22-5 sample Antarctic (ecotone) | place: Antarctica
TGTTGCTCCACATGCAACCGATTAGCAACCTGGCTGAGTTAGCAGCAAATCCGGCATTTTCAAATAACGAACAACCAGGCTTGCGTATACAAATGATAGCCGATGCAGGTGCCGCCTTACTGGTGTTACTGGCTATTACAACAATCTCTGTGTACAAACCCTGGGGAAGAACACGATATGGTTTGGTGGCGAGTTCCAAACAATATACAGCGATACTACATAGTGGAAAGGCAACCTGGAAATCATGGAAGTTTTACATTCTGGTGGGCTCTATCATCTTAGTATTGCTGTTTCTCATTAAGCACCTTATGGGTGGTAGCATTGGCGGTCACTGAACTTAAGGTCATATCATAGATTTTAAGATTAAGCTCTGTGTTATCAAATTATATGAAGTGCTTTTCATTATTAATTGTTCGCACAAACCGAAAGACAAGGTCATCCAGCGCCACCAAGGCCATTGATGATGGTCACTCCATCCTGAGGATGCAAAATGACTTCACTTTGCCCGTTTTCCATTTTTGAATAGCTGCCATTCCATGTTTCGGTGATCTTTTCATCCCTAAAACGTGCAAAGTTTTTCAGGTAACGGATTATCATTTCATTGATAAATATTTTATTGAACGGATCATGTGTAACTCCGTATTCATGAGAATCGCCAATAGTTAATTCGCCTGTTTCGTTTTGGGGACCATTATTATACCAATTCGAAATACGGATAAGTTTTAAAATGTTCTTTTAATTATAGCAAAGAGGAAGTTCATGTGAAGCTTCTGCAGTGAGATGAGAACGGAGCTGCATTTTATCGAAGATAGTTTGTGGTACAAATAATTAATATTGATAACAAAATGATTTTATTTTCTTTACAAAAAAATAATTTCGTTATGAAACCTTTTTTTTCCAACTTAAAGATCCTAATGCCAGTTTTAATATTCCTGGCATTTTTTCCAACGCTTAGCGCACAGGTTACCACCGCTACATTAAGTGGTCTTGTAAAAAGCACAAAGGGAGATGTACTGGGTTCAGCAACTGTAACAGTTGAATATCCCGATGCTGGCATTATCCAAACCCTGAGTACCAGGTCTGATGGCAGGTTCACTGTTCCTAATCTTAGGGTAGGTGGTCCATATAAAGTTTCTGTCAATTATGTCGGTTATCATCCCACCGTAACCGAAGATATTTTTCTTGAACTGGGGTTAAACAATACAGTGGAAATTACTCTGCAGGACAAGACCACCGAACTTGCCGGTGTAACGGTGTCCGCGAGTGGCGCCAAAATTTTTGACAATAAAAGAACGGGAGCATCTACTAATATCAACAGCAGGCAAATACAATCACTCCCTACCATTTCAAGATCGGCGGATGATTACCTGAGACTTACCCCTTCCGCGTCTGCCAATTACAATGGTTTATCTTTTGCGGGTAGAAACGGGCAGTATAATAATTTTTCCCTTGACGGTGCCGTTTTCAATAATCCTTTTGGATTGGATGCCCCTACTCCAGGCGGACAAACCGGTGCGCAACCGATTTCTCTTGATGCAATAGACCAGATACAGGTGAATATTGCGCCTTATGATATTACCCAAGCGGGCTTTACCGGTGCAGGTGTAAATACCGTAACTAAATCGGGTAACAACACAATGCGGGGAACAGTCTATGGATTTTTTAGAAACCAATCTTTAACAGGAAAAAAAGTGGAAGGCACTAAATTGAGAGTCCCGGAACTTGAACAGTTCCAGGGTGGCGCTGCGCTCGGTGGTGCTATTATTAAAAACAAATTATTCTATTTTGTTAGTTTCGAAACAGAGCAAAGAACTGATGAGGCTTCAGCCTACCGTGCCCGTAATGCGTCTAATAGCAATGAATCAACCACATCACGTGTTTTGGAACAAGATCTCGTGGATGTTAGCAATATTTTAAAACAAAGGTTTCAATATGAGTCCGGAGAATACCAGGGATTTACTCATAAACAAAATAATTATAAATGGCTGGCCAAACTGGACTGGAATATTAATAGTGTACATAAATTATCATTCACGTATAATGGGCTTGATGCAACAAAGGAAAAACCTGCACACCCCAGTGCTATTGGCCGCAGAGGGCCGGATTATACAACGCTGCAATTCAGAAATTCCGGTTATGAGATCAAGAATAAACTCAACTCTTTTAGCTCCGAATTAAGATCAAACTGGAAAGGTAATTATGCAAATAAATTAAGACTCGTCTACACTATTTTCAAAGACAAGCGAAATCCTTTTTCAGAACCATTCCCAGTTATCAATATCAACAAGTTTGGCACGAGGTATATTGTCTCCGGGCACGAACCTTTTTCAATTTTCAACCGCCTGAACCAGGATGCCTTCCAGGCTACAAACGATTTTACGATCTACAAGAAAAAACATGCCATCACCATTGGGGCTTCTTACGAATCATTCAAATTCGGAAATTCGTTTAACATTACCGGTTATGGACCTACCCTATTTGGCGATATCGACCTTCAAACCTTTAAAGACAGTGTGCCTGTTGGTGGCAAAGTGGTATTTGGAGCTTATCCATTAGATGTAGATGTAAATTTTGCACGCAAACATTTTGCAGCAAATGAATGGACATGGTATTACCTTACTGTTGGACAGATCTCCGGCTATATACAGGATGAATTCCAGGTGACTGATCGCTTCAGGCTAACTGCAGGTCTTCGTGTTGACCGTTCTGTATATTTTAATTCCAGTTATAAAAGCGCCAATCTAAATGCTGATGGCTCTTTTGCCGGAAATTATACCGAAGGTGACCCAACGCTACCCAATAATGATAATCTTACTTTATTTGATGCCAATGGCAACCCCATAAGTAATGGTGTAGGAAAGGGCCTGGATAATACCCGCCTGCCAAAAGGAACGTTGCTTTCTCCACGGCTTGGATTTAACTGGGATGTGAAAGGCAACAAGACATTACAAGTAAGGGGAGGTTCAGGTTTATTCACCGGGCGTTTCCCGTTTGTTTGGATCGGCAACCATATAGGAAATCCATTTAGCTTTTTTTACAATGCCACAGATAAAGACTTCCGCTGGCCCCAGGTATGGAGAAGCAATGTAGGCACCGATTACAAAATACCCTATGGTACTACCTTCTCAGTTGATGTTGCTTACACAAAAGATATTAAGGGAATGATGGTAAGAAATTACAAATTAGGTACTCCCACCGGTACTTTAAATTCCGGTACCGGGGATACACGTAAATTTTATACTGCTGCCAACCAGGGAACTGCTAACGCCTATGTTTTTACCAACAATAAGGTAGGATACCAATTCAATATTTCTGCGCAGGCTCAACAAAATTTTTCCAATAACTTTTTTGCTATGCTGGGTTATAATTACCTCATTGCAAAAGATGCCAGCAGCATTTCTGCAGAAATTTCCAGCGATGCATTTGATCGCAACCCCATTTTAAACAATGCGAACGAAGCCAGGCTGACTCCATCGTTGTACGGTAATAAACATCGAATTTTAGGGGCAGCCTCTAAAAAATTTGAGTACGGAAGTACCAAAAGATTTGCTACTACGATTTCTCTTTTTGCCAACTGGACAAGTGGCAATCGTTATGCTTATGTATATGGTGGTGATATTAACGGCGACGGAACCGGCACCAACGATCTTTTATATGTTCCAACTGACGCAGAGATTGACGTTATGAGTTTTACTTCTTTAACCGATATCAATGGAGTATTACAAAATCAGGCAGCACAAAGAGCAGCATTAAAAAGATTTATTGCGCAGGATAGTTATCTAAATGAATTGAGAGGTAGTTACACTGAAAAATATGGCGCTGAATCACCATGGTTCAGCCAGGCAGATCTTCGCATACTACAGGATTTTAAATTTGGCGCATCTTCCAAAACTTTGCAACTAAGTTTGGATATTGTAAACCTGGGCAACCTGGTTAACAGCGATTGGGGTATTCGCAAATATGCAACAACAGCAGGTTATTTTCAACCGTTGTCTGTTAGCCTTTCAGGCAATCGGCCCACCTACCAGTTTGATCCTTCACTAACCGAAACCTTTACATCCAGTCCTGACCTGCCTTCACGCTGGCAAATGCAGTTTGGAATCAGGTACATATTTTAAATAAACAAACATTTAAAAAAGCGGATGCTGTGCATTCGCTTTTTATTTATCGCCTATGAGTTGTTCACACAAACCAAAGGATAAAGTCATGCCGGCGCCTCCTAAGCCATTGATGATAGTTACACCTTCTTGTGGTTGCATTACAATTTCTGTTCTTCCATCTTCCATTTTTGAATAAATGCCATTCCATGTTTCAATCACTTTTTCATCTTTAAAAAAAGCAAACCCTTTTAAATAATCCAGTATCATTTTATTAATAAAAGTTTTATCAAACGGTTCATGCGTATTCCCATATTCATGAGAATCACCGATGGTTAATTCGCCTATCTCATTTTGGGCGACCATTACATGTATGCCCCATTTAATATATTCCGGTAAGTTCTTTTCAAAATGATCTTTTAATAGTAGCAAGGAAGAAGCTGATGTAAAGCTTTTATAGTGAGTTAAAGAAAGCCCACCACACAATGCAGGGCCAAAGCGCCAACCCGCAGGTTGCGCAGCAATGCGCATCATTTGCAACTTACATTTAGTAATGGGTAAGGCGTCAAAATGCTCTGGGAAGAGTGTTTCAAAATCTGAACCGGTACTAACATAAATTTCATCGGCTTCATATAGTTTTTCACCACACCATACAGAGGGATGATCAATTTTAGTTACACCTGCATTCCAAAAAAATTCGATTTTGTGCTTTTCGCTAAAATAACCGGGGATCGCCGCGATTGCTTTACGTGGATCAACAATCATCTCGTCTGCACTGAACAGCGAACATTTTAAACCTTTTGAATTTACGGCTCCTGATTTTTTTATGGTATTATCTACATTTAATAACACTATATTTCTTGCCGATGTCACATGATGAAATTCTTCTAATACCTGTTGTTCTAAATCGGAATGAGCCACATGCAAAGAACCAACTTCATCATACCATATACCAGCTTCGTCACAAATTTTTTTCCAAATACTTTTTGACAAGAGCGCCCGTTCGTATAAGTCGCCATCCGGCTGACCAATAGGCCAGATCATTCCAAAATTACGAATTGAAGCACCTACAGCTCTTCCGCACTTCTCCAGAACCGTAACTTGAAAACCCTTTACAGACAAAGCCCTGGCCGTTGCTAAACCAACAATACCGGCTCCCACAACGATAGCTGATCTACGCATATTTTAACTGAGCAGGTGACATTTTTTTATTGTAATATTTATTTCTGAAATAAATCGCCGAAATAATAGTGAGCAAAATTCCTATTGTTGACATTGATAAAATTATTTCCACAAAAAAATCGCTCCATGAAATATCCAGTTTTAAAAAATTCTTGGTAATCAAAATAACATTGCTCCCAAGGTAACCAAAAGAATCAGCCAGGTAAATAATAAAGCCTGCATTGCTAACATATTTGAAGGAAGCAATTAAGCGATCAAACAACATGCAGTTAAACGGCACATAACCCATATACAAGCCCACACCCACAATAGTCATCCACCAAAAAGGGGATGTATATCCATTAATATATAACAATGTGAAGGTGATAGACAGAAGGAAACCTGATACTATGATCCAATGATTAATGAGCAGTGCTTGTATATTTTTTTTGATAAAGATCAAAAAACCCATAAGTAACAAAGTAACCAATGAAGCAGGGAGTTCACTTTTGGTAAAAACGGAGGCATTATTGAGTCCCAGTTCTGACCAGATATTCGCAGCAAAATTGCTTCGATAATCGCGAATAATGGTCAGCATTATATAAGTAGAGATCAGTAATACCAGCCCCGGTAAGAAACGTTTGATAAAGTCCTTACGGTCAGACTTATTCATAGGTAGCCTTTCGGTGCGTAAAAGAATATCCTGCTTTGTAGGTGAAGGGGTCTTGCTCAACATCCATGTAAAAAGGAGTGTAGGGAAAATAAATATTGAACCTGTTATAAAAGGCATCCACCAATCACTAACATCCCAGTTAAGTAAAATAAATTTGCCTATAGATTGAGTGAAGCCCGAGGCAAAAATGAAACTTGTTGCTAATACAGCTCCCAGTAATTCAGTAGACCGGCGTCCTTCAAGGTAACTGAATACCAGGCCATAGATTACTCCTAAGGGAAACCCATTCAACAATAAGAAAATAATATTATAGGGTGCCGGCACTAATGCAAAAAACAAAAGTGATAACCACGCCAGTGCAATAAATAAAAGTATTATTGACGCCCGGTTTTTTCTGCCCAATTCTGCAATAAAACGAATTCCGTAGAACTTGCTTAATGTGTATCCAACAGTTTGCGCTACCACTAACCAGATCTTGTAATCGATAGATAAGAATCTTATTCCATCGTAATTAGCAGCTGTAAATGGCTTGCGAAAAGCATACATGCAGGTGTACACACAAAAAGCAGATAAAGCTGCTATGATGAGAGGTGACCACTGCCTTATCTTAAGCATATATTAAGAATGCCTGATTCAAAATAGCAGGAATTTCAAAAAGGCTATCCACAATATGTGTTGGTTGTTCCCGCTCCAATTCCTCTCTTGAAGCAGCACCTGTGGTGACAGAAATAATATAATCACAACCAGCATTTTTCCCTTCCTGGACATCTACAACCGTATCACCCACCTTTATCACACTGTCTTCTTCAGTAATGCCTAAACGATCTTTCAATTCTGCGATCATGTAAGGATAGGGCCGACCTTCAGGCACTTCATCACTACCAATAAAATCATCCACCAAACCTCTTTCCATCCATTGAAAACGGCTGATAATAGCCAACGCAATCTCCCTGGAAAACCCTGTATTTAAGCCAATAAACACACCTTTTTCTTTTAGAAAAAAGAACAAATCCTCGGCTCCATCCATTGCCTTCACTTCCGGGTCATACTCATAGAAATCCAGCATTTCGTTCACAAAACATTCGTGTATTTCAGTTATCAGGTCTTCATTAAAATCCATCCCCTTATTTTCTAAAATCATCTGTATTGCTGTAGGCTTGTTATAACCCATTAAAGGATTTATATCTTCTATATTCACAAATAATTCATTACTCGAAAAGGCTGCTTGTAAAGCTTTGGCGACATCATTATTGTCCTTTACTGTAGTGCCGGCCAGATCAAATACAACAAGTTTTAAAGCCATGATCAATGTTTTTATTAAAGTAAGTAATCTATTTGCCTGTATCCATTAAAACTGTATTAAGGAAATATGATTATTTCAATGAGAAGCTTTCAACTAAGTTATCGGAAAGTTTATTAGACCTCACTCTGTCCTGGTATATATTTCAGCAGGCCTAACCAAGTGAAAATTAATTTATGAAATAGCTGATAAATGTGCGATAGCCATTTGTTTATACTTATCTATTGAAACGGGTAAACGGTTTATTTCCTTGGCTTTATCATCCCACTCCCGAAGTTTTACATATAATGGAAAAAGTGTGTCTTCTTCAAAGGCTAATGCTTCCATTTTGCTCATGATCCCTCCCTGATAATTCAGCGTTGTTTTACTTGCTGATGATAATTTTTCAAAATATTCAGGATACTTATAAATAAGGTATCGTTTTGCAGGCACATGGCTATGTACGAGTTTTCCTATTTTTTCAGAAAACCCTTTTTCAATTAAAAAATCAGCGCCAATGGATTCATGATCTGCCACACCTGCTCCGCCCATTTGCTTCACCGGAAATGCAAACTCGCAAAGATGACCAATGTCATGAAAAAAAGCAGCCAAAATTACGTCCTCTTCATATCCTTCTTCCTCTGCAAACTGCGCAGCCTGTATCATGTGTTCTAATTGAGACACCGGCTCGCCTATGTAATCGGCCTGCCCGTATTTTTCGTAAAGAGCAAAAACCTCCTGCACATTCTCTGTTGCTATTTTTAAAACCATAATTCAAAGACTAAAAGATGCTGATAACAAGGCGCTACGTCCCACACCATTAATACCTGAGCCATGCGTCCGGTAATCCTGATTGAAAATATTTTGTAAACCAATATTGAAGTTGAAACTACCCCATTGATTTCCTGTATAAATGTTTATAACTTCCCATCCCGGTGTACCACCTGAAGGAATGCGGTTGTCCTGTTTATCACCAGCAGCCAAGCGGCTTTGTTTTGATGAAAATAAAAACTCTGCAGATGCAAACCACGCTTGTTTTCGCAACGTCCCCAACAATCTTCCGTGCAATGGCGGAATGCGACGCAAAGGTTCGCTTTTGGTTTTATTTACTCCATAAGTATAAGTAACGCTGCCGCTTACATCCAGTATTTCCAGCATCTTCCAGGCCAGCTCTGCTTCCACTCCTTTTATTAGCGCATCTTCAATATTTTCTTTCTGGTACACCTGGTACCCATTGATCATTTTTCCATCTACTTTAACCCGTGTAATTAAATCCTTCAACCGCATATGGTACAAGGCTACATCACCTTTGAGTTTTTTTGATGCGAATTTATAACCCAACTCGAGATTGGCCGATTTTTCCGGACGTAAATCATTTGTGGGTATTTCGTAACGGAAATCAACAATGCCTAGAGAACCCATGTCATCAATGTTAGGGGCCCGGTAACCCGTACTGTAGTTTATGTAAATATGGTGTTGAGAAAAAATGCGGTACATCAAAGCTCCATTCCAAACCAGTGCTGATGGATGAATTTTTATATTTCCCAAGGTGGTATCGTTTAGCTCAATTGAAAAAGTATTAAATCGAAGGCCTGCATCTACAACCCAGTTTTTATACCTCAAATGATGAAGCGAATACAAAGAATAGTTGCCATATTTTGCGCCGTCGGGATACAGTCCTCTCTTTTTGCCTGTTGAATTATTTTGAGTATTAATGTCATTCCGGTCACTCCTGATTTTGTCTTTATAAATTTCAACGCCTGTGTTCGCAGTCCATAATTTGCCTAATTCTGAAAATATATCGCCTGTTAGCCCTATTGTATTGGTGTCATCTTTTTCTTTACGCAATGTCACACTGCCGTTTTTTTGACTTTCTCTGCCTTCCATACTTTGTTGCCTCGAAGCAATAATCTCAACGATTTTCAACAACCGGGACTTGCCTTTTATATCCAACCGGGCATATTGCAATGATCGTTTCTGCCTGTCAAATTCATTGAGTGCAAAATCTTCTAAAATAATCTTATGATAAAGCGGTACATGCTGCTGTGCTACATTTTGGTGAGAAATAGTAAGCTGTACTTTTTCGTGCAACAAAAATTTTGCTTTTGCATTAATCGCCCATTCGTTATAGCCCGATGGAATTTGTTTTCCTGTCGTATCACCACCAATAAGGTCGCCAAAATTGCGAAAGGTAAATCCCCCCGTGAAGCCTATTGTGGTAGAAGAATAACCTATTTCAGCTCTTGCAGTTTTTTCCATATCACCACTCATATATTTTGTAAGCAGTTTTCCTTTCCATGAAGATCTACCAACTGCAAAATGGGGGTCTTTACTTATTACATGAATTACGCCACCTAAAGCATCTGTTCCATATTGCACAGAGCCGGTTCCTTTCGCTAATTCAATACGGTCAATAGTGTACGGATCAATTGTATTCAAATATTGATTGGGGCCGTAGCGAAAGGTGGAATTATTAAGCCGTATTCCATCAATTAAAATAAGTGTTTGATTGCCTGTCAACCCCCTGATAAAAGCTGATCCACCCCCATGATTTGTTTTCTGGATAAACATCCCGTTTATACCCTGCAATGCTTCAGGTGTAGTACGGGGACTTCTTTCTTTAAAGTATTGATTATTTATTTTTTTTACAGAATAAGGAATCCATAAACTTTTTTGTTCTATACGTTGAGCTGTTACAACAACCTCCTCCAATGATGAAGTTGCAGAATCTTGTTGTGCATCTGCAGTTGCAAAAATTAAAATAATTAATAAGAAAAATAACAGACGCATTCGTTATTTCTTTTTCTGCATTGGTGTGTTTTCTTTTTCCTCTTCATCAATCAATTTTACAAAAGCACTGCGGCGGGGAGCAGGCATTTCAGAATCTTCCCCTTTTACTGCCTTCCAGATCACTTCACTAAATGCCAAATCAGGAATCATATCTTCCTTTGAAAAATCGAAGGTTTCACTGAGTCTGGCACTGGCGTTATTTTTTGTATTCTTATCATTCAGGTCAACATTTGCTGCTACTGAAGCAAACGGACGCATATCAGTTTTAGCGGTAAAGCACCGCCACATGGGTGTAGCCGCTGCATCGTACTGACTCATGGGCGGCAATCCCAGGATCAATTCAATTGTACGCAGCATGGATGAAGTGGAATACATAGTATGATCTATGAAATTTCTTTTTATATGGGGTCCAGCTATATAAGCTGTCGTCCGGTGAGCATCTACATGGTCCGGACCATTCTGAGCATCATCTTCAACAATAAAAACAACACTTTCTTTCCATACCGGACTTTTAGATAAATGCTCTACGAACAATCCAACTGCCCAATCATTGTCAGCAACATGAGCAAAAGGCGTAGGTCGTCCAATTTTTAATCCTTCTGTATGATCATTGATGAAACGCAGTGAATTAAACCTGGGCAGGGCACCCACTGTAATC
>MWVW01000350.1_pt1 | contig 10655 bp, 11 predicted proteins | sample 1047191 | NCBI WGS metagenome assembly MWVW01 (sample SAMN06349985, study PRJNA376086) | soil metagenome | isolation source: MtG22-5 sample Antarctic (ecotone) | place: Antarctica
ATTTATTTCTGCATTTAGCTTTGAAAATTAAATTTATTTAAAAAGAATTTCGCTTTACAGATATTAGTTGAAAGTTGAATTTAAATAATAAAAAATATTATGCTGCAAAACCCAATGCTGATAAGGTTTTTAAAGAATTACGTAAATCATAAAAAAATTAAAAATTGCAGTGCTAAAAAGTAATTACTTGAAAGCATACAAATCTGTTTCAAAATATCGCAGCCTTATCCACAACAAAAAATAAAATGTTGATAAAAAAGTTGCAAAATATTTTCGTGTTAGAAAAAATTATTTTTAATATTGTGTAAGGAAATGTTTTTCCTGTACTTACTAACCCATCCATATATCAAAGCCCGTCACTAAAAAAGTCGGGCTTTATTATTTAATTCCTTTTTCTTTATTGATAATAAAACAAAATATGCCGTCCGGCATTTTACTTATATTCTTTATAAACATCCAAATACCAGAGAGATTTATAAGGGCTGTCCGGAATTGTATAACTTGCTATAAATAATTAGTACATGTTAAAATCAATGACAGGCTTTGGAAGATCAGAGCAAACGGTTAATGATAAAACTTTTTTAGTTGAAATAAAATCACTTAACGGGAAACAATTTGAGACATACTTAAAAATTCCTTCTTTGTTAAAAAGCTATGAGTTTGATGTAAGAAACATGCTACAGGAAAGTTTGCTTCGTGGAAATGTAGATTGTCTTATTACCATAAAACATAATGGCTCCAGTAAACCCGTAGTTATAAATACTGATCTGATAAAATCTTACTACTATCAAATTGAAACGCTTGCCGGGGAACTAAACATCGATACCAATTCTGTTTTAAGTGCATTACTAAGGTTGCCCGAAGTAGTTACACCTGCTAATGAAATTTTAGCAGAAGATGATTGGAAGGAATTAAAACTCGTTATCGGGCAGGCCTTAAAAGAACTAAATCAGCATCGGTTTGATGAGGGAAAATCGATAGAGAAAGAGCTATTACTAAGAGTGCAAAATATAAATGCCCAGGAAGAAGAGATATTAAAGCTTGAGCCTCATCGTAAAGTGCGCATGAAAGATGAATTACTAAAGTTGTTGGAAGAGAATGTTGGAAGAGAAAATTATGATGCTAACAGGCTTGAGCAGGAACTTATTTATTATGTAGAAAAAATAGATCTCAGGGAGGAGCAGGTTCGGCTTGCAAATCATTGTGAATATTTTAAAACCATATTAAAAGATAACGACGAATCCAAGGGCAAAAAATTATCTTTTGTATTGCAGGAGATTGGCCGTGAAATAAATACAACCGGGTCCAAAGCTTACGATGCTGATATACAAAAATGTGTTGTATTGATGAAAGATGAGCTTGAGAAATTAAAAGAACAGATCCTTAATGTTTTATAACATGAATTCTAAACAATATTTTTGCCGTAAATAGTTCGATTGAAAACATTTCTTTTTATAATTTTTTCTTTTTATTTTATTTCCTGCAATAAAATAGGGGTATTTGAAAAAACCGAGCAAATCCAGAAACAAGCCTGGCTTTATAATAATAAGCCCACATTTACTTTTACAATCACGGATACTATTTCATCTTATAATATTTTCATAGTGCTTCGTCATACGGATGCCTATAACTACAATAACCTATGGCTTACCTTGGGTTCGCAGGCACCGGGAGATACCATGCGCTATCAAAATATAAATATTGAATTAGGCGATGATGCCAAAGGCTGGGCAGGCACTGGTATGGATGATATTTTTGAAGTGAGAAAAAACATTACTCCCGGCCCGATTCCCTTTAAAAAATCAGGGAACTATACATTTTCCGTTGCTCAGATCATGAGAGAAAATCCTCTAAAACATATTTTAAATGTAGGCATACGGGTGGAAAAAGAAAATCTTTAGCCCATGGCTCAACGCTCAAATCTTAAAGCTTCTTTTAAAATAAAACGATTACGCACCATTTACATCCTGTATTGGTTTTTACTTACATACATTATCGCAGCTTTGGTTTGGTGGTTTATTGCATTGAGTATGCAAAATAAAATAATGACTGATTATAAACTCGCTGAATTAAACCCTAAACATCATGATTATCAAAAACAGGTAAATAAAATAAAGGGGGAGGAACGCAGAAAAACAGAGTACTATATTCTGGAAGGAGTTACCTCTTTTTTACTGATTATCATCGGAGCCGTACTGGTTTTTAGAGCCGTTCGCAGACAATTCAGGCAATCACAGCAACAGCAAAACTTTATGATGGCAATTACACATGAATTAAAAACTCCTATTGCGATCACCAAACTAAATCTTGAAACACTCCAAAAGCATCAACTTACAGAAGAAAAGCAACAGCAACTCATCTCAAACACACTGCAGGAAGCAGGAAGAATGAATACACTATGCAATAATTTATTGCTGGCAAGTCAAATTGAAGCTGGCGATTATACATTAACTATTGAAAAAATTAATATCAGCGAACTAATTACAGAAAGTGTAAATGATTTCAAAATGCGTTTTCCTAAACGGAATATTATTTGGGAAGGTATTTTTGAAATGTATGTAAACGGTGATAGGCTACTCTTACAAATGGCAGTAAATAACCTGTTGGATAATGCCATAAAATATTCAGGCAAGGAAGAAAGGATTTACATCGACTTGAGAAAGGATAATCATCAAATAATATTTTTAATAAAAGACGAAGGCAAAGGGATACCGGATGATGAAAAATATAAAATTTTTAATAAATTTTACCGGGTAGGGAACTTGCATACCAGGGAGGCAAAAGGTACCGGGCTTGGATTATATCTTACAAAAAAAATTGTTGAACAACATAACGGTGTAATTACTGTCACGGATAATAAACCAAGGGGAAGTATTTTTGAAGTTAAATTATAAAATGGCTGAAAAAAGATTTTCAATATTATTGGTAGAAGACGAAGAAAATCTACATGACGCACTAAAATTAAATTTAGAGCTGGAAGGTTATGAGGTTACATCAGCATTTGATGGCCCACAAGCTTTAACAGCCGTACAAAATGAATTTTTTGACTTGATAATTATGGATGTTATGCTACCCGAGCTGGACGGAATTAGCGTGAGTGAAAATATCAGGTTACAGGGCAATGAAATACCAATTTTAATATTAAGTGCAAAAAACAGTAGCGCCGACCGTGTACTGGGATTGAAAAAGGGGGCAGATGATTATCTTACTAAACCCTTTAACCTGGAGGAGTTATTGCTCCGCGTACATAAACTAATCCATAAGAGCAAGCAAATTTCATCAAAGGAACAAGTTGCAGAGGAATACAATTTTGGTAAAAATAATATCAATTTCAAGGCATTAGTGGGTACTAATAAGCAAGGCAAAAAAATTGCCCTCACAAAAAAAGAAGCGATGTTGCTTAAGCTGCTTATAGAAAATAAAAATGAAGTGGTGCCCCGGGAAAAGATACTACAGGCAGTATGGGGCTACAATGTTTATCCCACTACAAGAACGATTGATAATTTTATTTTAAACTTCAGGAAGTATTTTGAGGAGGATAGCCGCAATCCGAAGTATTTTCATTCAGTAAGAAGTATTGGCTACAAGTTTACCGAAAGCTAGCAAACCTGTTTATCAAGCAACGCTACAACTTCGCTTGCTCTTTCATAAAGTTCCTGTTTCTGCATTTCAGAAGATACAGGGGCATACAGATTAACTTCAATATCTTTTAATAATGAATTGACTAATAATGCTGTTCCAACGCCAACATTACACTTATCCATGCGTTCATTAATTTTTTTCCTTGTTAAATCTTCAACGGGCACTTTTAATATTTCCGACAAGTATTTATGCAAACCAACATTCAGCTTTTTATAAAATTGTCCATTATCAACACTTCTGAGATTTTCTTCTGCATCGGCCAAAACATTTTTAGGAATAATAAATGATGGCTCTTCAACAGGATCAGGTACATAACTATTAAAAGATTTTTTTTCTTTTACCGAAAAAGTTGGGTTTAAGTCCCCTACTGAAGAAATCATCTCTTTTTTATCTTTTTTATTTTTTACAAACAAAATAGCTAACACACAAAAAAGAACTAAGGCAGCGATAAAGTAAATAAGATTTCTATCAATGGAATCAAGCCAATTATTTTCCGGGTTACTATTATTTACATTTTTAAATGTTTTCTGAGTATTTCCGTTACCCTTTGTAACGCTAAAAGAAAGTGGCTTTGTATTAATTGTTTTATAAGATTGAGTATTGATATCGAAATAAGAAAAGGTAATTGCCGGGATAGTTTTTTTTCCTGCACTGTTTACGGTAAATGGGTATATGAATACCTTGTCTCCCATTAATGGAACACTAAGCTTATCAATATTTTCTGATGCTTTAGATTCAAACCCTTCTATACCTTCTGGCCACAAAATACCAGGAGCATTCACGAGTTGAATATTTCCCGAGCCAGAGATAATAACTTTTAATGAACCTGCATCTTCTGTTGTTATCTTATTTTTTTCTAATGTTGCAGCAATTTTAAAATTACCTACTGCTCCTTTAAAAGAAGGAGGTTTATTAGCATCGGGTAAAGGCTTTACATTCACGCTCAATGTATCGCCTGTAATGGTTACAATTTGCTGTTCAGTTGCACCACCGGGAGTATTTTCATTTGCAAAATCACGAAGGAGATCATAAAAAAAATCTCCATTTCTTTTACCCGCATACTCAGCTTTTAAAAAAGTAACACGGTTATTAACTTCAACAGGCTCCAAATGTAATTTACCGGATTGTAGTGGGTAGAGTTGCACCTTCCTTAAAATATAAACATTGTATTCCCGTCCGTTATATTTTTCAGTTCTTAGCGAATAGTTATCAGGCATCTCCAGCTCGCTAACTGAAAAACCATTAAAAGATGGCGCTTTTAAAACATTTGATTCAGATTTTAATCTTGTATATAACTTATAGGTTGCAATAATGGGCTCACCTACATAACAGCTTTTTTTGCTAACATCAATCTTTAAAAAAAGATTCCTTTTAACTTTTTCAGCTACATTTTCGCCTTTCTTCAGAATATAATCGTCAAACTGATGTGTTACAGGTGCTGTCGGATAATCTAAAGTGATATTACCAAAAGGGGATAATGATGAATTACCACTTGTTCCGGAAGTAGCATTAGTTACCTTTATAGTTACTGATTTAGACCGATATTCTTTTCCATCAGCTTTGGCAATTGCCGAAGCAATAGTGAAATTACCTGTTGATAATGGTTGTAATACAAAGGCAATAGAAACTGTTTGCTTAATGTTACCATTTATATTGCTCATGCTGCTTTGCTGATTAGGCCCGCTTACCACAGCAAAATTTTTAAATACAGGAGGTGCAATGGTTTCTACATTAGCAGCATTTTCTACATTGAATTGCACCTGCAGATAATCATTTTTACCTATAGTTCTGCTATTGGTTGATGCAAAAAATTTAACCTGTGCAAAAGAAAAAGTAATGAAAAGAAGAAAAAAAAGAAGAAGAAAAGATCTGGATAAATAACGGCACACAAATACAAGTAAAATTTTATCCATCACACACATTTAAAACGCAAAATTAACCAATATTAAAAAGTTGAAAAATAATGGGGTGTTAAAAAAGTGTATTAGATATCTCCCAGTTGCGGACGAATAATAATGTCTTCTACACAGGCCTGGGTTGATAATTTAGAGGTTGCAAAAATAATATCAGCAATATCTGCCGCTTCCATTATCCTGGATTCAGGTACACCGCTTTCATGCCAGGAGGAAGTATAAACGGCTCCGGGATAAACTGCAGTAACCTTTATATTGTAGGGCATTAATTCTTCCCGTAAATTTTTACTAAATCCCATTAATGCAAATTTGCTTATGCTGTATGAACCTCCGTTAGCATAAGCTTTTAACGCTGCAATAGAGCAAATATTAAAGATGTGCCCTAGCTTTTTTTGCATCATTACTGGCAAAAGTGTTCTGGTTAAATTATAAGCAGCGTATAAATTAATATTTATCATTTTTTCTAATAATCCTTCCTCCTCATTGTTAATGCTGCCCGGAATAAACTGTCCGGCATTATTAATTAAAATATCAACATGGGATGTTTGATTTAAAACCCAATTCCCAAAGTCCTGAGCTGATTTTTTTTCACTTAAATCTGCGGGGAAATAAAATACTTTGCAATTATATTTTGCTTCCAGCACTTTAGCGGTTTCAGAAAGCTCTTTTTCATTACGTGCACATATAAACAAATTATTTCCGCCGGCAGCAAACTTTTCGGCAATTGCATTACCGATTCCCTTACCTGCCCCTGTTACTACCACATTCATTGTTTATTATTTAAGATTGTAAATTTGCAATTTTTAAATCTTCGCAAATCTAAATCTAAATTCAAATCTAAATTTTCAAATTTGGAAACTGCTGTCAAATACAAGCATTTATTTTTTGATCTGGATCATACACTTTGGGATTTTGATACAAATGCTAAACAGGCGCTGGGTGAATTATATGAACATTTTAAACTAAAAGATCTCGTGGTTTCTCCCTTTGATGATTTTTACGCTACTTATATCCATCACAACGCGATAATATGGGATAGATACCATAAAGGGTTTATAACTGTTGATGATCTTAAATGGAAACGAATGCAGCGTACCTTACTTGATTTTAAAATAGGAGATGAAATTTTAGCAAAAGAAATGAGCCTTAAATTTTTAGAGATACTCCCTAACCAAAAAAAATTATTTGAATACACCACCGAGATATTAGATTATCTCATAAATAAAAAATACAAACTGCATCTTTTAACCAATGGATTCGAAAAAACGCAATGGAGTAAGATCACCAATAGTAATATTGCAAAATACTTTACAAACGTTATCACTTCGGAATTATCCAGTTGTATCAAGCCTTCAAAAGAAATGTTTGAATACGCAATAAACAGAGCAGGAGCACAATTAAATGAAAGTATTATGATCGGAGATAATCTGGATGCCGACATACAGGGAGCCATTAATGCCGGTATGGACAGCATTTTTGTAAATCATATAAATGCAACACCCACTATATTTCCCACTTATACTATTTATCATTTACGAGAGCTGGAAGATATCTTATAATAAAAATCCTCCCAATTTGGAGGATTTAATTCGTTTGATTGAGGATAAAAAACTAAGCTTTTGCAGTCTTGATTTTTTTATCAGCTTTTTTTACGCTTTTGCTTTCTTTTTTACAACATTTATTAGCCTTATCGCATTTTTTCTCGTCCTGTGCAAAAGAAACACCGCTAAATAAAAAAGCAGCAGTGGCAAGCATTAAAATCTTTTTCATAATAAAATTAGGTTTTAAGATTAAGTCTCCAAATATATATCTGAATATTTAATTCTTCAACAGCTATTTGTTAAAAATCTTTGACAGGTTAAATAGTTGCCAGCACTGTAATGCCTCCTTTTACAACCTGGTTAAGCTTTACATCTATAGTTGCATTTGTGGGTAAAAGCACATCTACCCGGCTACCAAATTTTATAAAACCCATTTCCGAACCCTGTGTAACCTGTTGACCTACTTTTAAATAATTTACAATCCTTTTTGCAACAGCGCCTGCTATTTGCTTCACTAAAATTATTGAAGACTCATTTTTAATAACTACTGAATGCCTTTCATTTTCAGTAGAAGATTTAGGATTCCATGCAACCAAATATTTCCCTTTGTGATATTGATTGTATACCACTTCACCATTCATGGGGATGCGGTTAAGATGAACATTTGCAGGGCTCATAAAAATAGAAACCTGTAAACGCTTATCATTAAAATATTCAGTATCAATAATTTCTTCAATCACAACAACTTTACCATCTGCAGGGCAAATTATTTGTTTATCATTTATAGTAAAATCTCTTTTAGGGGAGCGGAAGAACGAAACAATGAAAAGGAAAAGAATTATGCTTCCAATTAATAATACCCAGCTTGTGACGGGCATTAACTCACTCAGGTAATAAAAAAAACTTGTATTGATCAGCCCCAATAAAACCACAGCGATTATAATCGATACATATCCCTCTTTATGAATCTTCATTAAAAAAAATTGAGAGGCAAATATAAATCAGTGAAAGGAGACAAAACGTAATTTCTAACGCATAAATAAATAAACATATAACCAAACAAAGGGAGTGGCAATTAACAGGGAATCGAACCTATCTAAAAAACCACCGTGCCCGGGCATTATATTGCCACTGTCTTTTACCTGAGCCATTCGCTTTAATTTACTTTCTAAAAGATCTCCCAGGGTGCCAAAAACCGCACAAATAGCAGGAATAAAGATTCTGTCAGTCATTGAATACGATTTATTCCAGATCCCAAACATTGCAACTATCGCAATACTAAGAACTGCTCCACCCAAAGTTCCTTCCCATGTTTTTTTAGGTGATATTTTTGATAAAGGCGTTTTCCCAATAAAAGAACCTACTAAGTAAGCCATAGTATCATTGATCCAAATAGAAAAAATAATTGCACATGGAATTACCGGAAAAAAATTTTGAAGGGAAATATGATAAACATTGGAAATAAAAAATAAATCAATCATCATTAAAACCGGCATGGTTATATAAAGCATTCCAAGCGGTAAATAATATCCAAATTTTTCTGGATTTATCTTCATCATCAATTTTATAAACTCATACCAGCAGCCAAAATGTATGATTATAAACAGAATAATAAAACTCCATTGATTCCACAACAATCCAACCAGCATCGCAATTACGAATACAATTGCCGTTAAGGCTCTTGTTTTAAAAGTTTGCAAGTCAAGGGTCATTTAATACTTATGATTTATTTTCTGTCCAATTATGAAACTCATCTTCAGGTGTGATCTCTTCAACATATTTCGATTGTTCTATGGCAGAAGTTTGTTTATACAACTTGAATAAATAAAGTAAAAGAGCCAGAGCAAGTGCGCCCATCCACAATGGAAAATTATCTTCTATATTTTTATCTTTTACGCCATTAATTGTAAGTATATATAGAATTGTAACCTGTACCCCATTAAATAGAAAATGAAACAATATGCTTAGCCATAAGCTTCCGCTGTAATAAAATATAAATCCCAATACTATGCCCAGCGCAAACCTTACTAAAAACCCATAAAACGATAAATGTATGAGGCTAAAAATGAGTGCGGTTAAAATTATTGCAGGCCATGGGCTTTTAAACCATCTTGTAAAAAGATTTTGCATTGCACCCCTAAAAAAGGTCTCCTCAAAAATGGCTGGCAAAAGTGCGATTATGAATAGTGAAATAATATATCTTGAAAATGAATTTATATTTATTAAAGCTGCTTCCTGCGCTTCCCTTGCAAGCTCCATTGCTTTAAATTTTGCAGCCCATTCCGCCGATATGGGCAATATTTTATTTAAGCTTGCTAATGCCCCTGATAATGGAAATGTCAAAATTAAAATTCCAATCATTAATAAAACCTGTTTATAATTAAACCGATAATTAAAACCCAGGTATGTAAAAGGTTGGCGATAACAAATGGCGGCAAAAAAATGTGCAGGCACAAAAAAGATCAAAAAAGTTGAAACGGCTTGCAAAACCATATTAACCTGGTAATACTTAGGTTGCAAAATATCTTCAGCTTTTACAGGGAAAGGTTCGCCTGTCATCATTGTCCAAATTGCAAAACTTGCCATTGATCCAATAATCAGCCCGGCACCCGTAAGTCCAAGGAAAATTGCTAGTTGCGAAGGGTATTTTACATTCTTAGAGTTGTGCTCAAACATCATATCATTAAATTATAAGTGCGTAAATTTACAGCCAAACTTTTTACAAAAAGTTATTGAGTCAATGGGTCAGTAGTCATATCAAGGCAAACCAATGACAATGACCAATGACTTAATGACAAATGACTACAATCGGCAACATACAACTTCCCGACTTTCCATTACTTCTTGCACCAATGGAAGATGTAAGTGATCCGCCATTTAGGGCTGTTTGTAAGGATAATGGCGCAGACCTGATGTACACGGAATTTATCAGCAGCGAAGGTTTAATAAGAGATGCAATTAAAAGCCGCAAAAAACTTGACATATTTGATTATGAAAAACCTGTAGGCATACAAATTTTTGGTGGAGATGAAGATAGCCTTTCGATGGCTGCAAAAATAGTTGATGCCACAAACCCCGATCTATTGGATATTAATTTTGGCTGCCCTGTAAAAAAAGTTGCCTGCAAAGGCGCAGGTGCAGGTGTATTAAAAGATATTCCACTAATGATCCGTTTAACGGATGCTGTTATTAAAAGCACTAATCTTCCGGTAACTGTAAAAACAAGATTGGGATGGGACGACGCAACCAAAAATATTGAAGAGGTTGCAGAGCGTTTGCAGGATATCGGAATAAAAGCGCTTGCCATTCATGGAAGAACCAGAACACAAATGTATAAAGGAGAAGCAGACTGGACGCTGATAGCAAAGGTGAAAGAAAACCCAAGAATAACTATACCCATATTTGGAAATGGTGATATTGATTCCCCTCAAAAAGCATTGGAGTATAAAAATAAATATGGTGTGGATGGTATTATGATAGGGCGTGCAGCCATTGGCTATCCCTGGATTTTTAATGAAATAAAACATTACGTAGCAACCGGGGAATTATTAGCACCGCC
>MWVW01000351.1_pt1 | contig 10633 bp, 9 predicted proteins | sample 1047191 | NCBI WGS metagenome assembly MWVW01 (sample SAMN06349985, study PRJNA376086) | soil metagenome | isolation source: MtG22-5 sample Antarctic (ecotone) | place: Antarctica
GTAATGAAAATTTTGATTGGAGATACCCGGTAAATGGAAGCAATCCGCAAACAGAATGGGAAGGAATACATCCGTTAAAAGACATTGTTCAGATAGTTAATCCTTCATCCGGGTGGATTCAGAATTGTAACGCAACCCCATATAAATCTGCCGGTATTAGCAGCCCCAAGAAGGAAAATTATCCGGCATATATGGCATATGAAGAGCAGAATTATCGCAGCCAGGAAGTAATACGATTGTTATCACAACCGGGTAAAGTTTCTTTTACAGAATTTGAGAAATTGGTAACAAGTACTCACCTTCCGATGATGGCTGAATGGCTTCCACAAATTATAAGCGCCTATGATAACGAAGTAAAAAGGCAGCCCGAAAAAAATAGCATACTTGGTAAGGTTATAGATACTTTGCGCAATTGGGATTATCGTTATTCAACATCAAGCAAAGCAACAACACTTGCAGTATTTTGGTACAGAAGTTATTCGGATTGGGTTCGACCCAAGATAAAAACAAATTTGCCTGGAGCTTATCTTACAAATTTAATGTTTGGGAAAAACTTGCCGGCACCCGATAGTACTGCAGTGCAGATACTACACAGCACCATAGACACATTAAAGAAAAAATACGGAACTGAATTCATTTCGTGGGGTGAAATAAACAGGTTGCAGCGTATTCATACCAGCGGTAATCTGGAAAAGTTTGATGACAAGAAAGTGAGCCTACCTGTTGGTGCGGTACCGAGTTCAATGGGTTCTTTATTTGCGTTTCAAACCCGTATTGATGCAGGACAAAAAAATTTGTATGGGGTAGGGGGAAATAGCTATGTAGCTGTTATCGAATTTGGCGAAAAAGTTAAAGCGAAGTCTGTTGTGTATTTCGGACAGAGTGCTGATCCCGCCTCTCCCCATTACTTTGACCAGGCACCTTTATATGCTGCAGGTAAATTTAAGGAAGCATATTTTTATAAAGAAGATGTATTGAAGCATGCAGAACGAAAATATCATCCGGGGGAGTAAACTTTTGAAGTCCTTTAGATTAATTTTTTATAAAAAAATTATTATGAAAAAATCAATTTTATTCTTGCTCCTGATGCCTTTATTTATCCAGGCACAAACATTAAAAGAAACTGAACTTGACAAAATTGTAAAGGAAGCTTTTTCGCAACAAAAAGTTGCTGGTGCTTCGGTGTTGATCGCACAAAATGGAAAGATTATTTTAAACAAAGGTTATGGATTTGCGCATTTAGGATTTGGCATACCCGCTACTCCTCAAACCAAATATTTTATTGTTGGAGCTAATACAACAGTATTGGGAGCAGCTATTATGCAGCTTGTGGAAAAGGGTGCCTTGTCACTGGATGATGAGATAACAAAATATTTACCCGGTTTTAATGTGCAGAACAACAAAATAACCATCAGGCATTTACTCACCTCTACTTCAGGCTTACCTGATTATCATCATTTAGGTGACCCGTTAACCGGGCAGGCATACCAGCCCAAAGCGATGGATGAAGTAATTGATCTGTTTGAAAATAAACCCTTCACCATGAAGCCGGGCATGAAATACGATTGGTCCATTTCCAATTTTGCTTTGCTGGTGTCCATCCTGCAAAACGTTACCAACCAACGGTATGAAGATTATTTAAGAACAAACATCATTGCACCCCTCGGCATGCAGGAAACCGAATATCTTACCCAAAAAAAATTGATACCGCAGTTTGCCCAGGGATATCATTTTAGCGACAGCTCTTTTTACCCTGCAACAGAATCTTTATTGAAATACGATCTTTCCACACGGGTGGTGAGCACTACCGGAGATATGTACAAACTTTTGGAAGGTCTGAAACAGGGCAAAGCCATCAGCAGGCAAAGCTTTATGCTGATGACAAGCAGGGAAGAAGCGGCAAAAAACAATTCCGGAAATTTTGGCTATATGATTTCGATTCCTAAACTGGAAAATTATAACGCCATGGGTTTTGGGGGTACTTTAGATGGCTATAGCATTTTTTTAAATTATTACCCTGAAAAAGAAATAACCATTATCATATTTACGAATACAGGCGGATTTGGTGCAAGATTCATTGGCAGGCAAATAGCACGAAAAATGTTAGGCCTTCCTCCTCTGCCCGTTAGTGAACAAGCTAAAAAAATAATTAGTGACCTTCCTATAACCAAACAGGAGCAATTGAATATGGCGGGTACTTATATTGTAAAACGAACCGTTACAAATAGTTCATCTCCATTAACATATAATATGGGGAAAAGAACAATCAGGGTATTTACTGAAATAGACCAACTGATGCTGCAACAGTTTGGTGAGTTGCCTGAACCTTTATTAAAACAAGCCGATGGAACTTTTGAGGTGAAGAACGGACGGCAAAGGAAGATTATTTCGTTTAAAAATGAAAACAACAATATTGTTATAAGCATAGTTCAACCGTCCTATATAGATAGCGGTGCAAAGATAGGAAATGCTGATGTAAAAACTTTTCATGGTGCAGCGTTTGAAAATTTGAAATAGCGATTAATTAAAAAATGGGTGCTGAACTTTTGTAATACCTGATTATTTATAAAATAAAGGAAGAATATCATTGAAATGAGTGAAGAAGAAAAGATAGAGAACAGACTACAGTTTAAAGACGAAAATCAAGAATCGGAAGTTCCGGTTAACGAGCCGGGGATTCAGAGCCAGCCTGCCGGACTGGCAAGTTCACCTTCAATTGCCAGCGACTCACCACCAGAAGCAACAGAAACTTCTTCGAAACAACTACTCCCTGAACCAGAAACCATAAAGCTGCCTGCCGGACAGGTAGGCCTAAAACCAGAAACCCCAAATATGGAAGTCCACCACCACGGCCACGTACACGAACAAAAGAAATGGAAAGAATATCTGTTTCAGTTCTTCATGCTGTTTCTTGCAGTGTTCTGCGGGTTTTTGGCAGAGTATCAGTTAGAGCATATTGTGGAGCATAACCGGGAAGAGCAATACATAAAATCTTTCATTGAAGATTTAAAAGCTGATACTGCTAAAATCAACAAGGTACTTGAATCAACTACATGGCAGCAAAATAATTTCGATACCTTAATGGGAATACTAAAGACACCCGGCTTTAGTGAAAATCCTGATAAAGCAGAAAATTATTTTGCCAGTATTTTTGCTTTGTATGTATTTAATCATACTGACAGAACCCTTCAACAATTAAAAAATGCCGGAGGTCTAAGGCTTATCCGCAACCAGCCTGCCTCTGATAGCATTATGCAGTATGATGCAATGATAAAAGAAGTTTCAGAACAAGGGGAGGATTTATATAACTCCAATCAAAGTTCAATCAGCATAGCCCTCGAGATTTTTGATGGCAATAGTTTTAGAAATCCTGTAATCAACAGAAGTCTGGTACCAAAAACAGATAAAGCAAGGCTCATATCTAATGAAAGTGCAAAGATTGATGAATTTTTCAACCTGGTGCTAAACTTCAAAGTAGCCTCGGTTATTTATTCTTACCTGTTGCGTGACTTACAGCTATATGCCGGCAGGCAAATTAATTTTCTAAAAAAAGAATACCATTTAGAAAATGAATGAAGAACAAAACATACAAGAACAGCCGAATGGCATCAAGACTATACTATGCCATCACTCTGGAAGTTTTTTGAACCGAGTCGCGAAGCACACGGTTCCTACTGGTTTAACTGGGGTACGGAACAGGAACACCATTTTTTACATCTGCCAACAATTTTTTTGAATCATAAATGACACCGCCTTTTATTGTGTACATAATACCACCCTTACGATTCACTTCATTTTTTTCATTTAAATAAACAGCGCCAGTGAAGTTTTTAAGTTGGAAGAACATTGCCCGTTTAATCTATATTAAGAAATTCAATGTATTACTTTTTAGCATATTGATTTATCTTATAAAAATAAATCTTCACTAAGGTTTTGTAAATTTATGAAGAGAAATAAAGTAAATAGAGTATAACTTGCTGAAAATACGCACCGATAAAAATTGCCTTAATAATATTATAAAATAAAAGGTTTTCGTTCCCGGGAACAAAAATTTCCAGGAGTAAAATTGTTTCAAAAAAAGAAACTGTTAGTTGAAGCAAATCTTATTTTGTTATTAAAAATGTATATTGGACAAGGGTTATGGGCAATTTATAAAACGGAGTAAGGTCAATGGGAAATTTTGAATTATGAATTATGAATGAACCCAGGGATAATATCATAGTTTCTAAGTCTTATTCATTTGCTTTGAAAGTGATTGAGCTTTATAAATATTTGATATCAGAGAAAAAAGAGTATGTCATGTCAAAACAATTTCTTCGCTGCGGCACTTCGATAGGCGCTAATGTTCATGAGGCTGTAGCAAGCGAATCAAAGAAAGACTTTATTCATAAATTAGGAATAGCAGTAAAGGAAGCTAGAGAAACCTCATACTGGTTGAGACTATTAAAAGAAACCAATTATATATCACAAGACAAGGCCCCGGAATTACACAGTGCATGTGAGGAGTTGATTAAAATTCTAAATAGCATCATTCTAACAACTAAAGGAAGGTATTTCCAAAACATTCATAACTCATAATTCTAAATTCATAATTCTACTACATGCCACGCATCATCAAATCAGGCCTCATACAAATGTCGCTTCCAAAAACTGAAGGTGAAGGAACCATACAGGAAATTGTAGAAGCCATGTATGAAAAACACATTCCATTTATAGAAGATGCCGGACGTCAGGGCGTGCAAATCCTTTGCCTGCAGGAAATCTTTAATACACCTTATTTCTGCCCCGGCCAGGATAAAAAATGGTATGCATCTGCAGAGGCTGTACCAGGCCCTACTACAGAACGGATTGCTGCATATGCCAAAAAATACGGCATGGTAATTATTGTTCCTGTTTATGAAAAGGAACAGGCCGGCGTGTTGTATAATACGGCTGCGGTTATAGATGCCGACGGCAAATATTTAGGCAAGTATCGCAAGAATCATATTCCGCATACGTCAGGATTTTGGGAAAAATTCTTTTTCAAACCCGGCAATTTAGGCTATCCTGTTTTTCAAACCCGTTATGCAAAGATTGGCGTGTACATATGTTATGACCGTCACTTTCCGGATGGTGCACGGGTGCTTGGTCTAAACGGTGCGGAAATCGTTTACAATCCGTCAGCGACCGTTGCGGGACTCTCGCAGTATTTGTGGAAGCTGGAGCAACCGGCGCATGCCGCAGCCAACGGCTACTTCATGGGCTGCATCAATCGTGTTGGCGAAGAAAAACCCTGGAACCTTGGAAAGTTTTATGGCAGTTCTTATTTTGTTGATCCGCGGGGACAAATCTTTGCCCAGGCGTCGGAAGATAAAGATGAATTGCTGGTTGCGGAATTTGACCTGGATATGATTGAAGAAGTTCGCAATGTGTGGCAGTTCTTCAGAGACAGAAGACCTGAGACGTATGAGAAGCTGGTGGAGTTGTAAGCTATTCTATATTATAAATTTTAAATGTTGAATTATCATGTGCCAGGCGACAATATTACTATGAAGCTTTCGTTGCGTCGCACTCTTATACGTTCAGTAATTCTATTCAGCATAATTTATAATTCAAAATATAAAATTTAAAATAACACATTGTCAATTCAAAACAACAGACTCACCACTCAGCAATACCAGGAGAACTTCAGGGATATCAATGACCCTTTCGAAACAAAGGAAGCGGCACTCCTTGAAGCAAACCGCTGTTTATTTTGCTACGATGCTCCATGCACCAAATCATGCCCTACCGGAATTAATGTTCCAAAGTTTATAAAACAGATCACCACTGATAATATAAAAGGATCGGCACACACCATATTTATTTCAAACATTTTCGGCGGCGGTTGTTCAAGGGTCTGCCCGGTAGAAAAATTATGTGAGGGCTCTTGTGTGTACAATCTCATGCATGAAAAGCCCATTGAAATTGCCAACCTTCAACGATATGCAACTGAGCCTGCGATCAAAGAAAAATGGAAATTATTTGACCGCAAAAACTTCCCTTTAGGGGATAGGGGCAGCAAAAAAGTTGCCATCGTTGGCGCAGGCCCTGCAGGATTTTCCTGTGCACATGTTTTATCAATAGAAGGCGTTGATGTTACCGTGTATGAAAAAGAAAGTAAGGGTGGCGGACTGATGACTTACGGCATAGCTGCGTACAAAGTAACTCCTGAGTTTTGCCAGGATGAAGTTGATTTTATCACGTCACTTGGTGGTATAGAAGTAAAATATGAGTATGAATTAGGAAAGAATATTTCACTGGCCGATTTACAGCAGCAATATGATGCTGTTTACCTGGGAATTGGTGTTGGATTAGCAAACAAATTAAATATTGCCGGTGAAGAAATGGAAGGTGTTGAAGATGCTATCAAATTTATCTATGATATCCGCACAAAGGGATTTCCCAATGTACCTGTCGGCGATAAAGTTGCCGTGATCGGTATGGGGATGACGGCGATTGATGCAGCAACACAGGCAAAACGACTTGGGGCAAAGGAAGTAACCATGGTATACAGAAGAAGCGAGGCGGAAAAAAATTGTACACAATACGAACTGGATATTGCAAAGCTTGATGGATGCAAAATGGTTTGGCTTGCTGCTCCAAAAGAAGTAATTGGCGAAGGCGGTAAAGTAAAGCAATTGATATGCAGTGTCATGAAATTAGGTGCCCCCGATCATACCGGTAAGCCTGCTCCGGAGCCAACTGGAGAAACAATCACACTTGAAGTGGACATGGTTATAAAAGCCACAGGACAAAAACCTTTTGAAGAATTAGTAACACAAAACGGAATTGAAAACAGCAGGGGAAAGATTCTTCTAAAAGAAAATTCTGAAACGAATGTGCAGGGTGTTTTTGCCGGCGGAGATTGTGTAAATGGTGGTAAGGAAGTTGTTGATGCTGTACAGGCAGGTAAGGAAGGGGCTGCAGCAATTTTAGAATTCTTAGGAATTACTGATAAGAGTAGCAAACAAAGAGAACCTGTTGATGAAACAGTTCCTGATGGAATTTGAACCGATAAGGAAACAGGATGAGAAAAATTAAATATTTCACGCAAAGACGCAAAGTAGCCAAGACGCTAAGAATACAATGACAGAAAATGAAATATCAAAAATTGTTGTAGATACATGTTTGAAGCTACATAATCAGTATGGCCCTGGCTTATTTGAAGTAGTTTATGAAGAAATATTTTGTTACGAATGGAATAAAACAGGCATACCATTTAAGAAACAGCATCCCATTCCATTGGTTCATGAAGAATAAGAATGGATGCAGGATTTCGGGCAGATATAATAATTGATGATAAAGTAATTGTTGAATTAAAATCCATTGAAGCACTGGCACCTGTTCATTATAAGCAAGTCCAAACGTATCTAAAACTTACAAATTGTAAATTAGGAATATTGGTAAATTTCAATGTAAACTTGATTAAAGATGGTATTCATCGGATAGTAAATAAATTATAAAAACTTTGCGCCTTGGCTCCTTTGCCGCTTTGCGTGAAAAAAATATTTATGGCTTCACTCGAAACAAACTTCCTAGGCATCAAATCACCCAATCCCTATTGGCTTGCCAGCGCTCCGCCTACGGATAAAAAATATAATGTGCTGCGTGCATTTGAAGCAGGGTGGGGCGGTGTGGTGTGGAAAACATTGGGCTCACAGGTAAAGAATGTTTCCTCCAGATATTCTGCGGTGGACTATAATGGCAGCCGTGTAATGGGTTTCAATAATATCGAGCTGATCTCTGACCGTCCGCTTGATATTAATTTAAAAGAGATTGCTGAAGTTGTAAAATTATTTCCGGACCGTGCCATGATCGTATCCTTGATGGCTGATAACACAAAAGAAAAATGGCATGAGATTATTACACAGGTTGAAGATACGGGCGCCCATGGATTAGAATTGAATTTTGGATGTCCGCATGGAATGACGGAAAGGGGCATGGGTGCAGCGGTTGGCCAAGATCCTGAAATTGCAAAAATGGTTGTGGAATGGGTAATGGAAAAAGCAACAATTCCTGTTATCACAAAGCTCACGCCCAATGTACATTCCGTGGTACCGGCTGGTAAGGCTGCTGTTGAAGCTGGCAGCAATGCATTATCATTGATCAATACCATTCAGTCTGTCACCGGCATTGACCTGGATACATTTGTTCCAAATCCTTATGTTGCAGGCAAATCTGTTTACGGCGGCTATTGCGGTCCTGCCGTAAAACCAATTGCCTTAAAGTTTTTATCAACCATCAGCCAGGATGAAACAACACGAAAAGTACCAATATCAGGTATCGGTGGCATCAGCACATGGAAAGATGCTGTTGAATTTATGTTGCTCGGTGCAACAACTGTCCAGGTTTGTACTGCAGCTATGAAGCACGGCTTTCGAATTATTGAAGATATGTGTGAAGGATTAAACAACTGGATGGATGAAAAAGGCTTCAAAACTATTTATGATTTTATCGGCAAATCTGTTCCCACCATAACCAATTGGGAAGACCTTGATATTAATTATCATCATGTAGCCAACATAAATCAAAACAAATGTATACACTGCGGGCTTTGCTACATTGCCTGTGAGGATACATCGCACCAATCTATTTCACTTACTTATGGAAAACCTTACAACACTTATGCAATCAAAGAAGAAGAATGCGTAGGTTGTAATTTATGTATGCTTATTTGCCCTGTTGAAGATTGCATTACTATGGAAGTTCAAAGAAAAGGTGATGAATATTTGAACTGGAAAGAATTTCAGCGCAGGGGATTGCCATTGAATGATCATTAATTTTAACTCAACAAACTCTTTAAAATCGTAAAAAAGCACCTCATTTATTGAGGTGCTTTTAAAAGTCGGGAAGACAGGATTCGAACCTGCGACCACCTGGTCCCAAACCAGGTACGCTACCGGACTGCGCTACTTCCCGAATTATTTTTTACTTCAGATTCCCAATACTCCCGCTCAAGGCGGGACGCTACTTCCCGAATTATTTTATACCTCAGATTCCCAAACTCCCGCCCCCAGGCGGGATGCTACTCCCGATTAAACTATGCGGTGAGGGCGGGATTCGAACCCGCGGTACAGTTTAACCCGTACGGCAGTTTAGCAAACTACTGATTTCAGCCACTCATCCACCTCACCCCCTTTTGCAAGGGCAGCAAAAATAAAGATTAATCGTTTACAATGAAAGTATTTTCAATAACTAAGCTTATTTCACTCTTGGGTCTACAATAAACTATTAATTGATGTTGGAATCAGCATGATGCAATATAAAGATCGAGATTAATTAATCGTCGTTCAAATCAATAACTTGAAATTTAACTCTGCATGCAAAGTGCCCGCATTTAACCGGTGGCCAACAGACTTTTCAGTTCCAGGCAGGCTTTTATCTTTCTTGATTTTATTGTACCTAAGGGGATTTTTAAAAAATCAGAAATTTCCTGCAATTTGTAGCCATAGAAATAAGATAATTCGATTAAGTTTTTATGATGAGGTGTCAATTGAGTTATTGCTTTTCTTATATCCAGGGCTTCTATTTGGTTATAAGGATTTATTTCAGTTTTACAGTTTATATTATTGCATTCTACGGTCAGCTTATGAATGCGGTTGGCTTTTGAACGTAAAACGTCTGTAGTTACATTTTTTGCAATATTGAGCATCCATGTGAACAACCTGCTTTTGGAACAGTCATAAGTATGTATTTTCCCCCAAATTTTTACAAACACTTTCTGCAAAATATCGCCTGCTTTATTTATATCTTTTATAGTAGCAGAAATAGACTTAAGTAAAGCCCCTGCATAATGATCGTAGAGATAACTAAATGCTTTCGATTTCCGTTGAATAAGATCTTTCACCAACTCAGTTTCTGAATAACTATTTTCTAAATAAGATACAGATAACATATTATTTCATTTTGTAAATCAACTATGCAAATAACCATTCATATATACACAAATAAGTATGACTTTTTAATCATGTTATTATTTTTGTGCGGCAGATTAATGTTTCGGTGATTAATAAACATTGCCTTAATGAAGGCAGCTGTTGGTGCAAAACATAAGTACGGACTAACCTTATAATTCAAAAAAAACTAAACTAGCATAAAGTTGAGCCTTAAAAACTGTTATATATTTATACAATTAATTAGAAGATTGATATAATTCACATATTACCAGGGTTATTGATAATCATTCAGCTAGTAAATGAAAATGCATTTCTTTAAATGTCAATTACTTAACAATAAGACTTTCAAATTTTAGTTTCAAAATAAACAAATGTGTATGCTATATCTTAGTTATTGTTTTTAGGCAATGCAAATAATTGCTCTTCCATAATAAGAGAAACGATATAGTATATTTCCTCTGGGTTGGTAGGCTTGGTAATAAAATGAACAGCTCCCATTTCTTGCAACTCTTTTGATTCTTCAGTTTCTTTAGAGGTAGTATAAATAATGACAGGAATATCTTTTAACCCTGGATCTTTTTTAATTTCAATTAAACACTTCCTGCCATTGTAGCGTGGCATCCTCAAATCAAGAAAAATGTAATCAGGTAATGGAAATTCAGGATTCTTCAATATCTCTATTGCCTGTTGCCCATCTCTTGCCGTAATACATTCAA
>MWVW01000352.1_pt1 | contig 10626 bp, 10 predicted proteins | sample 1047191 | NCBI WGS metagenome assembly MWVW01 (sample SAMN06349985, study PRJNA376086) | soil metagenome | isolation source: MtG22-5 sample Antarctic (ecotone) | place: Antarctica
ATTCGGTGCCTAAAGAATTAAATGTTCATTTTCTTCGTACCGAGGGTTCTGAAATGGCGATCTATAAATCAAAAGCAGTTGGTGAGCCGCCATTGATGTATGGCATAGGAGCATTCTTTGCTATTCGCAATGCCATCCTTTCTTTTAATCCAAAAGCCATTGCTCCATATACGGCACCTATGACCCCGGAAAAAGTTTTGATGGCCTTATACACTAAATCAAAATGAAGGGTATTTACAGCCGCCGTTGCTGGTTCGATAATAAGCTGCAGGTAGCAACAGTTTATTTTAAGGGTGGACTGATAACCCAAATAGAAAAAGGAGAACTCGGTAATTTCGAAAATATAAAAGATGTTGGTGAATATGTTCTCATGCCCGGTGTCATTGATGCGCATGTGCATGTAAATGAGCCGGGCAGAACGGATTGGGAAGGTTTTGATACTGCTACCAAAGCAGCTGCAGCCGGAGGTATTACAACCATTGTGGACATGCCTTTAAATGCGAGCCCGGTTACAACAACATTAAAAGCTTTCAAAGAAAAATTGGTTGCAACAGAGGGTAAACTTAATGTGAACTGTGGATTCTATGGTGGTCTTATTCCCGGCAATCAAAATGAAATAGAGGCATTGATAAATGCCGGTGTGTTAGGAATAAAAGCTTTTCTTATCCATTCAGGAATTGATGAATTTCCAAATGTTGGTAAAAAAGAATTAGATGAAGCCATGCCAATGGTTGCAAAGTATGGCTTACCATTACTTGTACATTGTGAATTAAAGAATCAAAATAATGATAAAAATTTATCCCTCGATCCTAAAAGCTACCAAAGCTACTTGGCAAGCCGTCCGAAGTCCTGGGAGAATAATGCGATTATTTTAATGATAAAACTTTGCAGCAGGCATCATTGCAGAACACATATTGTTCATGTATCATCTGCAGAAGCATTAGGATTGATTGAAAAAGCAAAAAAAGAAAAGTTTCTACTGACTGCAGAAACCTGTCCGCATTATATTTTTTTCAATGCAGAAGAAATACCAGATGCATCCACCATATACAAATGTGCTCCGCCCATTCGCGAAAAAGCCAATAATGATTTGCTGAAAAATGCGTTCAATAATAAGATCCTTGACTTCATTGCATCGGATCATTCACCTGCCCCCCCTGCAATGAAAGAAATGGAAAGTGGTGATTTGCAAAAAGCCTGGGGCGGTATTGCGGGATTACAGTTTTTATTACCAGCCAGTTGGTCTTGTTTAAAAGAATTAATGCCATTAGAAAAATTTATTCCATTACTTACTGAAAAGCCAGCACAATTTTTACAAGTAGAAAAACAAAAAGGATTTATTAAAAAAGGTTATGATGCAGATTTTACAATCTGGTCACCTGAAGAAAATTTTATCGTAAAAGAAGAATCCATTTTTCACAAGCACAAAATAAGCCCTTATGTTAGTCAAGAACTTTTTGGTGTTGTTCATCAAACAATAGTAAATGGCATTACAATATATCAGCATAAAAAAATTATTGAAACAAGAATTAAACCCGGTAGATTGCTATTGTCAAAAAATATTTGATAATGCCGAAGGCAATGTTCATTAAGTTAAGCGTATCCATTGCCCTCTTTTTTAGAACAGGAACAAATAAAAAATAATAAGAATCGGCTTTAGCCCCAAAATAATTTGTATTCATGGCTAAAGCCCAGAAAAAGCATATAATCTTTACCCTTGCACTAAAGTGCAAGGCAATAAAAAAGGCAAGCTTAAGCTTAATGACATTGCCCTAAATACATAGAGAAATTATAACTCAGTTCCTTATTGTAAAATAAACAATTCAATTTTTATTTCCAGTTAAAAAAAACTTATACCTCCTCAAAGGAATTTGCCGAATTTAGGGAGCTATTAAAAACGCATGAAAAATGGCTTTTGAAAAAGTAAGTGAAATTATAAAAACTCCTCCGGCGTTTGCACAGCTTACAGATTTAGCGGCGGAAAGATTAGGTGGCAAAGTGCTTTATGCAACAGATGATTTTTTTGCAGAAAAGGAAAACCTTATTAAGCCTTCGAGAGGAATTTTCATTGCAGATAAATATACTGATCGCGGTAAATGGATGGATGGATGGGAGAGCCGGCGTAAGCGAACAGAAGGACATGACTGGTGTGTAATTGAGCTGGCCACCACCGGCAGGATTAGTGGCTTTGATATTGATACCAATTTCTTTTTAGGAAATCATCCGCCGTTTGCTTCTATTGATGCTGTAAATATTGATGATGCATCTGCTATTAAAGATTGGACCGATACGTTGATCTGCTGGGAAGAAATATTGCCTACTTCACACCTCGACCCGGGGAGCCAGAATTTTTATGAATCAAACAGTGAGAAAATTTATAGTCATGTACGCCTGCATATTTACCCGGATGGTGGTGTGGCCCGTTTAAAAGTATATGGTGAAGTGTATAAGGATTGGGCAAAGGTTGATCCTGATGAAGAAATTGATTTAGCAGCAGCCATCAATGGTGGTAAAACACTAATATGCAACGATATGTTTTTTAGCGATATGAGTAATTTGATTATGCCAGGCCGCGGAATAAATATGGGCGATGGTTGGGAAACAAAAAGGAACCGTACGCCCGGTAATAGGGATTGGGTTATTTTAAAATTGGCAAAGCCAGGATATATTAAAAGAATAATTATCTACACGCATCATTTTAAAGGGAATTATCCCGACAGTTGTTCAATAGAAACTTGTGCAAGTGCTAATGACCAAGCGGTAATGGACAATAAAGTTCAATGGCAAACCATTTTGCCTCTGCAAAAATTGATGGCAGATAATGAACATGAATTCAAAAAAGAAATTATTGATCCTGGAAAATCTACCCATGTCCGCTTAAATATTTTTCCAGATGGCGGGGTGAGTAGATTACGGTTGTTTGGAAAGCTAAAGGACTATTGATGTTTGACATTGCCATTTATATCTTTCTCGGCATCATATTATTGATGCTACTATTGTTAACTTATTATTTTCCTTCGCTTTCAAAAATTAAAAGCCAACATGAGCAAGATGATAAATACACAGATGAAAAAGAAGAAAAGCTATCAAACTTTCAAGGTTTTATTTACACATCCATTGTACTTGTCATTATTGCAATTTTGGTTCATACTTATTTTGTTGTAAAAAACTCACCCTGGGAAGGCCATTTATCAGAATGGCTAAATATTGTTGTGCGTCTGATGCACATCACTTTTGGGATAGCATGGATCGGCGCATCATTTTATTTTGTTTTTTTAGAAAATGCACTAAATAGAACGAAAAATGTCCGGGATGAACTGGCAGGAAATCTTTGGGCTATCCATGGTGGGGGTTTTTATTATTTGGAGAAATATAAGGTGGCGCCCAAAACAATTCCCAAAGAATTACATTGGTTTAAATACGAGGCTTACTTCACCTGGCTATCTGGATTTTGTCTGTTGTTTATTGTATATTATTTTAATGCACAAGGTTTTTTAATTGATCCAAATGTAATGAAGCTAACGCCTGCTGTGGCTATAAGTATAGGCATTGGTTCATTAATAGTGGGCTGGTTTATTTATGATTTATTATGTAAATCGTCTCTGTCAAAAAACGGGTTTGTCTTTGCATTAACCGGCTTTGTCATTGCAATTGGTTTTGCTTTTTTCTACACCAATGTTTTTAGTGGACGTGCTGCTTATATTCATTTTGGAGCATTGCTTGGAACAATAATGGCAGCAAATGTTTTTTTTGTTATTATTCCTTCGCAAAAAGCAATGGTGAAGGCTGCAAAACAAGGAAGTGATTTAGACCCGGCTCTTGGAAGAAACGCAGGCTTTCGCTCATTGCACAACAACTATCTTACACTTCCGGTTTTGTTTGTAATGATCAGCAATCATTTTCCAAGCACTTTTGGCTATCAATATCCCTGGTTGTTATTAGCCATTATTTCTTTAGGCACTGTAGGTGTAAAACATTATTTAAATTTAAAGGAGAAAGGGCAATTTAATGTTTGGGTGTTGCCGGTTTCTATCCTGATCTTATTAGGTGCGGCTTTTATTTCTGCACCGCAAAAAAATCTGAATGCCTGTAAACCCAATGTAAGTATAGCTCAAGTGTATAATATAGTGCAGACAAGGTGTATTAGCTGTCATTCTGCGAAGCCAACAGATGAAACACTTTCTGCTCCTCCCAACGGAATATCTTACGAAACACCACAAGTAATTGCGAGGCTTAAAAATGAAATTATGCAACGGGTTGTAGTAACGAAAACAATGCCGCAGAACAATAAAACAGGCATGACAGAAGAAGAAAGAAATATAATAAGATGCTGGATTGAACAAGGAGCATCTATTAAGTAAGAACATGACATTAAAAGAATTTAATAAGCTGGATAAAGAAGTTGCTATTAGAGAACTGATCAAATGTTGCGGGTCTTTTAAGTGGGCTTCTTTAATGATTGAAAATTTTCCATTTGCATCTGAAAAAGATTTGCTGAATAAAGCCTCGCAAATTTGGAAAGAAGAATGCAAAAAAAAAGATTGGCTGGAAGCTTTTACGCATCACCCTAAAATTGGTGATTTTAAAAACCTGGAGAAAAAATTTGCATCAACAAAAGAATGGGCCGGGGCAGAGCAGGAAGGAGTGGGTAAAGCAAATGAAAAAATTATTAAAGCATTAGCACAAGGAAATAATGATTATGAAGAAAAATTTCATTTCATATTTATTGTTTGTGCCACAGGCAAATCAGCAGAAGAAATGCTGCGGTTACTTAATTACCGGTTACAGAATAACTATGAAGATGAATTGATCATAGCAATGAATGAACAAAACAAAATCACCCAAATCAGGTTACAAAAATTAATAGCATGAGCAATATAACTACCCATATTTTAGATACGTCAGGTGGAAAGCCTGCAGAAAGCATTACTGTTATTTTATATCGCGGCGGAAACGATGAATGGGTAGAAGTTGCAAGAACAAAAACTAATGTGGATGGGAGAGCACCTGATCTGAAAAATAATAATCTTGACCCTACTATTTATAAATTGAGGTTTGAAACAAAAGATTATTTTGATAAAAACAGGATCAGTACTTTTTATCCTTATGTTGAAATCATTTTTGAAATAACTAACAGTGAAAATTATCATGTGCCCTTGTTATTAAATCCGTTTGGATATTCAACATATAGAGGGAGTTGAAAGTCTCTTGTTTGTCATGCCGAGGCACGAGGCATCTCAAAGTCTAATAGTTTGAGATCACTCCTTCCTCGGAATGACAGAAAAAAAAGACTCTTGTTTGTCATGCCGGGGCACTAGGCATCTTAAAGTCCTGAGCAGTTGGAGATTCCTCCTATCCGTCGGAATGACAGAGTCAAGAATGTTACAGAATCAAACAGTTTGGATTCCTCCTATCGTCGGAATGACAGAAAAAAAAACCCTTGTTTGTCATGCCAAGGCACGAGACATCTCAAAGTCTTATAAAGTTTGAGATTCGTCCTTCGTCGGAATGACAGAGTGTGAAATTGAATGAAGAGGGAGAGTATTAGATGCAAAAAAAAATTTAGATGAAACAAACCATTCCCAATAAAAAGAAAAAGAAATTATTCTCCCAATTGAGTGATGCTAACAGCGCCTTTCAAAAATTATATCCGGGTGATCGTTCTGAAAGGCAACCTGTGCATACACTGTACGGTGGTGCGAATTTGTTTAAATATAATTCAGCAAAGGTTTTAGGAGAAAGGGGATTGGAAAGTTTTAAAACGTATGCACCTGATTTTTTAACTTTTGGGAAAATCTTCCAATTAGAAGGTTTTGATCAAATACAAGAAAAAAATTACGAGGTGGTTAAGCAAGCTTATGAGGAACAATCCAATGAAGAAAAACAAAAACATCCTGCACATCTTTCTTACCAGGTTTATCAAAAAGTTATTGAGAAATTAGAAAGCGAAGCCATTGAAGATTTTAGAATTGATTTTGAAGACGGATATGGAAACCGTTCAAACGAAGAAGAGGACAGGACAGCCATTGATGCAGCCATGGAAGTAACCAGGGGGATGAAAGAAAATACACTCCCACCCTTTATCGGCATCCGTATAAAACCGTTTACAGAAGAAATGAAGGAAAGAGGTTTGCGTACGCTTGACATTTTTCTAACCACCCTGGTAAAAGAAACAAAAGGCAGGTTACCCAATAATTTTGTGGTGATGTTGCCTAAGGTTACCATACCTGAACAACCTAAAACACTCGCTGCTTTTTTTGATATCCTGGAATCAGAATTAAAAATAAAAAAAGGTGCATTAAAAATGGAGATGATGGTAGAAACGACTCAGTCAATTATGGATATTGATGGCACAAATCCCTTAAGTCGTTTTATTGAAGCCAGTGATGGCCGGTGTATTGCTATGCATTTTGGTACGTATGACTATACCGCATCGGCAGGCATCACAGCAAAATACCAGGAGATGGATCATCCTGTTTGTGACTTTGCTCATCACGTAACTAAGGTGGCGCTGGCGCATACAGGCATCTGGCTATCTGACGGCGCTACCAACACTATGCCTATAGGGCCTCACCGCGGGGAAGGTTTAACAGTGCAACAATTAGAAGAAAATAAAAATGTGGTGCACCGATCCTGGAGAAAAGGATATGATCACATCCGGCATTCTTTATGGAATGGATTTTACCAGGGCTGGGATCTTAATCCGGCGCAACTTCCCATGCGATATACAGCCGTTTTTGCATTTTTCCTGGAGAGTTATGATGATGCTGTAGAGCGGTTAAAAACATTTGTAGAAAAAGCTGCAAGAGCAACATTAATCGGCGATGTGTTTGATGATGCTGCAACAGGGCAGGGCCTTTTAAATTATTTTTTAAGAGCATTGAACAGTGGAGCTATTACTGAAGAAGAAGTATTAAAAACCGGGCTAACAATGGAAGAAATAAGAAGCAGGTCATTTAAACAAATATTAGAAAACAGAAAAGCCTGACATGGAGGTTTGGCATTATATAAACGATAACCTAAATGCCTCTGATAAAATAATATTGCTTTGGGTGTTGGAAAGCGAAGGCAGTTCACCTGGCAGGCGGGGATTTAAAATGGCTGTCTCTGCGAATGGAGAATTTTTCGGAACGATTGGTGGTGGAATGATGGAACATAAATTGGTCGAAAAAGCAAAAACCTTATTGGCCAGTGATGTCAGTGAAATTTCATTGATGCGCCAGTATCACGACAAGCAACATAGCAAAGATCAATCGGGGATGATCTGTTCAGGGAGCCAACTGATTGCTTTTGTGCCTCTTTCAGTTAATAGCAAAAAAATTATTGAGCGTGTTGTAGAAGCTCTGGAGAATGGATCAAAAAAATTTGTTTTCCTTAGTTCTGCGGGCATCAGGATTATTGAAGCTGATCAAAAAATATTGGGATTAAATTATATAACAGATAAAGACTGGCGTTATGCGGAATATATAGATCAACGCCCGGTTATACATATTATCGGCGGCGGACATGTAGGTCTTGCATTATCAGAACTCATGTCCTATCTCGGATTTTATATAAAACTTTATGACAATCGCCCTGGCCTGAATACCATTGATGATAATACCTTTGTTAATGAAAAAATTATCGTTGATTATAATAAAATCGGAGAGATTATTAATGGTAACCCTGATGAATATGTAGCCATCATGACATTTGGCTACAGAGATGATAAAATTGTTTTTAGTAAATTAATGGATAAAGAATTTTTCTATATTGGCATGATAGGAAGTGAAGCTAAGATCAAAACATTGTTTACTGAGTTTCAGGAAGAAGGAATTGATCCTGAAAGATGGAAGCATGTTTTTATTCCAATCGGTCTTAATATTTTTAGTAAAACTGCAAAAGAAATTGCAGTAAGTATTGCAGCAGAAATCATTCGGGAAAAAAATAAATATCTTCCAACAGGAAGAACTTTTCAGTAAAATGAATGTTGCTCAATTATCAAATGAACAACGGTCACTTGCCGTTCAACGGTTAACTGCACTTTGGGCTTTTAGTGAGTCAGGCCTTGGAGGTGTGCTACACGCTTTGCAGGTACCTTTTACAGGATTGATAGTCGGTGGAATTGCCATAATATTAATCACATTTATTAGCTATTTTTCTTTTAAACCTTTTACTCACCTACTCAATAGTTTATTTATTGTACTTATTGTGAAAGCGGCTATTAGCCCACACACTCCGTTTCCTGCATATATAGCGGTAAGTTTTCAAGCGATTTTAGGGTTTGTATTATTCAATCTTTTGCAAATAAACTTATTAAGCATTTTATTGCTTAGTGTTTTAACCATGATAGAGTCAGCCATTCAAAAAATATTAATAATTACCTTCTTTTTTGGAAAATCAATCTGGAAGGCAACTGATGAATTAGTGAATTTTGTGACGATGCAATTTTCTGTTTTTACAAGCAACGGAAGTTGGTGGATATTGGGTTTGTATTTATTTATTTATTTTATAGGAGGCGTTATTATTGCTTTAATGACGAATGGATTAATAAAACGTTTTTCAGTTGAGTCACACAGCTTTTTACCCGTTTATACGCTTGATGCAAATGAGGATGCACACATAATTAAAAAAAAGGGGAATAGTAGGTTATGGGTGTTCATCATTATTTTAATGAGCGTTTCCTTCATTTTATTTTTCTTTGCAGCTAATACAAACGAAGCTTTCTTTGCCGTATTAAAAGCAATCTGCTATACTTTAAGCGCCATCTTAATTTGGTACATTATCATTAGTCCTTTATTTGTTAAAGCTATTGTATGGGCATTGCAAAAAAAGCAAGCTCGTTATAGCAGGCAGGTAAATGAAACCTTATCTTTTTTGCCTGTTCTAAATCAATTAACCATTCGGGCATGGAAAACAAGCGCTGCAAGCAAAGGCCGGCAGCGAATTTCCCTTTTCTTATTCACATTGATCAACTGGTCTCTTGTTTATTCTGACTCAAGTGGTGAACCTGGTTTTATAAACAGGCAGCCGTGAGTATTATCATTTTTTCCAGGCAAATTCGAAGTGGTAAAACAACTGAGTTGTTAAACTGGTGTATTAACCGGGAGAATGTTAGTGGTATTTTAATGCCAGACATTAAAGGCAAAAGAAAATTCCTGGATATAAAAAGTCAAATCTATTTTGATGCTGAATGCACCGATCCAGGTAATGCTTATCAGGCACTGGTACAAGTTGGTCGCTTCTTTTTTTATAAACCTGCTTTTAAAAAAGCAAACGCAATTTTATTGAAAGCTTTGGATCAGAAGCCTTCCTGGATTGTCATTGATGAAATTGGGAAATTGGAAATAGAAAATATGGGATTATACTTTTCTGTAAAAGAAATAATTACTTCTTATTATAATAACGCGTGCCCATTTAAATTACTAATAGTTATGCGGAAAGATCTAAAAGCGGCAGCCATTTCGCATTTTCATATAAAAGATCATATGGTGATTCATGACCTGCAAAACCTTTCAGGCTAAACTGGCTAAGGCATTTGGATAAGCTAATAATATAACTAAAGATATTTTGTTCTTTCTCTTTTTCTCACCATAACACAGATGAACATAGATAGGGTCTATTGTATTTTATCTCTGCTTCTGTGTCTGTGAGGTAATTTTATTTCTTTTCCAGAATAAATAGTATTAATTAAGATACACATTATGCATCTCTCCATGGATTGTTTGGTTGTGCAATACTTTTATGCGGTTGATATCCATTTTTTGGTTGAAAATCATATCCCCTGGTAAAAAAGACAGTGGTTGTTTGAGCATTTGAGCTAAGAGGAGCAAAACCTGTAAAGTCTGCCTGTATAAGGCCGGCACTTCTAAGAATGTATGCAGAATTAAGGCACTGATCAGAATTGTCAAGAATTATTATCCCACTTTCTTTAATATGTAAAAGAGCCATAATAGAGCATGAAGGGCGGGTGTTTGACCAACTGTCTATTGTAATAACATCAAATTTTCCGAAGTTAGATATTTGGTTTGAAAGCTCTGCAGGGTCATTAGAGGAATGTAACATCTCACAATTTGATGGAACTTCAGCCTTTATTTTTTTATACCATTCTAACTCAGTTTCCACTGCCACAACATTTTTAGCACGGGAAGACCAGAATAAAGTTGAATAGCCGGATCCATATTCAAAAACACTTCTTTCAGTATAATCAAGTTGTGATAAGAAATCAATAGCAGGGTAAGTGATCCAGGGAATGGGGTTACCCTCTTTGTCAATACATTTATTTTCACGCATGCTCTTAAACCAGCCGTACTGTTTAAGCATGTTCATGGCAAGTTGAAAGCTACCTCTATAAACACTTCCTGAACGTAACGGCTTAGGTATTAAAAAAGAAGGTATAAGTCTTTCTTTTGGCATGTTTTGCTTTTCTCTGTTTATTACATAAATCGGAGACGCTGTCAAAATAAGGAGATAATATTAATAAAACAAGATTAACCCCTGGTATCTTAACTGCGGTCACTCTCTGTGTTTATTCATTCAAAATTTAGCATTCAACCCTCAACATTGATCTACCCTGCCTTTTGTAAAGTAAATGAAAAAGATGATCCTTTTCCAGGCTCACTAATAATATATAATCGTCCTTTATTT
>MWVW01000353.1_pt1 | contig 10579 bp, 6 predicted proteins | sample 1047191 | NCBI WGS metagenome assembly MWVW01 (sample SAMN06349985, study PRJNA376086) | soil metagenome | isolation source: MtG22-5 sample Antarctic (ecotone) | place: Antarctica
GTCTTTAGCGATGGCGATACGACCTTGCATGTAATGTTCAGCGGTGGTTTCGAATGGTTTATGTCATGGAAAAGTTTAGATGGCTTTAATATAGTTGAAAATGACTTTGCACTGGAAACTTTGATTAAAGGTTTGTTAGTTCCTGCAAGATTATTGGAGTATATACGATTCTATATTTTTCATGAATCAATTAAAGGAGAGATTATTAAAATAGGTGCAAAGTATCACCAGTTCTTTGGTGTTAAATACGCATTACAGGAAACAAAGAAGGCTATCAAACCTTTTGGAGACGGTCGTATAGGAGTGATATGGCATACCACAAGAAGTGGTAAGAGTATTACCATGGCGATCTATACCGGCATACTCCGACAAATGGCAGAATTAAAAAATCCGACTATAGTGGTTCAGGTTGATCGCTTTGATTTGAACAAACAACTCTACGAAGATTTTATTGCTGCTAAAGATTTAGTAGGAGATGTGGCACTTGCAGAAACCACAGATGATCTAAGGAAGTTATTAAACACACAAGGTGGTGGTGTTATATTCAGTACCATTGAAAAGTTTAGGTTAAAGACTCTGCCTTCCCCCCGGGCAGGGGGGCAGGAAAATTCAGATATAAGTGAACCTATAAAGGGGGGTGTAAAAAAACTCATTGCCGAAGGCAAAGCCAATATCAACACCGATGCCTTCACCCAATTTGGAACACTTAAATACAATCCCGCATTAAAAACAAGAGCAAATGAATTGCGTTACGATAATAATTTACCCGAAGTGCTTTTATGGAATCAATTAAAGCGGGATGCTTTAGGCGTTGATTTTCATAGACAGAAAGCGATAGGGAATTTTGTTATTGATCTTTTCTGCCCTGAATTAATGTTGGCGATTGAAATAGATGGCAATGTGCACAGTGATGAAGAAGTAGCAAAAAACGATGAGTACAGGCAACAGGAATTGGAAAGTTTAGGGATTGAATTTTTGAGATTTAGTGCCAGAGATGTTTTTCAAAAAATGAATTCGGTTGTAGATGAAATTGAAGCCCATGTTCAGAAAAATGAATTGAAAGAAAAGTTGAACCAGTTGGAAAGAGGAGTTTATAATAAGAATAAACATTTGTTTGCTACCGCATTGAAATCGGAGAATGACACCCCCCAAGATTTATTACAGGAAAATATTATCAACACATCCGCCCCCCTGCCAGGGGGGAATGTCTCATTCCGTGAAGCAGCGCATCCTGTTTTAAGCGAAAGGGAAAATATTATTGTAATAGCCGATGAATGTCACCGGACACAATATGGTTTGTTGCAAGGATATGCTGCCAATTTAAGAACAGCATTGCCTAATGCTTCCTTTATTGGTTTTACGGGCACACCGGTAGATACCAAAGATGCTGATACGGTTTCGGTGTTTGGAGATATTATCCACACCTACGATATTAAACAAGCAACTGAAGACAATGCAGTTGTTCCTATTTTTTATGAACCCAGGCTTGCAAAGCTGCACCTGAGTAATGAGGGAATAGAAGAGGAAGCAGAGGAAATAATGCAAGGTGTGGCGGGCAATGACCGCAATAAAATTATGTGGGCTGCTGCCGAAGATGCAGCCGGTGCAGATGCAAGAGTAGCGCAAGTATCGAAAGACATTTTGCATCATTACCTGCAACGGGCAAAAAGCCTGGATGGAAAAGCGATGATTGTGTGTATGAGCCGCCGCAATTGTATTAAAATATATAATGCGTTAATTGTGTTGGAAGATTGCCCGGAAGTATCAGTGATCATGACAAGCAATATCGCCAAAGACCCGGTGGCGTGGAATAAGCATATTCGTACCAAAGAAAAGATGGAAGCGATAAAAGCAAGATTCAAAGACCCGGATGATTTATTGAAGATTGTGATTGTAAGGGATATGTGGCTAACCGGTTTTGATAACCCGCCACTGCATACAATGTATGTTGATAAGATCATGAGCGGTCATACCTTAATACAGGCGATCAACCGTGTAGCCACAGTATTTAAAGACAAGCCGAGTGGGTTGATCGTTGACTATATAGGTATTGGTGACAGGTTAAGAGATGCGACCAAAAAATATACAACCAGTGGGGGCAAGGGAGAAGTTGCCAACCCATTGACGAAGGTTTTGAAATGGCTAAAGACTTGATTGCCGCCTTGCAAATAAAATTGCCAAAAGGATTTGATTACACAAACTGGTTTAGTTTGCGCAAAGGAGACCAATTAAAAATGGTTTGCTCTGCCACCAATCATATTGTAGGCGATGAAGAAGGAAGCAAAGAGTTTATGCTGAATGAATTGAAGATGAGTGGACTGGCTTCTGTAATTAAAAGTCATCCGCAAATTGCTGAACTTTCATTGGATATTATCTTTCTTCAGCACGTAGGTGCAGCAGTAAGAAAGATTAAAAATCCTGTCAGGGATATTCGTAAAAAAGAAGGACAGATAAAAGAATTGATACACCGTAGCATTGAAAGTGAAGAAGTGGTGGATGTATTTCAGATGGCGGGCATTGAGAAGTTTGATATCTCCATTATTAATGATGATTTTCTGGCTACAGCCAAAGAACAAAAGAGTGGTAATGAATTAAAGCTGGAACTGATCAGAAAAATCATGAATGAAGAGATCAAGCTGCGGCAGTTTAGAAATCTTATCAAGTATAAAAAACTAAAAGAAGAAGTGGAAAAGATCATTAGTGATTATCACAATCATTTCTTTGATAGCCTGGTAGCCTTACAAAAAATGCGTGAAGCCGCAAGAGAAATGCAGGAGGAAGATGAAAGAAGAAAAATATTGGGACTAACCGATGAAGAAGAAGCGTTTTATGAAATATTAGCCAATCATAAAACTGCCATTAGTGATTTTGAGCTGATCAAAGAGATTGTAAAAGAAGTAACTGTTGCAGTTAAAAAGAACTTACAAATAGATTGGTACAAAAAGCCTGATGCAAAGGCACAGATAATGTTAGCTGTTAAAAGAGTATTGCAAAAGAAAGGGATCAGTGCAGAATTAAAAGAAATTATGGACGAAATTATGGAGCAGGCTGAGGCAAGGTATAGGGAGTGGTATGGAGAGGTGGCATAAAGTAATTACGAAAGCCAGATAAAATTTCTCTATCAAGTTTCTTCCTAAATGAAATGAAAAATTCAGAACTATATTTGACCCGCTATGCAACCCATGATCCATTTAGAGAACATTAAGAAAAACTATTACCTCGGCAAACAGGTTATTGAAGTGTTGAGAGGTATTACCCTCGATATATATAAAAATGAATACGTGGCACTGATGGGGCCTTCGGGTTCAGGCAAGAGTACGCTCATGAATATTATTGGTTGCCTTGATACGCCCACTGCCGGAAGGTATGTGTTGAATGATAAGGACGTGAGTAAGATGATTGATAACGACCTGGCTACTGTCCGTAATGAGGAAATTGGTTTTGTGTTTCAGCAGTTTAATTTATTGCCGCGTTTATCGGCCATGGAAAATGTGGCGCTGCCATTGGTTTACGCAGGTGTATCAAAGAAAAAAAGAATAGAAAAAGCATTGCATGTGCTGGACCAGGTAAGCCTGGCAGACAGAAGCACCCACCGCCCTAATGAATTAAGTGGCGGGCAAAACCAGCGTGTGGCCATAGCCAGGGCATTGGTAAATGATCCCTCCATTATTTTAGCCGATGAACCTACAGGTAACCTCGATTCAAAAACTTCCAACGAGATCATGGATATTTTCAGCAAAATTCATGAAGGTGGTAACACGGTAATTTTAGTAACGCATGAAGAAGAAATTGCCAATCATGCACACCGCATCATCCGGTTGCGGGATGGTATTATTGAAACAGATAAGCGCAGGCCACAAACGCCTATTCATGCACTTTCGGAAGCGTGATGCCCTCTTTTTTCTTTTCTGGCTCTTGCAGTTTTCTTAAATAATCGCCCACTACTTTTGCGCCTTCATCTGTTATTAATCCTATATAATGATCGGGGCGAACAAGGATAACGGTATCTTTTTTTATTTTAAATTTTTCGATCATCTTTTTTTCTTTAGAAAGATCAATGACATTTAAAATGTCCGGTATTTGTTTTTGTAATTCCTGCATTTCCCCATTTAACTTATTAGCTTCTGCCAGGCAAATAATAACTGCCTGAAAAACGGGTTCTTTCATCAGGTCATACACACTGTTTCCATCTTCCATTTTAAAATAAGGAAACCTTTCTCCTCCTTTTATAGTTAGCACCTGCATTACCCTGTTTACCGTTAACTCAGAACCGATGTATTTGATTCCAATTTGAGAAACCGTTTTAAAACCTTTTAAACGATACTTTTTAAATTTAAAAAGCATGGGAAGCAATAAAGGAACAATTCGCGATCGGAATATTTTGTGATACCATCTGCCGGAAGTGGCCATAAAAAATGCCAGGTCAGTTGACTTTACCAGTTGCCTTGCAAAAGGCAATCTTTCGAGGTTATAGGTATCTAATAATTTATCCGATCCTTTTCCATTGATGGTAAGAGCTAATTTCCATGCAAGGTTGTACGCATCCTGTATGCCCGTATTCATTCCCTGCCCGCCTGCGGGGCTGTGGATATGTGCTGCATCCCCGGCAAAAAATATACGGTTGTAGCGAAAGTTTTCTATCCATCGATGATGCAACCTGTAAATCGAAAACCAGGCTGTATCAGAAAAATGAAGTTTTGTTGTTACCTGCTTTTGTATAAAAGGAATGATCTCTTCAAAAGATTTTGGATTTTCATCCTGGTATTCTTTAGGCAAAATACCAATTACCCTGAAACGATTTTTGCCTTGCATAGGAAATAAACCCAAAAAAGTTTGCTTTGATAAATAAATAGTCAGCGCTTCATGATCCCACTCTGTTAGGGCTGTGTCAGCAACAAAAAAAATGTTTTCGTAAGTGCCTCCCAAAAATGGAATTTTCATTGATTCGCGTACAGGGCTTTTACTTCCATCTGCAGCAATAACATAATCAGCCTCTATCTCAATTGCTTCATCGCCTTTTCGCACAGCCACATGTACTTTATCATCTTCCTGCGTAATAGAAACCATTTCATGATTCCATTGAACGTCGCGATTTTGTTTTAATAAAAATTGATAGAGGAGTTCTTCATTTTTACTTTGCTCTAATATCAATAAAAAAGGAAAGGGACTTAAACCTTCTCCCAGCCTGTTTAATGTAAACTTTTGCACTTTTTTGTTTTCGATATTGATCTGCACTTTTTGAACAATATTGCCAAGAAGTAAGGCCTCATTGGCAATACTCATCTGGTCATAAATTTCAAGTGTGCGGGCATGGAGCACCAAAGCCCTTGATTCTTTTGTAGGCCCTTCTTTTTTATCGATAATAATACAGTCTATACCTTGCCTGCTCAACTGGCAGGCTGCCATTAAACCGGTAGGACCAGCGCCAATAATTAATACTTTTGTTTTTTGCACGGTTTCTTATTTATGGTTGTGTATATAGTTATATGATGGTAGGCTTTGTCCTGCTTTGGAGTACCAACCTGTACCCTTCGCCAGGCTCAGGGTGACAGCAATCTGGTATTTAAAAAAACTCTCGTATAGTCAACATCATACATTTGAATACAAACCTTATTAATATTACAAAAATCACTTAAAATTTTTCAATGGCACAGAAGATATATACAAAAACCGGCGACAAAGGAACTACTTTGTTAATTGGCGGCACGAAGGTTAATAAAAGCCACATACGTATAGAAAGTTATGGCACGGTAGATGAATTAAATTCCTGGATTGGTGTAGTGAATGATCATATAAAAGATACAAATACTCAACAAACTTTAAAAGAGATCCAGGACAGGCTTTTTACTATCGGCTCATCGCTTGCCTGTGACCCTGGCAAAGAATCTAAATTAAAAATTCCTGACCTGCATGAAACAGATGTTGAATTTTTAGAAAAAGAAATAGACCGCATGAATGAAAGCCTGCCGGAAATGAAAGCCTTTATATTGCCTGGTGGCGCTGCGGCAGTTTCGTTTGCACACGTGGCCCGTTGTGTGTGCCGGCGTGCCGAACGCATTTGTGTAGGCATGCAGACAGAAGAATTGGAAGTAGAACCGTTGGTAATAAAATACCTGAATCGCCTGAGCGATTATCTTTTTATAGCTGCCCGTTATATCGGCCATTTGCAAAAAGCAGAAGAAGTGCAATGGAAGCCGAGAATTTAACATACAATTGTTATGTGAAATGTCTTAAAAAACTCACGCAGCTTGCTACATAGGAGTATTAATTGCACTGCCCTTTAGGGCGATGGGTTAAGAAGTTCTGGTTTTTTAGGGCTTTAGCCCAACAATTATTTGGGGCTAAAGCCCGATTTCTAATTGTCAAATTTACCCCCGACCTAAAGGTCGGGGCAATTGAAAACGGGATGAAATCCTTACTTTATGATATTGCCTTTGGAACAATGTCAATAATAAATGTCCCTTCGCTAAATGTAAAAAGACATTATGCTTTTTTACCAATCTCATCCTGACTAACATTAGTTTTTTGCCTTCGAAAAAGTATCTTAGGATACAGAATGTTACCCCGTTTTTTATATCTCTTTTTTTTATTCATTGTCTATGATGCGAAGGCACAGGTCCTTCCTTTTAAAACGTACACTACAAAAGATGGTCTTATTGACCAACAGGTCACGGCTGTTATAAAAGATGATAGAGGGCTTCTTTGGGTGGGTACGCCTTTTGGCGTGAACTGGTTTGATGGAAATAATTTTTACCAACCACCTATACAGATAAAAACAGGTCAATTATATGTTACTGATTTTTATAAAGATCTAAAGGGAGATATTTGGACACTCACTTTTTACAATGGTATTTACCGTTACCATGATGGAAAGTTTACAAACTTTTTACCGAATGCAGGCAATATTGCTTCCTATGAAAATAATGTGTTTTGGCTATTACAATATGATGCTACCAAATATTTAGTGGGGACAGACCAGCATATTTTTTGGTTTGATGGTCAACACTTCACACCTTTTGAGGAAAAAAATTTAAGCTTCCGACTACATTTTAAATCCTTTGCTAAACTGGCAGATGGCTCTGTTTTATTGGGCGGAGATGAAGGAATATGGTTGTATAAGAATAAAAACGGGAGGTTGAAAAAAGATAAAGCCTTTTTAAACGATCATGCCATTCATCAAATAACCACCAATAAAAAAAATGAACTGTGGATAGCAACAAATAAGGGTTTGTATTATTATGCAACACCAGCAGCATTTTTTTCTCAGCAGACTTCTCATATTTATTTACCTGGTTACAATTTAGGACCGATGACCATAGCAAATGATGGCAGTATTTGGATTGCCGCTGATAAGCTTTATAAAATTCAGGATAACAGGCTATTTTCTTATGATGAAAAAAAGGGATTGCCAGCCCAGGTTTTAAACGTTTATCATGACTCCCAGGATATCACATGGTTCGTTACCAATAAAGGATTAAGCAGCCTTGCCAATGAACATTATGAATTTTATGATTTGCGCAGCGGCCCTGTAAATTCTATGACCATCAATATGCTAATGGATGACGAAGCCAATCTTTGGCTTGGTAGTTATGATGGACTCTCAAAAAAAACAAACAATGGATTCCAGGTGATTAGAGTGCTCAATGGCAGAAATATAGGGTATGTATCATGGATTCATAAAACAAAAAATGGTCAATTATTAGCAGGTACGCAAAACGGCATTTTACAAATGAGTGGAAGCATTTTACGAAAAAAATTTGATCTTCTTAGTTCACGTATTCATGAAGATGAAAATGGGAGACTCTGGTTTGGAACCGAAAATGGAAAATTATACACAATTGAAAACGATTCATTAAAAAACATTCTATTACCTACAACAATTGCTGATTACATAGATGCTATCTACAAGGATAAAAACGGTTATTTATGGATAGGGTACCGGGGTTATGGCATCTTAAAATTTTATTTAAAAAACCTAAACCCTGAACTGGTAAAAGAGTTTTCTGCTAAAACAGGTTTTAATGATCTGCGTATAAGATGCAGCCAGCCAGACAAAAAAGGAAATATCCTGTTCGGTACACGTACAAATGGAGTGTTTATTTTTTCAACAGACAATGATAAAAAATACTGGCATATCAATACTTCAAATGGCCTTTCGGCTAATTGGATAAAATCAATAAGCCTTGATAAAAAAGAAAATATTTATCTCGCTACTAATAAGGGAGTAAATATTATAGAGGGTAAAAACTATAGCCAGCCCGGCATCCGAAGTTTAGATATTTTAAGTGATGCCATTGAAAAACAAACAAATTTTATCCTGAATCACCAGGATACAATATGGATAGCTACTGATGAAGGAATTGCGCAATACAGACCAGCTAAAGATGCAGTGGACACTACACATCCGAAGGTTTATCTCACAGACTTTACTATTAACGGTAATCCGGATTCTTCCTTTGTCCCTTACTCCCTCACTAATCATTCATTTAGTCTTCCTCATGACAATAATATTATTGCATTTGAATTTGCCGGCGTAAATCTTAAAGAAAAAGGGATTCGTTATAGTTATATGCTCGAAGGCCAGGATAAAGGATGGAGTAATATTACTGACCGAAATTTTATAAGCTATCACCTGCAGCCTGGCAATTACACATTTAAAGTGTTGGCAATAAATAATGATCGTATTCGGAGCCGCTACCCTGCTACACTAAGTTTTACCATTGCTACTCCTTTTTGGAAAAGCTGGTGGTTCCTTTCACTCTGCTTAGCTTCTGCCATTTCCATTGTCTATATCATATACCGTTACCGTCTTCATCAATTATTAAAGCTTGAGAAATTACGCAGTAGAATTTCTTCCGATCTGCACGATGATATTGGTTCTACCCTAAGTTCTATTTCTATTTTAAGCGAAGTGGCCATCCACGAAAATGACAACAAACAATCCAGGAATATGGTTAAAGAAATAAAAGAAAGCTCCGTTTTATTAATGGAAAAAATGGATGATATTATCTGGAGCGTAAACCCAAAAAATGATTCCTTAGAGAACCTGATGATACGCATAAAAAGATTTGCTTCAAATTTATTTGAAGCAAAGGACATTGATTATTCTATTGACATTGATGATTCTATCAGGGATATAAGCCTGTCCATGGATTATCGCCAGCATATTTATCTTATTCTTAAAGAAGCTATCAACAATCTTGTTAAATACTCAGAGTGCACAAACGCATCGATTCAAATAAAAAAGGAACAAGGCATACTTAAAATAAGCATTGCTGATAATGGAAAAGGATTCATCTATAAAAAAATAAATACCGGTAATGGTTTGCTAAACATGAAGGAAAGAGCCCAATTGATTAATGCTGAATTGAAAATTGAATCTGCACCCGGAGAAGGAACAAAGATTTTAATTTATTCAAAAATCAAATGAATATCCTATTGTAATTGATGGCGTGTTTCGCCATATTTGTCACTTCTTATGATACGAGTAGCCATAGTAGAAGATAATAATACGCTTCGCCAAAGCCTTGAGCAATTGATCAATCGAACTGATGACATACAATGCGTTGCTTCTTTATGCAACCTGATGAACGTAATAAGTGACCTGGGTAAAGTGAATGTTGACATTGTATTGATGGATATCGGGTTACCAAATATCAGTGGCATTGAAGGGGTGCGTACGGTAAAAAGTAATTATCCGGAAATCCAGGTTTTAATGTTTACTGTATTTGAAGATGACGAAAAAATATTTGATGCTATCCGTGCAGGGGCTTCAGGATATTTATTAAAAAAAACACCGCCTCCTGAAATATTGGAAGCAATAAGGGAGCTTTATAATGGAGGGGCACCCATGAGCCCGAGTATTGCAAGAAAAGTAATTCATGCTTTTCAATCAGAGCGGCCTTCTGCGATGGAAGATTACCAACTGACAACAAGAGAAAAAGAAATATTGTATTCCCTTGTTGATGGGTTAAGCTATAAAAAAATTGCTGATAAATATGTCGTAAGCATATCAACGGTCCGTACCCATATTTGTAATATCTACCACAAGCTTCACGTCAATTCCAAATCACAGGCGGTTGCCAAGGTGCTAAGTAAATAAGTATAACGTCAAACGTGAAACGGCAGACGACAAACATAGAATCACACTTCTTACTTTCGGCTGCCCCACTCTCCTACAATTAATCTCTTCCGTTAATCAAAATCATATATTCATCCGATTGTCCTGCAATAAGTATTTTGTTTTCTTTGGATAGCTAAAAAACTTTTTATGAAAACAAAATATTTTCCCTTGCTATTGTGCGTAGCCATGCTGCTTTTTACTACCTCTGTAAATGCCCAGGTTTTAAAAGGCCTTGGCGATAAAGCCAAACAAAAAATTGGTCAGCGGGCCAACAGCAAAGTAGATAAGACCATGGATAAAGGTTTAGATGAAGTGGAAGAAGGAACCAAAGTAAAAAAAGATAAAGATGGCGATACCAAGATAAAAACGGAAGACGGTACTAAAATAAAAACCGATGGAGATGACAATGCAAAAGGCAGTTCATCATCAATGACTTTTAATTCAAAGTATGATTTT
>MWVW01000354.1_pt1 | contig 10578 bp, 17 predicted proteins | sample 1047191 | NCBI WGS metagenome assembly MWVW01 (sample SAMN06349985, study PRJNA376086) | soil metagenome | isolation source: MtG22-5 sample Antarctic (ecotone) | place: Antarctica
CAGTGACATGTATTTGTCGCTTCTCTAGTTCATCGACAAGTTCATCCCGTGTGAGCAGGTATGGCGCGCCAGATGTATACCAGCGAGGCTGGGTATCAATCGTCGCTTGTTCGTTCTCTTCCATAAGCGCTACCATAACTCTTACCCTCACACTCCTAAACAATTGCTTCCATCAGATCACTAGAGGTCACAGCAAGCTCGGATCAACATAGGTGATAACGATACCCCCATGAGCCTTTATTCCTGCACTACCCAACGGTTTAGCGGTTCTGATTAAGTGACGGCTTTCGAGGCGACTGAAGATTTCATCCATCGCTCCTTCAGGAACGCTTTCTCCCAAGTCAAGTAACTGGCGGTGGATTGTTTCGCTTGCCAGTCCACCTTCGTTGGCTGCCCAAGTCTCACGGATAATCTGTAGCACGATATCTCTTAGTCGATTGTCCATTGGTGCTTCTCCTTTAGCTGAAAAGCCGCTTCCACCACGGCCGCTCCGGTTCTGCCGGCGGCTCGGGCGCTGGTTCATCTTTGGGCGCTGGTAACAGCCGCTGTACTGTCTGCTCAGCCGTCACCGCTCGGGCCTGCCAGTGGGCCGCAGCGGTCGACGCCTCGCGTAGCTGCTCCTGGAGATCGTCAACCTTGCGCCGCTCCTCGTCAAGCATCTCCAGCGCCTTGAGCACTGCTTGATCATCGTTGTGATCATCGTTCTCCAGCGGTTGCTCATCGTTCTGCATATCGATGCTCACCGCTTGCGCAACGATATGCACCGGTTGATCAACGATGTGATCAAGGTTCTCTACAGACTGATCAGGCAAGATGCGCCACTCAAAGCCGCGCTCGGTAGGGCGTTGGAATGCCGCAAGCTTGCGATCCTTGATGCGCCGGCGGATAGTGGCCGGCGACAAGTCGAGATGCTTCGCAGCATCGGCGATCGATAAGCTCTGATCATCGTTCTGCACAGGGTGATCATCGTTGTGATCAACGTCGATCATATGTCAGTCGCTGAGCTATCGAGGTGATGTATAAGGCTGGGGGTCGTTTAGCGATTCACCAGTCTCTGTTTCTTCAGGCAAACCACCAGTGAGGGTGGTCGCAGCTGCGATCACTGCATCGGCCACAATCTTACTGATGCTATCGAACGGACGATCCTGCTTCAACTTCAGCAGCGCGGCGTCAAATTCCTTACGCCTTGAGCCTGGCATGGATAGCGTTATTCGCCCAGACTCCACTTCCTCTGACATACCCCCTCCTTTGACGAGACCACTATAGCATAGCTGATGCATCTCACGCAAGATACAAAGTTTATGCAATATGCATAACATATATCTATTACATAACTTACGTAACTCTGCTATACTGTCTTCAACAGCAAAGGAGATACGGCAATGGCAAAGCTCGAACTGAACAATGGCAAGTGGGAAGTAGTGAAGAACGGCGAAGTCCTCGGATCGTTCGACAGCATCAAGGACGCACAGAACTTCAAGTTTGAGCCGCAAGCCAGCCGCCAAGGTGCTGTACTTCAAACAGGACGGCACACCAGTCACGAAGCGCCCGAGCCGGCGGGCGGCGTAACAAAAGCGGCCTGGCCGAGGGGCCTAATCACCGGCCAGGCCATACCAAAGGAAAGTGACATCCCATGGCAAACGCAACCGTAGCACAAGCTGTCAACCGTCAGACCGTCGCCCTCCAGGAAGCCCGCAAGCAGGCTGCTGAGCACCAGGCCTGGTTGAACGCAATTAATAAGGCGGCACTTTATCTCAGCGCAGAGCAGTGGGCGTTCGACGGTGAGACGCTGGTCATCATGTCGGCCACGACTGATGACGCTCGCTACCTTGTCACCGTCAAGCACTGCGAGTGCCGGGCCTTCAAGCGCGGCATCCCCTGCTGGCACCGCGCGGCCGTCCGCCTGCTCGAGAAGACCGCTGAGGTAGAGCTAGCGCCGACCGGCGCCTGGTACAAGGGCTCCTATTACAGCGCGGCATCACTCGAGGCCAGCCGGCACGCTCGCGAGAGCCTGCCGAGCATGGCCGATCTGCAAGCGGACGTCGATGAGCTGGTGGCGTGATGGGCAGGTATCAAACGGAACTGCTCGCCCTGGCCAAAGAGATCGCCGCAAGCGAGGGTCTCCCCCTCGCCCAGGCGCTGGAGCGGGCGGCTGTGGAATTGCGCGGGCTTGTGGTCTACGCCTTCGACTGGGATAAGCGGGCGACGGAAGGCCAGTGGTCATTGCTCGCCCTGGCACAGACGGCGTGAATGAGGAGCAATCAGGACGTTGAACCTGTTCCCTCCTCGATACCCACATTCTACTCGATCGTCACGGGAGAGGAGGTGAGGCAAGCGGGATAGCCCGGCAGCCGAGAGGAGATCGGCGCGAAATCTCTCAGCCACCGGGCACTGAAGGTTCAGCAGAACGTATGCCCCGGCAGATGAAGCCACGTTTGCCACTAACTCCACCTACCGGGACGGGTAGTGTACACCGAACGTCGGCTTGTCACCAATTGGTGACAATATGTGCACAAATGTTCTGTATGACGGCCCGCCGGCGCCGGGTATGTGCCGAAGCAAACAAAAGCCCGCTGGGAGAGTGAGAATCCAGCGGGCCACGAGTCACAATGGAGACCACCATGACCACCACCAATGGTACACCCACAGCCGCCGAAAAGTTGCAGGAACTGAGCGCCAAGATCGACGCGGCGATGCGCGCCAGGGCGACACAACCCTACACCGCTGCCGAGCTCGACAAAGAGACACTCGAGTTTTGCCGCCTTCAGGGTCGCGAGGCCGGCGATCTCAGCCGGCGGCTGCGGGAACTGAAGGAGAAGGAAGAGGAGGAAGGCGCCAGCGTCCAACTAATGGATGCAATGAACTGGGCCGGCGATCTGATCAACGCCGGCATCAACATGCTGGTGGACGAGCACATGCCGCCGGTCGCCGCTGCGCTTTGGCTGTCCGCGAATGAGAGCCTGGAGGGCCCGCGGTATGCGGTTGCGGCGCGTGTGGGCCAGATGGCACGGCTCAATGCACTGCTGATGGCCCCACACGCCATGTGGCACATTGTGCAGGGCGTACGCGCCGCCTTGGTCGACGCTGATCCCCAGCTGGCCCCGCTCGCCGGCGATGTCACACCGCTGGAGTCCTCTGCAGCATAGCTGATAATCAGGGTTATCGGTATGGTGCCCCTGGTGTACTGGTGTATGCTGGGGGTGTCCCTTTTTGTATAGAGGAGGTCCCCATGGCCAAGGTCTTCGGTATCCACCAGATCGAACTCAAAGATGATGCGAATGCAGCGGAGTTCGAGCGAATTGTCAGCGACGAATTCAATGCGCTACCAAAGCTGGCTGGCTGGGAGCGATCAATAGTCAAAGGTGAGCGGGGCGACAACGTCGGCAAGTATCTGCTCATCTTCGAGGCAGAGAGCCTCGAGAGGCGTAATCACGATTCACCAGACGGTGGACCATTATCACCCGAACTTCAGAAGTGGTATGACACGAGTTTACCCATGCTCGACAAGCTCAGTAGCTACCTCACGACACCTTTATTCAGGGGAGGTGTATTTACGGACTACGTCGTGGTTGGCAGGTAGACCTTTTCTCGTACAAACGCACACGCGCCCTGGCCGGCTGGGGCGTCGTCGTGCGTCCTGACGCCACTGGGCAGGCTCACAGCGGCCATACAGCGTGCGAGGCATCAACGGCAAAGGTTCCAATGAGGCACCTTTGTCGCCACCAATCCCCACGCGCGCGAGGCGGCAACTGTCCAAATTTTGGACAATTGAATGTCACAATCCCCACATTCTCGCGGCATTTTTGCTAAAAAACCCTTTTGTGGTATATTGGTGTAACGCATACTCAAAGAGGTGTTATGCCACGCGAACCACGCCCGGTTAGCTTTACCTGCAGCTGGTGTTACAAGGACGTCACCGAGGAGCGCATGCCCGGCCCGACGCCGCAATACTGCCAAACATGCGCCGTCGAGGTGAAACGATCGGCGACGGCAAAGCGCGTCGGGCGCTTCCGCGCACGCCAGGCCGAACAGGACACGACGGCATGGTGGCACAAACAGCCACGCGGACGGCCACGGAAGTAGGGCGCGAACTCTCAATAACACCGATTATCGACAGTAGACACTTGTGCTAGTCCGGGGCTGGAGGCGCTCCGATCTGGCAGTTCACATGGCATCTGACGTGGCGATACAGGTGGCGCGTGACGTGGCGAGTGAGGGCAGGCGTCACCAGGAGCGCTTGAGCCCGTCCCCATGCGGTAGAGCGCACGGCGGCAAGGGTGCAACGTTCTATTGCCTCTGTAGCCTCTTCTCTGCCATCAGGACGCGCCGGGCACGCGCTATGCTATGCTCTGCCTATCAACAAGGAGGCTACTATGCGCGGTGGAGGAGGCGGCATCGTTGCCGGGATGGTCATTATTATCATCATCGTTTTTGCGCTTCGATACTTGGGCATCGTCTAGCTCCGAATACCAGCAGCCCAGCACGGACCACGACCGCACCAGGCGGCTCAGGAGCGATGGAACACGCGCGGGCTAGGGCAACGTCCGCGCATGGTTTCCTGATTCCTCCCTCAAGCCACGCCTGTCTTCCCAGCCCCGCACAGTGGCTTGGGCTTGCGCGATCAGGCCCTCAGGATCGCCGGCGTCAATGTGCTGCTGACGCCATCGCGCATAGTCGTCAGCACGCCATGGGCGCTCAGGTCCCGGCAGGTGCTGTTCAAGACGCTCCAGGCGTCGGTTTAGGCTGCTTGACATACCACCTCTGGTTGCTTGATTCTCTTCTGGAGGTAGGTCAGATGATCCGGATGGTTCCGATGCGACCGTGGAAGAAAGGCAGCAATGGCCGCCTGGGCCCGCTCCACGCCATCTGGGAGCGCGCACACGGCATCAATGAAGGTCTGCCGCACCATAAGGCGCTGGAGCAGCGCAGCGGGCAGCCAGGCGTGCATCTGTGCAATCCACGCATCAAACTCGGGAACGCCCTTCCAGCCCTTCAGCAGGAAGAGTTGCCCGGTCCAATACAGAAACACCAGGAAGGCGACCGGATCGAGGGCGAGCACCTCGTCTGGCGTCAGGTCGGAGTACTCTGCGGCCACGGCCGCGCATGCCTCTTCGAGGGTCAGCTCCTCTTCAGCGATCAGGGGCGCGGCCTGGGCCTCAAGTTCCGCCAGTCGGTTCGACATCTCCCGATAACTCCTCATACCTTCTCTCCGATCCGTGCTTCCAGCGCTGCGATCCGTTCGGTGATGCCTTCCAGTTCCAGGATCGGCCGCGCCAGACTCACCGCATACACCACGAACCGGCCAATATTGAGACTTTCATCGCCGCGCCGGACCCGGTTGATCGTCTCCTGAATGGCGAGCCGTTGCCGCTCGGGCGTGCTCAGGTCGATGGGCGGCGCTGGCTTCGGCTTGCTGTGCGCTTGTTTGCCGCCTTTGGCCCGCGCGGCCGCCACTTCAAGCGACCGATCGGGGTCATGTTGGAAGCAGTACAGCGCGCCGCTTTTTACCCCGGCCTTACAGGGCTCGCCGGCAGCATTCAGCGCCGCGCACGTCTGCCGAGTTGCCGGGGTGGGGGTGACGTGCATCAGAACCCATACTCCATGCTGTTCCGCTTGCGCTCGACGACCTCATCGCGCCCTTCATTTGCTCCCAGCAAGAAGTCTTCAAGGATTTTGCCCTTCACCTGTTCCCATTGCGCTGCCGTTCCTTTGAAAGCGGCATGGCGCCGGCGCATATACTCAGCCTGGGCTGCCGGTGCAAGAGCGTCCCGCGCTGCCTGATGCCGTGCCACCTCCGCGTCCTTCTCAGCGTTGCGTTGCTTCTGAAACTGCTCGCGTGCCTCCGCATTGGCCTCGGCATAGGCGACCAGCTGCCGAGCGTTCGCGAGCTCCACATCAGGGACAGAGCGCTCGTTGTTCCCTTTGGCCTGTTCCAACGCCGCAAGGGCGTCAACTTTGGCTTGTTCGTCTTGGTTCAAGGTTGCCATGATACGCACTCCTTTTCGGAACATTTGTTCTGTGTGTCCATCGTGGTGGGCTCCGCTGCGCCTGGTCGAGCAGACCGGCCGCTTCCAGCCAGCGCGCCGCGTCCATGTGGCGTGGATGGGTATAGGCGGTGTGCAGGTCGTGAACTGCCTGCCGCGCGATGGCTGCCAGCAAGTCCGCGTACATCTGTTGCATCGGCCCTCCATCATGCGACAAGCTCGACAGGCAAAGGTAGCAAGTTGATAGGTTCAGCCAGCACCGGATCGCCGGCGTCCTCACGTTCCACAGCTTGCAACCAGGCCAGCGGTTCAGCCTCGGTTACCCGTTCCATGCGTTGCCGATGGCGTAGGTTCCGGGTCGCCCGCTTGTAGCAGCGCCATTCGTTGTCATCCAGGAACAGCTTGGGATCGTCGTCACGGTTCACGGTGTCGCCTCGGCACGAATGCGAGCCAAGAACGCGGCTCGCTCATCAGGTGACGCCACATCCCAGGCACGATTGAGTTTCTCGAGTGCTGTCGGCGTCTTACGGTAGCCGGCCTCCAGCATGGCAGCATGGGGCGAGAGTTCGCCGGCGATGACGCGCTCATGGAGATCGGGCCGATCTTTACGGAGCCGGCGTATAGCTGCATCCCTCCTGTTGCCATCTGGCCTCACCTCCGAACTGTGTACATTGTCAACAGTTATAGGCCGATGAGCAGGGTGCTGTGTCACACGATCAATCAGATCGACCGCTTCCATGTCATCTCGACATAGCCGCTTGATCGTTGCAAGGTCTGTCCCAAGACCGTCCATCGGCTTTGCTTGCACGAAGTCAACGAAGCGGGAGAAGCGGGCAACGCTGCCGGTCTTCTCGACCACGCGCTCTTGCCAGGCGTCCTCTTGAATAATGCGCTTGACCAGCGTCGGGACGCCATGCAACCCGACCTCACCCTCTTTGATGGCAAAGCGCAACGACGAGACATAGGTGTCATTGATCCGGCCTTGATCGACTGTCATGACACACCTCGCGCAGCTGCGATGTACTCGTCAATCCGTTGATCGGCGGCTTTCTGTTCCTTGCGTCCACGGATCTGGTTTGCCGCTTTCCGCGCGGCTTTGACGTCGCCAGCCGCTAACGCTTTGGCGACTTCGGCGTCACGTCTCAGATCGTGTTCTAAGGCATTACTTTGGCGATTACTCCATACTCCCTCTCCTAAGGGAGAGAGAGGGTGTGGAGTAAGTAATTCGTTACTCCAATTTGTCTCTTGGAGTAATTTTGGAGTAATTGGAGTAAAGTCTCCTGGAGCGGGTAAAGCCGTTGGAGTAATGTTGGAGTAACCGTCATTATCAGGGTCTGTTTCGGTGGGATCGTCCACGTCATTACTCCACACGTCTTTTTGGAGTAATTCTTTGCCCTCAGAGTCTTTTTGGAGTAATGGAGTAATAGCTCCATTAAGGCGCGTATTGACTTCAAACGGCGGCGCTGTATCGGTCGTGATGCCGCTCATCTGATGCTCAGGATTCGCTGACTCAACAGAGAGACGAGCGCGGCCGGCGGCAGTGATGGTGATGGGGTCGCGCTGCTTGTCGCCCTTATCGACCAGGCCGAGGGCGCGCAGCCGCTTGAGCGCGGAGTAAAAGCTACTGCCGACAAGCCCGCTGGTTTTTTCGAGGTCGGAGGTTGCAGCGCCGCCCTGCGCGTCGGTGATGTCCAGCAGCGCCACCAACATCTTGATCTGGTTCGCGGTAATCCTGTCACCAGTGGGCACACGATCAGCGGGCAGAATGACTGCGCTCGACACGGGGTTGCCGTCGTCATCAAGAATGTCTGGCAGCGGCACAGTCACCAGCTTGAAGTAGCGCGGTGCTTGCTCCGCAGTGTTCTTAATGCGCCCGATCTTGAAGTGGATCAGGTCGTCATCGCGGCTGATCTCGAGGTGTCCATAGGTGTTGTTCTTCAAAGCCGATGCGCCGCGGTAGGCCTGGCCATCCTTGGTCGTGTGATGCAGGACAACGACGGCCGCGCCCGTCGCATGGGCGATGCGCTCGCAGTTGTTCATTACGACGGCGATGTCAGTGTTGCTGTTTTCGTCAGCGCCACCAAGGGCCCGCGAGAGTGTGTCAAGCGTGATCATGCGGAGGCCCAGCGGTACGACCTCGGCAATGAAGCTGTCAACGCTTACCGCGTCGTACAGGTCAAGCGCCTGCGTCCACATCAGAAAGTTACCGTTCTTTGGCCGTTGGTAATGCAGCTCCCAGGCACGCTTGCGGATGCGAATGCCAGGAGCATCCTCGAGGGCGCCATACATCACCGGGTAGTGCTGGGCTACCCGCTTCATCATGTCGGTGACAATGAACGTCTTGCCGGCGTCACCAGGCCCACTGACGAGTGTCACCTCGCCGGCCGGCATCACGCCCTTGATCAGCCATGTGGGCGGTCGTAGCGTGTCGATCTCGTCTTCGGTCAGGTAGCGCCGGGGCTGCGGTTCAACTGCGGGCTGTGGCAGATCGTCGCGCACATGGTCCCGTAGATCGTCTGCGGTCATGCCGTTGGCGAGCGCGTCATCAACGCCGAGCTTTACGCCGTCATCTGGCAATACTAGGACGTCAACCAATGCGCCACGGTCCTTCTTTAGATGCTTTCGCAGCGCCTTGAGCGCGTCTTGCACCTTCGGGTTGCGGGTCACGTCGTTATCGAAGGCCAGCACCACACGCCGGCCTGTCCATTCAATAGCGTCGAAGTCTTCAATCGGGAGTGACGCATTACCGAAGCCGCGCCGGCGCCAGCCCCATACACCAGTAATATTGATGGGCACGATTGACGTCCCGAAGGCACTGGCCAGGGCATCAGCCTTCTTTGCGCCCTCAGTGATCCAGATCGGGATTGTCGGGTCTTGCAGCGCCTCGCGGTAACAGGGCAGCACGTCAAGGCACAGCGGCACACCTGCGGGATGCTCATACTTATTGGAGCCGCCGTCATCGCTTAATCGTGGCTTGTCAGGACGCAGGCTCCAGGCATGGATCGGGGTCAACCCGAGGCGGTACTGCGGAATCAGTAATCCGGGCGTCTGCTGTTGGCGGTCAAGAAAGCGGGCTTCGTGGGCCTTGAGTTGGGCCAGGCTTGTAACATGCTGGTAGCCGCGCTCGTGGGCAATATCAGGCGAGATACCAGGCAGCGCCGGCGCATGGCCGTTCTTGGTGCTCATGACCGCCTCCGATAGCACTCTTCACATAACGTATCGCCGTCAACACTCACCGGGTACCCATAGGCGTCCTGGCAGCGGCAACAGACGCCGATACAGCGCCGCACGCTGCTCATGACGGCGAGGATGCCGCCCACCCAACTTGTGAGGTTGGCCATGAAGAGCTCGGCATCCTCGCCCATCGCCTGAATGTGACCATCAACATCGACGCCAATCATGGCGCCGTCTTTCACCAGGAGCCAATCCTTGGGCGACTCGCTCCAGGTGCGCCAGTCTTGGGCACGAAGGAGCGTCACCAGCGTTTCAGGGTGTGGTGAGCTGAACCTGACGAGCGAATGCTGGGTGAGGAGTGCCGCCGGCGCGGCCGTCGTGGGCTTGCGGGTGTGCTTGGTACCGTTCGTTCGAGTGTACATACCGCCTCCGTTGTTTGTGCCAAACAGAGGCTTGACCATGAGTTGCCCAGTGGGGTATACTCATGGTGCCGTCCATAAGTTCCCGCCGAACTTCTCCGCAAGCCCTCCGTTTGGAGGGTTTCGGTGTGTCTAGGGGTCAACTCCCACCAAACACTTGATAAAAAAGAACCGATCCTTAATGACACGGGGACCAGCCGCGTCCGGATCGGTTCTCGTATAGGGGCGAAAGGTGGCGCCCGTGTCAGTTAGGAACTACGCCGCTTCTTGCAACGCCATAACGGTTGAGCATAATGGTAGAATGTTCAACAAATGACCACGACCCCGGTCAGGGTCTACCTTTGGAAACGGCGCTCGTGTCTTGGCAGGCTGGGCGCCGTTTTTCATTTGCTGTAGCGTTCTATATCTCACGTGGTTATTCTACAGTATTCGACGGATATCCGTCAAGTACTGTCTTCGTCCTCTTCGCATGGTGGTTTAGGCCAGACAAATATCTGATGATGAGTGTCATCACTAAATACCATTCTCGACATTGCATTTACCAACGTGCGGCCGAGCCCCTGAGCATAATGGTTAGCATAAGTACGTAGCGCTTCTACAGCCGCGCGCTCTAATTCCGCTGTCTTAGCTGGATCTCTGGGTACAGTCGGGATAAACGATTTATCTTCCTTATCCCATTGCTCAATCCATACCGGCACGTGTTGCTTCAGATGCTCGATTGATTGCCCCACACTCATGCCGATCAGGACTTTCTGTATTATCCCAATGGTCGAGATGGGGTATAACGCTCGAGCTATGCCGTCCGAAGCCCCTAGCGGCACACGTCGAATAGGTTTGGGGAGCAGCCCATATGAAACCCAGGATCGTATTTGCCGGGCAGTGACATGTATTTGTCGCTTCTCTAGTTCATCGACCAGTTCATCGCGTGTGAGGCGGTATGGCACGGCTGCTGTGTACCAGCGCAGCTGGGTATCAATCGTCTCCTTGTCGTCCTCTTCCAT
>MWVW01000355.1_pt1 | contig 10565 bp, 10 predicted proteins | sample 1047191 | NCBI WGS metagenome assembly MWVW01 (sample SAMN06349985, study PRJNA376086) | soil metagenome | isolation source: MtG22-5 sample Antarctic (ecotone) | place: Antarctica
CAATTGCTTTGCCCGAAATGGTGTTGCCTTATCCTATTTCAATCTTGATAATAAAATTTTAGGCAGTGGCCTAATGGTTTCTTATTTTATTGAACCTTCCTATAGATTGAACAAAAATCTGCAATTGAATTTAAGAGGAGCAGCGGGGCTGACATATGTATCCAACCCATACGATGCCATAAAAAATCCTGAAAATAGAAATTATACTACTCACATCAATCCTTATTTGCAGGCAGGCCTGGGGCTTGGTTATAATTTAAATAAAAATATTAAAATGCAGCTGAAGAGCAACTTTCAGCACTTCAGCAATGGCGCATTTAAGGAACCAAATCGTGGAGTTAACTGGATCACTGGGTCATTAGGTTTTTTATATTATGCTCAAAATACTTCGCTACCCTATTACCCCCGTGTAAGTAAATCGAGCTTAAACATAAACAGAAAAACAAGTTTTGATGCGGGAATACTTTTTGTTCCAAAGCAAGGATACAATAGCAAAGCAATGGCACAAAGCAAATTTATATCAGGTGCTTTTGTGCAGCTCACTAAACAATATGGAAGAATATCTGCTATTACCGGCGGCGCAGAGGCCTATTATAACAAAATAAAAAAACAATCAGGCGATAGCTCAAGATGGGTTGCCGGAATACATGCAGGACATTCTTTTATTTTTGGCAGAGTTAGTTTCAGTCAACAAATAGGTTTACACATCTACAAGAAAACTTCTGAAATTGATAATTTTTATTTACGATATGGGCTTTTATATCGCATCACAGATCATTTGTTGGCAGGTATTAATTTAAAAGCACATCAGGATAATGCTGACTTTACTGATTTCAGAATCATGTATAGGTTTTGAGCAGGGATCAGGAAAATGAATAAAGTTACCTATTAACAAAAATATCTTCTGCCGATTTAATATTCACATGAGAGGTTTCAATTATACTATTTTAGCATCTGATCTTTGCTCAATATACCTTTAAGATTAATAATTAAGTATCTTTCAGTATAAAATATATTTATATGAAAATAATTTCTTCAAAAGCGCATGGCCTTTTGGATTATGCAACTGCAGCATTTTTATTACTTTCCCCTACTATTTTCAAAATGGAAGGTGAGTTAGCTACTATTACCTATATATTAGGTGCGGTGCATTTAACCTTAACTGCATTAACTGATTTTGAGGTTGGCTTAATAAAAGTTATCCCATTTAGAATTCATGGATTGATAGAAGTAGTAGTTGCTGTAGGTTTAGCTGCGCTTGCTTTTTGGTTTTACAATAATGAAAATGCATTTGGTTTTTATTTTTACATGGCACTTGCTGTAGTCATTATGATCGTATTCATACTTTCCGACTTTAAAACACTTGCAGGTAAAAGAGAAAGTAATTTTCCTGTTACTTAAATATGTACATTAAAAAAAATGAAATTAAAAATATATTCATCATTTGCTCTTTTTATTTTTGCAGTTGCAGGATGCAGTAACAATCATCGTGCAGACCCTGAATTTAATTATGATAGAATTGGTGCATCGCAAACAGGTGATTCAATTACTGCCAACGAATTTGAAAAAGTGAATTTGCCGGGAACTAATTTGCCGGGAACTCAGCAATTACCTCAGAACCAAACCAATAATTTAAATCCACCTCATGGTAAACCAGGCCATATTTGTGGGGTAGCTGAAGGCGCTTCTGCAAATAGCCCAACCGCACCAGTTTTAGCTCAACCACAAACTACACCAACTGTAACACCCACCACTAATACGAAGCCCAATTCTTCAAATCCTGCGCATGGTCAACCAGGTCATGTGTGTGGCACTGCCGTAGGTGCCCCGCTCAATGGGAATCCTACACCCGTGCCCACTCAAAAGCAACCAGCCGTAACCCCTGCAGCAAAACCTTTTTCTACTCCAACTGATAAAACTTTAAACCCGGCACATGGCCAACCCGGACATAGATGTGAAATAAATGTTGGAGCACCATTAAATAGTAAAGCCGAGGCCGCACCCAAACAAGATCCCGTTGCTGTAGTTAATCCAAATCCAACAGAAGCTGCATCACGGTGGGGCGCTTCTCCTCTAAATAATTCTACCGCGGCACTTCAGCAAAATCAGCTTGCAACCAATGATGTCAAAAGTACAGGGACGCAAGGAATGAATCCGGGACACGGGGAGCCGGGGCATCGCTGTGATATACCAACCGGCACCTCCCTTAACCAGCCAACAGTAAAAACAGATGCATTAAAAAATGCTAACGCTTCATCTGCAACAAGGAAAGCTTTAAATAAAAAATAGGTTTTACAAACCTTATTATTGAGAACGATTGCTTCGCATTCAACTTTTAAGGATTAAAATTTTTTAGTTCCTCTAAATATCATAGCACTTACCCTTGAAGTAATTTTTTCCACCTTAATGCAAACAGTAATTCAGGTTAACTACTTTACTGCAGCTCTCTAATTTTAATATCCTTCCAACGTACTTTTATTCCGCCACCATCATGAATTTGCAAGGCAATAAATCCTTTTCCTTTACCTATTTTTTCATCTTTTAGCATAATCATCTGCCTGTTATTAAGCCACGTGGTTACTTCATCACCAACTACTTTTATTTTCATAGTGTTCCATTTTCCCGACTTTAAATATTTTTTATTTTCTGGCTTTGGCTTTATTATCCATCCCCTACCGTAAGATTCATAAATACCGCCACTAAAGCCTGCGGGCGGCGCTACTTCAACCTGCCATCCGGTAATTTTGGTGCCCTCAATTCCAGATCGAAAGAAGACTCCACTGTTACCATCCGCTTCCTGTTTAAATTTTAACGTCAGAATAAAATTATGATACTCCTTATTGGTTGACAGATAACCATATTTTTTTTCCGGCCCGCTTTCACAAACAAGATGTCCATCCTGCACATACCATTTTTCAGTTCCATGTATTGTCCACCCCGAGAGGTCTTTCCCATTAAAAAGTTTGATGCTTGATTGAGCAGTCAAAGCGAAGCTTATCAAGATGCAGCATAAAAAAAGCCAAATGGTTTTTATCATAACATAAGAAGTTAAAAATTGTTAAACTCCGGCAATATCAATAAATTAAAGATCAGAGCATAAAACTCCTACCTCTAATTTTGTAAATTTACAATACTCATATACAAGCAAAATGAAAAATCACATAATGCCATTTGTTCTTATTCTCTGTGTCCTTACTACCAGCGCACAAATGCCTAATAAGGAAAATATATTGCAACCCGCCAAATGGGGTATTGCAAATAATTTTTCATTGAAAGGTGATATAGGTCAGATTATAATAAACTTACCTGTACAGGCAACGCTGATATGCACTATTACCCGCTCAGGAGAAGTGAAAAATTTACACAATTTACGTAATTCTGTACCCAAAGATTTACCGCCGGGGCTATACGACTTAACATTCCTGGGAATAAAAATTCCCTCGGTAGTTGTTGAAAAAGGAAAGGAGACACGGATTTTGGCAGGGGTATTAAACTCAACAGTAAAAGGATTGTGGGAGGTTTGGACCGCAGACAGTGTAAAAGTTTTCAGCTCCGGTTCACCAAAAATGATTGCGCTTCCTGCAGGAAATTATTTATTAAAAACGCAGGGTGCTGAGATAAAAACCACAATCAGAGATGGCAAAATCAGCATGTTTAGCTTTAACAAATATTAGTTTTCCAAATGTTGTTCAACCTGTTTTATAACAAATCAACTGTAACACATGCAGGTGGGGTGGTGTATAGAATAATAAATGGCAACAAAGAGTTTTTGTTAGTTTCAGCAAAACGATGTTCTTTAATATGGGTATTACCGAAGGGGCATATAAAGTTTTCAGAAAGCGAAGAGCAAGCAGCAGTACGGGAAGTTAAAGAAGAAAGCGGTTTAAAAGTTTCTATCACTAAAAAAATAGACAATGCAAAAAGAATTAAATGGAATCTAAAAAAACAAGTTGTAGCTTTTTACTTAATGGAATTTAAATCAGTGATTACTGAAAACCGCGAAAATAGAAAGTTAATCTGGCTTCCATTTGAGAAAGCTTTAGGCAAATTATTTTATACCTCGCAGAGGAAGATACTTAACCAGGTAAAGGGGTAATAATTCGTCACAATCATCTGTATAGTGTGCGAAATACCAATAACTTTAAATAATTTTGAGTAAAATAAAATTTATGAATCCAGGTTCAATGTTTAAAAAAATAATTCCTGTAATTGTACTATTGACTATTCTCCAGATATCCTGTTCTCCGCCCCGCCGCAGCATTGCGATAGAAGATGGATGGGATTTGATTGATGAAAGAAAAGTAAATTTTGTGAGAGATAAAGATGTAGTAGATGTTCACAGCACTAATAAATTTACAGCGATCCGTTTTAAAATAGAAGAAAAAGAAGTGAGGATTAATGGATTAAAAATACATTACCAAAACGGGGATAAGCTTGAGCCCTCACTAGATGATATAATAGCGGCTGACCAATATAGTAAAGAAATTGAATTGGGGCCGGAGGGCAAGTTTGTAACCAAAATTGAATTTACATACCGCACCACGGGAAATGTTTTAAAAGGCAGGGCAAATGTTCTGGTTTTTGGTAAAAGATATACAGGTTATTAAACATGCCTGGCAAGGGTGTTTCGCCACTCTTCCTTACTTCCCAAGTCTCTTAATTTCCCTTAATTAAGTTTATATCTGAATATTAAATGAAAAGGATTATCATATCATTGATCTGTTTATATTGCTTTGCTGGGTACAGCCAGGTAAAATCAATTCAGGAGAAGTTAGGATATCCGAAAAATGCAAAGCTGGTTATAATACATGCTGATGATCTGGGTGTTTCTCATTCTGAAAACAGTGCTTCAATTAAAGCAATGGAAAAAGGTTGTGTAAGTTCAGCAAGCATTATGGTTCCATGCCCCTGGTTTCCGGAAATAGCAGCCTATGCCCAATCAAATCCTGAGGCTGACCTTGGTTTGCATTTGACGATAACCAGTGAGTGGAAGAATTATAAATGGGGGCCCGTTACTCCGCAGGCACAGGTGCCCGGCCTTGTAAATAAAAATGGATTCTTTTATTCTTCTGTAGATAGTGTTTTAAAAAATGCTACCGCTGCTGAGGTGTACATAGAGCTACATAATCAAATACAGCGTGCCATTCAGTTTGGGATTAAACCAACCCACCTCGATGCTCACATGGGCGCAGTTCTGTCAAAGCCAGATTTTTTAAAAGCATATATCAAAGCTGGCCATGATTTGCGGATACCGGTATTTCTTCCCCGCCAAATAGAAACATCACTTAAGATTAAACTGGATTCAATGATCACCGATAAACATGTGATTGTGGATTATATTTTAGGGGCCTCACCGGAAGATTTTAAAAAAGGAATGAAAAATTTTTATACTAATGGCATAAAAAATATTAAACCCGGGCTCACTTACCTCATTCTGCATACTGCTTATGATGATGCTGAAATGAAGGCTGTTGCAATTGATCATCCCGATTGGGGGTCAGCCTGGCGTCAGGAGGATTTTGATTTTTTCTCAAGTGCTAATTGTTCAAAACTATTAAAGGAAAATAATATCTATGTAATTACCTGGAAAGAGATCAGAGACAAGATCACAAGAAAATAAAATAAAAACAGTATAAGAACTATATGTTGATCTTTCTATCCCTTGCGATCATTTTCCATTCACGGGTAACTTCATTATTTTCTACAATTTGTGCACGTTCGTATAAGGCACAAGTTGGGCAAATATGAAAAGGCAATCCATACAATACATCACCTAGTTTATATGAATGGCCTGCATGGGTTTCCACAACTAAATGCTCTTCGCTCTGACTAACAAATTTTAATTCCGGAGCATTTAAAAAACGGACACGCTTGTTTAATTCGTTTTCTGCTGATATAGATTTGTGCCCAAGATCAAGGCACAGCTTTGTTTCATCGGGCATTGAAATTACACGGGAGATTACCAAAGCTGCCGGAAGAAAAGGCTGTTCAGAACATAGCATTTCATAACTGTTGTCCCAATAAACAAATGTGCCCGGGCTGCATTCAATATTCTTTCTTTTTGCATGAACAGGAAATGTAGGAGAACCTCCGGCAATTATTATGGGTTCAACAAAACCCTCTGCCATTAATTTTTTTTGAAGTTGCTCAACATCGGCAAAAGTTTGGTTGCACTCAACCGTTCTTTGCTGAAAATTTTTTGTTACTATGTGCCCATCGTAGGCATGCAGCCCGACAGGATTAATTCCTTTTAACAAAACACAGTGTTTATACAATTCAACAGCTTTATCACCCGGAGTGATACCGGTTCGCCCCATTCCCACATTCAAATCAATGTAAACGCAGATTTCAATATTATTTTCTAATGCCCTTTCAGCAATCTTTTTAGCAGACTCATTATTATCAACCAGGCACGAAAATTTAGTTTTTGGATATTTTTTTATTAAAGAGATAAACCGTTGCAATTTTGCTTCCATAGGCTGATACGCCATCAACACATCAGGAGCTTCTGCAATTGCAAGCATTTCTGCTTCTGAAATGGTTGCGCATTTAAATTTATGGATGCCGGCATCCATCATCAATAAAGTTACTTCTGTGCTTTTATGTGTCTTTGCATGGGGCCGCAATCTTTTTACATCATCAATCATTGATAGTAAGATCCTGATGTTCTCTTTAACTTTTTCGTGATAAATAATCAAGGCCGGAGAATCTATCGCATCAATATTTTTAATATGATACCATTCCGATATTTTATAATCCTTCATGCTATAATTTAATACAATTCGAACATGGCTTCAATTTCTACAGCAATTTTTCCGGGCAGCGAACTCACACCCACTGCACTTCTAACACCAACACCATTCTCTTCACCCCACACTAACTTAAATAGCTCACTACACCCATTAATGATATAGGGGTGCTTTTCAAATTCAGCTACACAATTCACCATGCCCAATACTTTAATTACACGTTTCACTTTATCCAGGCTGCCAAAATGTTTTGTAATTGTTGAAAGAATCGCTAACCCAACCTGTTGAGCCGCCAGCTTACCTTGATCCATATCCATATCATCACCTACACGGCCCATAATCATACTTCCATCATTTTTTAGAGGCCCGTGGCCGGATACATACAAATGCTTTCCATCAATAATAAATGGCTTGTACACCCCTAAAGGCGCAGGTACAGGTGGAAGTTTTAATCCTGTATTTTTAAAACGTTGATCTGCTGTATTATTATGCATGATTTTTTATAAAATTAAGTTTAATACCAATACGCCTCCTAATCCCACTACAGCAACAATAGATTCCATTGCCGTCCATGTACGGATGGTATCTTTAATGCTTAAATTAAAATATTCTTTAAATAACCAGAAGCCGGAATCGTTTACATGAGAACAGAATAAGCTGCCTGCGCCAATAGACAATACCATAAGATTTGGATTAACATCACTTTGTAACAGCAATGGCGAGATAATACCGGCAGTGGTTAGACCTGCAACAGTAGCAGAGCCCACACAAACTCTAATAATTGCTGCTATCATCCAGGCAAGCACTAATGGATTTATATTTATGCCATTTAATTGTGAAGCTATCTGGCTGCTCACACCGCTATCAATAAGCACTTGTTTTAATGAGCCCGCACTTCCAATAATAAGTAAGATCATGGCAATATCTTTTACAGAGTCTGCATAAACCGACATAATAGATTTAATGTTTTTGCCCTGTTTTATGCCAAGTGAAAACGTTGCGACTACAAGTGATATCAACATTACTATTGATGGATCAGCAAAAAAAGTAACAACGGGTTGTAATGCAGGAGAAATAGAAATTACAAAAGGAAGAACAGTTGCCACGATTAGAAGAATCACGGGCAATAATGCAGAAAAGAAACTGCTTTCAGCACCGGGTAATTGTTCATAAGGCAATGTAGCAGGCTGAAAAGTTTGTAAGGGAAATGACGTTACATTCTTTAATGTTCTTGAAAACAAAGGCCCGGCAATAATGATGGCAGGTATAGAAATTATAATTCCATATAATAAGGTGAGGCCAAGATCAGCATTAAACTGTACTACCAATGCTGTTGGCGCAGGATGTGGAGGCAGAAACCCGAATGTAACAGAGAGTGCAGCCAGCATGGGTAAGCCAATGTACACAGCATTTAGTTTATATTGGTATACCACAGAAAAAACAAGTGGCACCAACAATACAAATCCTACTCCGTAAAATAGTGGAATGCCAATTATAAAGCCGGTAACAACAAATGCCCATTGAATATATTTTTCTCCAAATACATTCATCATAACGCCTGCTATCTTTTGTGCAGCGCCACTTTCAGCAACCAATTTGCCTAGCATAGCGCCTAATACAATTATTATAACCAATGAGCCCAATGTATCACCTAAACCTTTTTGCACTGAGCCCATAATTTTATCAAATGGAATACCAAGCAGTAATCCGGCTAATATTGAAACTATCAAAAAGGCAAGAAATGGGTTAAGTTTCACCCATGATATTAATAATACAAGGCTAAGGATGCTAAGAAAAATTATTGCAAACGTCATAGTATCATGAAGAGTTAGTTAGATCATTGGTACAAATCTTTTTTATATCAGCAGATTAATAAAATAAAACCATGCAGTAGTTACAGGATGGTAAGATAATTAATTTTAAAAAAAAGGGAAACAATATTAATCCCCGTCATTTCTTTTTGGCACCAGCAATACTGCATCTGCTACAACCAATCCTTGAGTACCATTACTGAAAATTTTTATAAAAGGCTGGGTGCTTTTTTTAAATTGATACTTTCCCAGAGAAACCCACTCTCCTGATGTTTGGCCGGCAATTTTAATGTCAGATGTTTTTAATTTAATTTCCTGAATCTTTTTTCCATCAAAAATTTCTACAGTAGTTTCAGGGGCACTTTGTGGTGATTTAGAAAAATAAGTAAAGACGTTATATTCAGAATCTTTTTTTATATCAATTAAAAATTGAACAAATGCCTGGCTTGTATCATTTACTTTGCTGATCAACCGTGATGGGCCAAAACTTCCTGATTTTTCTTTGATCCATTCGCCTTTAATCTTTACATTATTTGTATCATCGTTGTCAACTAAAATTTCGGGTTCACTTCCATCCATGAGTGGATTGGTTTTTAGAAAGCTATTAATTTTTTTTACATCAACTTCCTGTACCGATTGTTTGTTATCAATTGCCAGTGACGCAGCAACGGCGGCAGATTGAGCGAGTACCATAAATACAGGTTCCATCCTGATAGAGCCATAGGCGATATGCGTAGCAGACATGCATACAGGAACCAGCAGATTTTTACATTCGTTATCCTTGGGTGTAAGTGAGCGGTAAGAAATGGGATAAGGGCCAAATCCACCCACCTGCACATCACCTTCATTTTTTACCATGCCATTTACAACAATGCGCTGGCAATTGTGTGAGTCCATTGTGTACGCTGCCATGCCAACACCGTCTTTTGCAACTTCTCTCCCTTCGCAATTGTGTTGCGTCATCATATAGTTTCCAATCATTCGCCTAGCTTCCCTAACATACATTTGAGGTGACCAGTTACCATTGTTTTTATATTCATCTTTGGGATAGCCCCATTGCAGCATTTCGGCACGTAAATGTGCCGGTACCCGTTCATCATTACCTAGCAAATAAAGCAAACCTTTAATGTAATATTCATGTTCTTGTGTGATCTTTTTCCGGATTGCATAATTTGCTTCAGGGTAATTGTAATTCATGCCGATCATATCGGTAGAAAAAGGACCATTGTTATTGATATCGGTTTTGTTGTTAGGCATCTTACTAAAGTTAAGTACACGGTCTTCGAGGTTGCCTGGTTTTTTCTTTTCCAGATACCGCAGCAATAACTCATACCTGGATGGATCATAATTAATTGGTTTGGTGATCGCAATTCTGTTATCATGTTTGTTAGTTAGGCAAAGGCGGAAATTATATGCCTGCACTTTTTTATCACCTGTGCCGTTAGGCTTAATTGTCTCCGGCGATATACCCCATAGCAATCCGCTTGAAGGGTTGCCCGGAATTTTATATGGATCAACACCATCAGGAAATTGGTGTTTATCTAACAGTTGTACACCATTGTATGTTTCGCCATGCAATTTGTTATCTTCTCTGCCAACAAAATAAGATACACCTGCTTTAGCCATAAGGTCACCTTCATAACTGCAATCAATAAACATATCTGCAGATATAACTTTATTTGTAGCAGCATTGTGTTGGTATGAGTTTTCAACAGTTAAGTTTTTGAGAATTCCTTTATCCTTTTTAGCAGAGACAATTCTGCGTTCGTATAATACTTTCACATTTGAGCGCTTTATATAATCGAGTAATACTTTTTCAGCAACATGCGGTTCAAATATCCATTGCTCAAACTTTCCATAGTGCCTGCCTATACGGCGATAGAAATCCAGTGATAAGCCGGTGATGGCGTATTTGTTGCCAATGTCAGTATAACCAAGCCCGCCGGTAGTAAGCCCTCCCAAATATTTTCCGGGTTCTACGAGTAGAACGGATTTTCCCAGTTTA
>MWVW01000356.1_pt1 | contig 10556 bp, 9 predicted proteins | sample 1047191 | NCBI WGS metagenome assembly MWVW01 (sample SAMN06349985, study PRJNA376086) | soil metagenome | isolation source: MtG22-5 sample Antarctic (ecotone) | place: Antarctica
AGCCATAGGTGGAGTAAAAAACAAAGTTGGAAAAAACTTTGTAAGAAAAGCTTCAGCGATGCAGCACAAGGAAGCTGATGATAAGAAACAGAAAGGTTGATTGTAGGGTATGCTGCTCAAAGAACTAAAGTACGAAGCTAAATTGAAATACCCCTGCTTGCTAAACAATCCTAAGTTTTTACCTAAAGCATCTTCCTATCTTTATTTACAATTACAAATCAACTTAATTAATAACAATATGGAAGCTTGGAAAGAATACCAGGAAAAAAATAAAGACCGGTTTTTAAATGAAGTGCTTGATCTCTTACGCATTCCTTCTGTAAGTGCAAAAAGCGAACACAAAGAAGACATGCGGCGTTGCGCAGAAGCCGTGCGCCAGCGTTTGCTTGATGCAGGCGCTGACAAGGCAGAAGTAATGGAAACTGCAGGTCATCCCGTGGTATATGGTGAAAAATTGATTGATGCATCAAAGCCAACTGTATTGGTGTATGGACACTATGACGTGCAGCCTGCAGAACCTTTAGAACTCTGGGATAGTGGGCCCTTTGAGCCGGTAATAAAAGATGGAAAGATATATGCAAGAGGAAGCGCAGATGACAAGGGACAGTTTTATATGCATGTAAAAGCATTAGAGATTTTGGTTAAAACAAATACGTTAGAAACCAATGTGAAGTTTTTAATTGAAGGTGAAGAAGAAGTGGGTTCGCCTAATTTAGGAAAGTTTGTACATGATAATAAAGAACTACTGAAAGCAGATGTTATTTTAATTAGTGACAGTTCAATGCTTAGTATGGAGAATCCATCTTTGGATACAGGTGTGAGAGGCTTATCATACATAGAAGTGGAAGTTACAGGTCCAAAACGTGACTTACACAGTGGTATATACGGAGGCGCTGTAGCAAACCCGGTAACCATTTTATGCCAAATGATTGCCTCCTGCCATGATGCAAATAATCATATTACTATCCCGGGATTTTATGATGATGTGGTGGAAGCAACGAAAGATGAACGGGCCCTCATGGCACGTGCTCCTTATAACGAAACCGAATATAAAGAAGACTTGGGTGTACAGCAATTGTGGGGTGAAACCGGTTATACAACAAATGAACGCACCGGTATTCGTCCAACGCTGGAAGTGAATGGTATATGGGGTGGCTATACCGGCGAGGGTGCAAAAACGGTACTGCCTTCAAAAGCAACAGCCAAAATTTCAGCACGGTTGGTTCCCAATCAATCATCTGTAAAAATCACAGCCATTTTATTAGGTTATTTCAGAAAGCTTGCTCCCGCATCGGTTACCGTAAATGCCTTTGAACACCATGGCGGCGAAGCCTATATGACACCAATTGATAGCGAGGCTTACCGGGCAGCAGCTAAAGCAGTAGCCACTACATTTGGCAAAGAACCCATACCAGTCCGTGGTGGCGGCAGCATACCCATCTGTTCAATACTTGAAAAAGAATTAGGGATTAAAATAGTTTTTATGGGTTTTGGCTTAGACAGCGATAACCTGCATTCGCCAAACGAAAAATTTAATATTGATAATTATTACAAGGGTATAGAAACGATCCCTTATTTCCATAAATATTTTGCTGAGATGAAGTGAGGAATAGAAAATGAAAGTACGAAGTATGAAATACGAAATACATTGGTGGACGCTGCTAAAACTTCATCTTCAACATGTATAGAAAATTCTATATCATTACTTTCTTGTTATTCTGTACATGTATTTCATATAGTCAGGAAGCTAAATACTTGTTTCGTATAAGAACCATAACCGCTGGTGTCACTCTTAAGAATCTGACAGATACTACGACGCTTAACACTACAATTAAATTTTTACAAAAAGCAAAGCAAGAATACATCGCTAAAGGTTATGAAGTACAAACATTAAGAATTAGTACCCAAAATTTTTATAACTATTTAAATCAATATTCTTATAACGAGTCTTTATTACTTCTTGTGAAATTTGATAATATAGCTAAACGTAATAACATTGTTCTTTCTATTGGGCAAATTTTATCTCCAGACAAGTATGAAAAAGATATTGCTGATTGGACAGTTAAACTCGTACGAAGTACAACAACTATTAGTTTCAGTCTTCCTATATCATCCCAGGAAAAAGGAATTCATTTTAATTCAATTAAGGCTGCTTCAGAAATTATTTCAGCAATTTCAAAGGAAAATGGTGGAGAAGCTAATTTCCGGTTTACAGCATCTGCCAATTGTCCGGCAGGAATCCCTTTTTTTCCTGCGGCTTTTCATCAGGGAAAAAACAGTTTTGCCCTGGGCCTTGAATCAGCAAATCTTGTATCAGAAGCTTTTAAAAACTCTAACCCGATTAATGCAAGGCAAAATTTAAAATCTCTCTTTGAAAAGAACTTAGGCCCTGTTCAAGATTTAGCTGAAAGACTTGCCAAAAATTTTAAATGGAAATACGATGGAATTGATGTATCACCTGCACCAGGGTTAGATGCAAGTATCGGACAAGCCATTGAGGAGTATTCTAGGCAACCTTTTGGCAGCCCTGCTACTTTAAGTGCCTGTGCACTAATTACTGATGTGCTAAAAAACCTGAATATCAAAAAATGCGGTTACTCAGGTTTAATGTTGCCTGTAATAGAAGACAAGGTCTTGGCACAAAGAGCATTAGAAGGGAGGTTTAGCTTGCAGGAACTTCTTTTATATTCATCTGTTTCAGGTACGGGATTGGATGTCGTACCGCTTCCGGGTGACACACCTAAGCAAGTAGTTGAAAATATACTTATTGATGTAGCCGCTTTATCACTTAAATATGGTTCTAAAGCGCTTTCTGCACGACTATTTTTGATACCTGATAAAAAAGCAGGCGACATCGTTAAATTTGAAAGCCCTTATTTAACGCCAGCCATTGTAATGAAGGCTGACTAACCAAATTCAACGTCTGCCTAAGAGATCATTGACGAAACTTATTGCTTACAGATTGAAATAAAGAAAATGATGCTGCAAGATATTAAAGAAAAAGTCCTATCAAATGAAGAATAATGACAGGAAGGAAAAATTGCGTCTAGACAAATATTTGTGGGCTATCCGTCTATTCAAAACCAGGACAATGGCGGCAGTAGCTTGTGATACTAGTAAAGTTAAGCAAGCCGGAACCAGCGTAAAAGCTGCGAAGAACGTTGTAATAGGTGATGAGTACGAAGTAAAAACAGAAGCAAAAAAATGGTTAATAAAAGTAACTGGTCTCTTACACAACCGCATGGCTTACTCTGAAGCTGTTAATTATTATATTGATATTACTCCAACAGAAGAAACAGATGGCCTGCAGTTTCAATCTCCTTCTTTTCAAACAGGAAAAAGACAAAGCAAGATCGGCCGTCCAACAAAAAAACAACGCAGAGAATTGGATGGTTTTATGGAATGAGATTTTAAATATGTTTCCCGTTTCTTGTTTCCCGTCAGTATTGATAGTTGAAAATTGATCATTGCTTATTGAATATTTCTAACTTCTTCATTCCTTGTTCCTGTTCGATATTATTATTAAACATTTAGACATTCACGAATGATAAGAATTAGCGGTAATTCAGATTCGCGTTGTTTCTCCTTTCTTACCTTGTGCGGGTAATAGCGATCTGCGTAAGTTTGGGACTTAATTTATTTTTTGTGAAGCAGTCCGAAAGATGTTAACTTAATAATGAAAATAAAAACCATCGTGTCCCGGCCACAACATAAAGCCCGAATAGGAGACACGGTAGGAACCAAGAATCATTTTTTAAACATCTAAAATAAGATACAATGAAAAGGTCAATCATTTCTTTTTCCTTTATTGCAGCTTGCATAATGGCTTTCTTTATGATGAGTAGTTTTACAACGATTCCTTCCGCATCAGCATCAAAAGCACTAGCCTTTGATAGAGGAGAACCCATTACTATTTTTGCTACGACTACATCAGCGGAAGGATCAACTTATTTCGGACCTGTTACACTTAGTGGGGCAATTAATGCATCTGGAACTTATGTAATGCCTACCCAGTTACATGGAATGGCTTTGCACTGTATTTTTATACTTACACTACCCGATGGAACTATCACCATTCGTATGAATTGTAATATGGTTACGTTTAACGGGGTATGGAGGATACTGGAAGGAACAGGCGCTTATCAAAACTTAAAAGGCGGCGGATCGCTTGTTATGCCTAATGATACAGATGAAATTTTAACCGGTACTGTTCGTGGAATGTAAACAATATTATAAGCTTATATAATAATAAAGGGTAGACTTCTACCCTTCATTTATTTTTTTATTCCATGGTTTCTAACTGGAATTTCACTTTGTCCCGGCTGGCGAATCTCGAGGACCGCCACTTCGCCAAGGTCTACCATTAAGAGATGATAGCAGTTGAACAGGTTTATAGGACAAGGGATGAAAGCGGCGCAGGGCGATTTCACTCGGAAAGGCTGTGCTGGCCTTCTTATCTTTGTTTTATGCAGATTGATATTTTAACTGTAATGCCTGAACTGCTTGAGAGTCCTTTGTCTCATTCAATTATGAAACGTGCACAGGCAAAGGGATTATTAAATGTACAGGTGCACAACCTGCGTAAATGGGCAATTAATGAATATGGCCAGGTAGATGACTATCAATACGGGGGTGGCGCCGGTATGGTTATGCTGTGCGAACCATTAGCTAACGCTATTGAATATTTACAAAGGGATAATGACTATGATGAAATTGTTTACCTGACACCAGATGGTGAAACGTTGACCCAAAAAACAGCTAATCAACTTTCTCTTAAAAAAAAATTACTTCTTATTTGTGGCCATTACAAAGGGATAGATCAGCGTATAAGAGATCATTATATAACGAAAGAAATTTCTATTGGCGATTATGTTTTAAGTGGTGGTGAGTTGGCGGCAGGTGTTTTAGTAGATGCAGTCGGAAGATTACTTCCCGGTGTATTAAATGATGAGACTTCCGCACTTACCGATTCTTTCCAGGACAACCTCTTAGCGCCGCCTGTATTTACACGCCCTGCTGATTTTAAGGGATGGAAAGTGCCTGGTGTTTTGTTAAGCGGAGATCCAAAAAAAGTGGAGGAATGGAGATATGAAGAAGCCTTGCGAAGAACTACGGAACGAAGACCTGATCTCTTAAAAGAATGAAATGAATAAACAATATTCAACAATTAATTTTTAATTCTCATTTTTACACGTGTCAGACATGTGTGCATTTTGATAAAAATATGTTACCCTTTGGCTTTGCACTAATCAGCGAAATCCTTTTAAATTATTTTCATCAGCAAAAAAAAATGCCCCGCCAGGACTGACAGGGCTTCACCCTTAACCATACGAAACTAAGTTTCTATTTTAAGAAATAAGTTTTAATAATAAATCAAGACTGTATAAAATTATGGCATCACATGACTATGAGAATTCATTTTTTCGATGAACAAGCTGCATTCATCGTTAAAACAAATTCTTACTAATAAAAATATCCGTGGGGTTAAACTGAGACATTTAAAAGCTGCCTCGCCTCTTGCACTGCCTGCTCGCAAACCTTTTTTACCTGGTCAAAATCTTCTTCAAAATGCGTGGCTTCGGCGTTAATAGTGGCCTCTGCTTCTATACGATGTAAAGAAGAATGTAATATCTCAGTAAGTCCTAAATAAGCGATTGAACTTTTCATGCCATGTGCAAGGCTTTTAATTTTTTTCAACTCTTTTTTATCAATCGCTTCTTTCAACCATTGCAGCTCTTCAGGTACTTGCACAATGAACTGGCGAATAATGGCATGTTCAAATTCAATATCGTTGAGTGACAATTCTTTCAGGTAATTTAAGTCAATCAATTTATCTGGGTATTCCGCTTCACTCATTGTTCTTATTTTTCAAGAAGAAATAATCTTTGGTGAAAATCAGATCTTTTATCGATCTTAAAGTAGATTTAAACGCTTGTTCAATATGCTTCGATAAGTGTCGGCAACAGGTACAGTAGCTTTACCAATAGCAATGACACCTTCCTGTATAAAATCAATTTTATTAAGAGAGACAATATAGCTGCGATGTACTCTGATAAATTTGGAATGGAGTAATTTTTCTTCAATTGATTTTAAAGTAGCATGTAACACATGAAATTTTTGCTGTGTGTGAACTTTCACATAATCACCCATCGCTTCGAGGTATAAAATATCATCTACATTAATGCGTTTTAATACACCATTGTCTTTTACAAAAACAAATTCCTGCTCTTCCAATTTCACCTCCACCTTATTGCTGGATAAAGCCTCACTTGCTCTTTCCATTGCCTGCAAAAAACGGGAAGAGGATATAGGTTTAACCAAATAATCAATTACATTCAACTCAAATGCTTCTACAGCGTAATCTTTTTTAGCAGTTGTGAATATGATCAATGGCCTTATAGAGCCGAGGTTTTTTATCAACTCCAGACCGGTCATGCCGGGCATCTCAATATCAAGCAATAACAGGTCAATTGGTTGCTGGTTGATAGTATTATACGCTTCCATCGCACCGGCACATTCTTTTACCAACTGAAGGTTTTTTACCTGAGTTACAAGCTGCTTCATGGCCATGCGGGCCAATTTATTATCATCGACTATCAGGCACTTCATTGGTTAAGGGGTGTAGAAGTACAAAATGGAAAAACCTCAAAATAAGCAAAATGCAGGACAATGTCCTGCAAATTTATCTTACTATTTAATTCCAATTACGGGTAATGCTTTTTGCCTGATGGCTTCATTCTAAAAATTAATTTCTGTATTTAATAAACCAGAACGGATAATACCTATTTCGGAAGCAAGTGAGACAAACGCTTTGTTCACCAGCGAAAACCCTATTGCTATTTTTGTGACCGGATCAACAATCCAGTATTCTTTTACGCCACAGCGTTCATAAACGATTTTCTTTTTTGTTTTATCTTCTTTATCAGTACCCGAAGAAAGAATTTCAATGACCATATCAGGCGCTCCGTGTAACCCATCTTCATTTATCCTGTCCGCATTTTTACCGGCAATAAAAATTATGTCGGGTTGATACACATTAAATTCATCTAAATAAACATCGTATGGTGCTGTACGGGTTTCTCCTATTTCTTTTTCTTCTACAAAATTTCCTAATCTGCGATAAATTTTATCCAATACTTTCTGATGAATATCTTTTGGCGCCGGAGACATAACTAAGTTATTTTCTATTAATTGAGCATTTGTTCCCTCCGGCAAACCCTTGTACACTTCTAACAGGGTTTTCGGAGGACGAATCATTGTTTCCATACAAATAAATTTACATAAAGTTACAAAAAGCCACAGCCTCTAAAAACCGTAGCTAAATTATGGAAGCATCCGAATTTTTGCTTTGCTCCTCTCCGCTTTAGGGAATGGGATCTTTTATTTAATTCCAATTACAGGCAATGCTTTTTGCCTAATGGCTTCATTAAAGGCCGGTATATTCTTTTCTTTAATTAATTTAAATTTATTCAGTTCTTTATCAATCTGTGTCGCCAATTCAGTATATACTTCCCGTGACTGTTTACTGGGCGCAAAGTTCCCACTGTTTGCTGCATCAAACACTCCTGACAATTTATCGTTTAACTTTATTGGATAGTTCAATACGTCCTGACCACTTTTTGCTTTAGTTTGATACAGGGTTTCTTCAATAGAAGTAAGATTTTTATTTATGCTGTCTGCCATTGACTTTATTTCTTTTGGTACGTCCTTACCCTGCAGAGTGATGAAAGAATTTATCTGCATACGCAATGTTCGTATGTCTTTTATTGCTTTTTGCGTTTCATTAAATTTGTCTATTACGGTTTGCAGAAAAACATACTGCTGCTCATAATCCTGCTGCGTTATTTTATAATTAGGATCAGCCCTAACAGTGAAAGGCACTTCAGCAGAGTCTTTCCCATTTTTAAACCGCGCAAAATAATTTCCGGGTGCTGCTATTATTCCAGCTGGCACGCCGTTCCATAATATCATGCCTTCAATACGCTCCGCTTCGGGATAGCGCAGATCCCACACAAATACATTCATTCCTTTGGTTACATCTATTTTGGTATTAGCCTCCTTTGCATCGGTAGCAAATGTTTTTATTAGCTTATGGTCTTTATCAAAAATGGTAATGGCTGCTTTTGGGGAATCAAGTATTTCTTTTAAATAATAATTAAACACAACACCTGCAGGTGGATTGGTTCCGACATTTCGAGGAGAGGCACCAAAAGAAGCAGCAAATGGACTTCCCTGCATCCGGTAAGCAGGGTAAACATCAAACACATGAATATTTTTGTTTGTAACAGAAGAATTCATTTGTTGTAGAACACTAAGATCATCAAGCACCCAAAAGGCTCGACCTTGTGTTGCAACGACCAAATCATTTTCTTTAATAGTTAAATCCGTTATGGGCACAATGGGAAGATTTAGTTGAAATGGCTTCCAGTTAGCGCCATCATCAAAAGAAATATACATTCCATATTCAGTTCCTGCATACAACAAACCGGGGCGTTTTTTATCTGCCCTCATTACCCTGGTAAAATGCATTTTATCAATACCATTGGTTATTTTCTCCAGCTTTTTCCGTAATCTTCTGTCTTGAAAATGTAAGGGTGCAAAATCATCGCTCTTATACCTGGTACCTGTAATGTAGGCAGCGCCTTTTTTAAAAGTGTCCGCCTCAATAGCATTCCACATCATCCACTTTGGTATGCCCGCCGGTGTTACATTGTCCCATTTTTTGCCGCCATCTTTACTTATATGCACCAATCCATCATCGCTTCCCGTCCATAATAAATCTTTTTCATACGGTGATTCTTCTGCTGCAAAAATCGTTGAGTAATATTCAACTGATGTATTGTCTTTTGTTATGGGTCCGCCGCTTGGTCCTTGTTTGCTTTTATCATTCGTTGTAAGATCAGGCGATATCTGCTCCCAACTGCCGCCTTCATTTTCTGATGCAAATAATGCATTACCTGCTGTATATATTTTTTTCGGATTATGCGGCGAAAAGAAAATAGGGAAGTTCCATTGAAAACGATATTTCAACACATCAGCACCTGCACCCATTGGGTTATCAGGCCAAACCGAAATAGCACGGTTCTCACCGGTTTTATGATCTAACCTTGAAAGATAACCACCATAGTTGCCACCATATACAATATCAGGATTGGCAGGATCGGCGACTACATATCCGCTTTCGCTGCCTGCCGTTGATTCCCAATCCCTGTCGGTAATACCTGCTCCGGTCGTCCTGCTTTTTATTCTTATTGTAGAATTATCCTGTTGTGCACCAAGGATGCGATAGGGGAATGAATTATCAGTGGATACCCTGTAGATCTGCGCGGTGGGCTGGTTCATATAAGTACTCCAATTTTCACCACCATCAAAACTTACCTGGCCTCCCCCATCGTCTGCAACAATCATCCTGTTACCATCTTCCGGGTCTATCCAAAGATCATGATGGTCGCCATGAGGAGTACGTACAGAAGTAAATGTTTTGCCTCCATCACGGCTACGCATAAAACCAACATTTGGTGCATATACAAGATTTTCATTTTTAGGATCAACAAAAACTTTTGTATAATACCATGCACGCTGCCGTATATTATTATCACTACTTGTTAAGGCCCAGGTTTCTCCCCTATCATTTGAGACATACATCCCCCCATTTGCATTTTCTAAAATAGCATATACTTTATCCGGATTGGATGGTGCCACTGCTACTCCAACAATTCCCCATACACCTTTTGGTAAACCTTTTTTTGCCGAAATATTTTTCCATGTTTCACCACCATCTGCACTCTTCCACAGCCCGCTACCTTCGCCACCGCTTTCCAATGAGTATGGTGTGCGTATGAGCCGCCAGGTGCCTGCATAAAATACTTCAGGATTTCCAAACTCCATCACCAGGTCAGAAGCACCTGTTTGATTGTTTACATATAAAACACGTTTCCAGTTTTTACCACCATCAGTTGTTTTATACACACCGCGTATTTCATTTGGTCCGAATAAATGTCCCATCACAGCCGCCCAAACGATGTCCGGATTGCGTGGATGGATGACTAAGCGAATAATATGACGGCCATCTTTTAACCCGATATTTTTCCAGGTTCGTCCGGCATCATCACTTCGCCACACACCGCCTAACCCTTCACTTACATTACCCCGCATAGTATTCTCTCCTTCCCCCACATAAATTACATTTTCATCGCTTGGCGCCACGGCTACTGCGCCAATAGTGCTTCCAAAATATTTATCAGAAATATTTTTCCAGTTGCTTCCTCCATCCGTTGTTTTCCAAACGCCGCCACCCGTAGCGCCGAAATAAAATGTGTTCCTGTTTTTATAACTTCCTGCCACCGCTGCACTTCTGCCACCACGAAACGGGCCTACCAACCTGTATTTTATTTTTGAATAGAAAGCATCATCTGTGTTAGTTGATGTAGCCGGGGTATTTTTTTGTGCGAAAGAAAATATAAAGATGAAACAAAAGAAGAGTGTAATATTTTTTTTCATAACAAAAGGTTATTGAAATGGAAATTTACAAAATGAGAATCAGTCTGCACTGATAA
>MWVW01000357.1_pt1 | contig 10551 bp, 10 predicted proteins | sample 1047191 | NCBI WGS metagenome assembly MWVW01 (sample SAMN06349985, study PRJNA376086) | soil metagenome | isolation source: MtG22-5 sample Antarctic (ecotone) | place: Antarctica
TCTTTGGGTTATTGGGCCCCAATGGCGCCGGCAAATCTACTACGCTGGAGATAATAGAAACATTGCGTGATAAAACGAGTGGGTCAGTAAGGGTTGATAATTTTGATCTTGATAAAGAACCTGATAATATTAAAAAGATTATAGGGGTGCAATTACAAACTTCAGGTTTTTATCCCGGACTTAATCTTACAGAATTAATTCATTTGTTTGGGGGTTTATATAATCAACCGGTAAATGTTGCAGAATTATTGGAACTGGTAAACCTAAAGGATAAAGCCAAAAACAAGTATAAACAATTAAGTGGCGGACAAAAGCAGCGATTTTCGATTGCAACCACTTTAATAAATCAACCTAAAATTATTTTTTTAGATGAGCCAACAACGGGGCTGGATCCGCAAGCCAGAAGAAACCTCTGGGAGCTTATTAAAGATATACGAAGTAAAGGAACTACTGTAATAATTACAACGCATTATATGGATGAGGCAGAACAATTGTGTGACAGGGTTGCCATTATGGATGAGGGTAAAATTATAGCATTAGACACTCCTGATAAATTAATTGATGAATTGGTAGCCACAGGCTTTGAAAGGCCTAAAGTTACTAAATCAGCAAACCTTGAAGATGTTTTTATTCAGCTTACCGGTAAAGACTTTCGGGAAGATTAGTAGAACGAATTTTTCTACACCAACTACACGAATTATCTTTGTTATACATAGCACAACAATCAGTATCAATCTATTTAAAATCCCTAAAAAACTTTAATGAAAAACTTCCTAATTCTTATTATTTGTATTGCCTCAACGGTAATTGCTCAGGCGCAAGTAAAAAAGCCTATCACAAAGAAAGCTACAGTAACCAAAGCAAGCACATCTATATTTAAAAATTCTACTGATAGTTTTAGTTATGCCATAGGCCTTGAAGGGGCTGCGTATTATAAATCACAAGGAGCCACTACAATAAATTCCGCCCTTGTAAAAAAAGCTTTTGATGATGTATATGGCAAAAAAACTTTATTATTAACTCCGCAACAATCTACTATGACCATTCAAAATAAATTAAAAAAATATATGGAAAACAAAAATGCAAAAGTAAAAGAAGAAGGAAAAAATTTTTTGGCTGAGAATAAAAAGCGCCAGGGTGTTGTGGAACTTCCTTCCGGCTTGCAATATGAAATAATTACTGCAGGTACAGGTGAAAAACCCAAAGCTACAGACACGGTAAAAGCCCATTATGCAGGTAGATTGATAACGGGAGAGGAGTTTGATAATTCTTATAAAAGAGGTGAGCCTTTACAAATACCAGTAGGTGGAGTAATACAGGGTTGGGTAGAAGCTTTACAGCTAATGCCGGTGGGTAGCAAATGGAAATTATTCATTCCTTCAGATCTTGGTTATGGCGAGCGGGGTGCTGGTGGATCTATTCCTGGTGGCGCAGCCTTAGTTTTTGATATAGAGTTAATAGAAATCTTAAACAGGCCTAAGTAAAAAATTCTTCAACAACTTTTCTGTTTAGGGAACTTACGGAAATAAAAATATAAAGTTCCAAAACTTTATTTAATAAAATAAACATGCATTTATCAGAAGACGGTAATGTGGATGGTGGAGCCCAACCATCGGAAGACCGACCGAATGAATTGGTCGAACGTGGGATAGGAGACGTTGATCTTCGTTATCCCATAGGTAAAGTTGAGGACCAGATTTTCAGTGATAAGGGTGGTTATGATGAAAAGGTGAAAACGGTTTACTTACAGGAAATACAAATGTGCCCCTCATTGTTAGAGCATGCTATTTTAAACCTGGATGAGAACCATTTGGATGTTCCGTACCGCAATGGAGGATGGACATCCAAACAAGTGATACACCATGTTGCGGACAGCCACATGAATGCATACGGAAGATTTAAGCTTGCCCTTACTGAAGATAACCCAACAATTAAACCTTATGATGAAGCCGCATGGGCAGAGTTGAGTGATACCAAAAACCTTCCGGTAAACATTTCTCTTACTTTATTGCATGCCTTACATACACGTTGGGTTGAGTTAATGAAAAATATGAAAGAAGATGATTGGCAACGAACTATTTTTCATCCTGAACATAAACGTAAAATTAGTTTATGGGATATGGCCGGTACTTATGCCTGGCATGGAAAACATCATGCTGCTCATATTACAGAGTTAAGGGCAAGAATGGGATGGAATTAGATAACAGGAAATAATCAATTAAAGAATACAAAATAAGAAAGGGTAGCCATGGATTGGAAAATATTATCATCAGAATACTTAACTGATAAATATTTTTTTACTGCAAGAAGAGATAAATGCGAAACTGCTGAAGGTAAAATTATTCCGGAATATTACGTTGTTGAAATGAATTTAAGTGTGTGTGCATTGTGTATTACTGAAGATAATCAGGTAGTAATGGTGAAGCAATACAGGCATCCGGTTGGTAAAACTATGCTTGAAATTCCGGGAGGTTTTATTGACAAGGATGAAGACCCAAAAAAAGCTGTAGCCCGTGAAATATTGGAAGAGACAGGGTATAAGTTTAAAAATATTGAATTGCTAGGTGAGGTTGCGGCAAATGCAGGGGTTCTAAATAATTATACAAAACTATATCTGGCAACAGGTGGTACAAAAGCAGGCGAACAAAAGCTTGATTCCAATGAAGAAATTATTGTAGAATTAATTCCACTTGATGATCTTGTTGAATTGTTATTGCAAAATAAAATTGAGCAATCTCTACATGCGAATTGTATCTTTTACGCACTGCTAAAACTAGGTAAGTTAAAAGCTCCCTCCCTCCAGGGTTAGCCATCAACATAAATATTTTTTAAATATTTTTAATTTTCTTTTAAAGATTTAGAAGGTCCACTTCTGCGACAACAAACACGCTGCCACATACTACAATCAGATCTTCTTTACCTGCATTTTTGATAGCAGTTTGTAACGCCTTATTTACATCAACATATTTTTCTCCATTCAGACTAAAGGCTTTTGCTTTTTGGGTAAGCTCATCTTCAGGTAGGGCTCTGGGTATTTGAGCTTTGGTAAAATAATAGGTGGCATCATGAGGTAGTAATGAAAGAATTTTAATTGCATCTTTATCTTTTACCATCCCAAAAATAATATGCAGTTTTTTATAATTGCAAAGTGATACCTGATACAATAATTGCTTAATCCCATCTTCATTATGAGCAACATCCAATGCTATCATAGGATGTTGTTGAATCACATCCCACCTGCCATGTAATCCTGTATTTTTTTTTACAGATGATAAGGCTGTTTTAATGTTTTTGTTATCTAAAATATATCCTAGTTTATTTATTTCATCAACTGCTGTTAACACAGTCAATAAATTTTTTTGCTGATAGATACCATTTAAGTCAAGATTGTATTTTTCTTTTTGTTTCTCATACTTATCAGGATTGTTATCAAAAACTTCTACCACTAATTCTTCTTTCTTTAACGTGGAACTTATGAGCTGGAATTTATCTTGTGAAAATACTATTGGGGCATTGCATTGGCTTGCCTGCTTTATAAAAATACTTTTTGTTTGTGGCAGTGATTCGCCTATTACCACCGGCACACCTTGTTTTATTATACCTGCTTTTTCAAATGCTATCTCTTCAAGTGTATCGCCTAAAATATTCATATGATCATACCCGATGTTGGTAATAATACTTAGTTGTGGGGTAATAACGTTTGTGCTGTCTAACCGTCCACCAAGTCCGGTTTCAATAATGGCAATATCTACTTTTTCCATTTCAAAGTATTGTAAGGCCATTACAACTGTGAGTTCAAAAAAAGAAGGATTTATATTTTCAGAAACACTTTTCATTTCCTCAACAAAAGAAATAATAAAATTCTCTTCTATCATTTCTCCATTCACTTTTATTCTTTCCCTAAAATCTTTTAAATGTGGAGAAGTGTACAACCCGGTTCTATAACCGCATTGTTGAAAAATAGCCGCCAACATATGACTGGTAGAACCTTTGCCATTAGTGCCCGCAACATGTATGGTTTTTATTTTGTTTTGAGGATTGCCTGCTGCATCGCACAGGAGAACCGTATTTGTAATGTCTTTTTTATAAGCAGCGGCACCAATCCTGCTGAATAAAGGCAGTTTTGTTATCAGGTATTCTAGCGTTTGCTGATACGTCATCCATGCAAATTAACGCTGTATTCCATAAAGCGTAAAGAAATTTTACCTCAGAGAAAATGAGTTGGAGGAGGAATCGAAATGTAGTTTCTATATCTCCTTCCCAGCGTTTTCTCTAATCTCTCTTTTTCTTTGAGATAAAAAATATTTTACTGGATATTAAAATTAAATTGTACGGTAACTGTTGATTCCTGATCTGATTTATCAAACTTTACATTCCGCAAATAGTTAACAATCGCATTAGCATAAGCTCTTGCAGTAGTGCTGGAATTTCTTCCAAAGCTTGCAAAAGTACCAACACCCTCAGGTGTTACTTTAACGATGGCATATATGGTTGCCTTTTCAAGATCTCCGGTAAAAGAATAATGCCTTATGATTTTTCTATTGCCTATAACCCTTGGCCCGCCTGTTTTTCCGCCAGGTGTGTTGCCATATGAATCAGGTTTCCCATCGGGGCTCCCATTATCACCATTTCCCGGTTTATTACCTTGATTTCTATATCCGTTATCTTGCGCTGCCCCATTGCCACCTGCACCATTGCCACCTTTATATAAAGCAATTTTAGGTTTCGGAGGAGCTGGATTAGGATTAACTACAGGAACTGTATTGTTTGTTTTAACGGGTTTGGTGATGGTCTCTTTCGATAAAGTTTTTGCTTCATTATTTGGCTTTAGAGGCCTGGTAACAGGCGCCGCATCCTTATCATCATCTTCATCTGCTTCTATATCTTTTGCTGGTTCATTATTTACTGCTGCCGATTTTATGGATTGTGGTTCAGGAACTTCTGGTGCCGGATCACCTTTTACCAATGGTTGTACATCTCCCATTCCTTCCTGTTCATTCCCCAAATTAATTTCTATTAGATCTTGGATAGCGGGCAATGGCGCCATTTGTAATGGCCACGTATAGAAAAAAGCAATAGCCAATAATAACCCGCAAATGATAGCAGTGTATGAAAAAGCTTTAGTATTTTTTTGAATTTCAAAATTGTCGGTCATCTTGATGGGTTCTGTGATATTGAATTATGATACTAAATTACTTTAAATGCATAAACGCTTTGTTAACTTTTCTGTTAAAACATTTAATACTTATCCTATCTTTTTATAAATAAAGTTGGGCAACCATTTTAAGACTATAGCAATTAACCACCATCGTTTGGTTATGTATGCTCTTTTCTTTTTATTTTTTATAGCTTGATATATTTGTATGGCAGCCTTTTGTGGTGATGCAACCCAAAACTTTCCATCGCCTATCGCAAGCCCTGTATCAACAAACCCCGGCTGTATGTCTGTTACTGAAATATTCTTTTTTAGTTTTTTAGCTTTAAAATAAAGCCCTTCCATATAATTACTTTCATAAGCTTTGCTTGCGCTGTATGCAGGTGCATGGCTGTTTCCTCTAATGGAAGCAATCGAAGATGTGCATGCGATCTGGCCATGCCCCTGATTTACTAAATAATTAAAGGCATAACAAACTATCTCAACAAAGCCATTCACGTTTACCTCTGTTGTTCTTTTTTCAATATCCCAATCCAACTCTTTGCTTACATCCCCTGCGCCACTGTTATAAATAAGAATATCAAGACCATCCAGTTTCTGAATCAAGTTTTGCAAATGAGGAATATTTTCTTTTTGGGTAACATCAAAACATTCAGTTACAATTTTTTTTGGAAATTTATTTTGTAAAGTAAGAAGCAACTCATTTCTTCGGCCTGATATTCCGACAAAATATCCTTTTTTGGCATAGATGGTGGCAAGTTCCCTGCCTATCCCGGAAGTAGCTCCTATGATGATAACTTTTGTCATTAGTGTTGTGGGTTACATCCTTTGTCCAAAAATTAAGCTTCCTATTCTCACCATATTACTTCCTTCCTCTGTCGCAATTGTATAATCAGCACTCATGCCCATAGATAAAATTGACAATTGGCAATTGGCAATTGATAATTGGGAGTAACTATTAAACAGGGTTTTTAAATACTGAAATTCATCTCTTATTTTTTCGTCATTTTCAGTAAAGGATGCCATACCCATTAAACCACAAATTTTTATATACTTTAAATCTTTTAGATCAGAGCCTTCTAAAATATCGTTTAACTCAATTTCATTTAATCCGAATTTTGTTTCTTCCTGTGCAATATGTATTTGCAAAAGACAATTAATAACTCTGTTGTTTTTTTCACCCTGTTTATTTATTTCTTTCAAAAGCTTTACACTATCAACGCCATGGATCAATGATATAAACGGAGCAATATATTTTACTTTATTGGTTTGAAGATGGCCAATATAATGCCACAGGATATCCTTAGGAAGGGCATTATATTTTTCAATTATTTCCTGTACGTAATTTTCTCCAAAATCCTTTTGCCCCAAATCATACAGCGTTTTAATAACCGCTACAGGTTGAATTTTAGAAACTGCTATAAGCGTTACATTTTGTGCTTGTAAATCTTCCTTTAGCTTTTTATATTCATCTTTATTTACAGCCATATTAAAAAGAAATTTGAAGCCAATTTAAATTTTGAAGCCTTTTGAGTAAAAGATTACAACCCACTGCAGCAATAGGAATGAAGCTATAGATAATCCAATCATTTTTTAGTAAAAGATAATGCAATCCAATTAACAGGGCTATGATAAGCATTTGTAAAATCACATATAAAAAACGGCCGCTTTGTTCTTTGCTGTTTTGCTCCCGGGAAAAAGGGAGATAGCGATTTCCAATATTTGCTATCAATAAAAAAATAAAAATATTGTTGAAAAATCCCAACACAAAGTCATTTAATATGGCAGTGCCCCAAACGTAAAATGAAAACAAAAAAAGCATTAAAAATATGGGTAAAAAAAACTTTGTAAGCAATGCTTTGAGTCCTCCGGTAATTATTTCTCCGGGTTTTGATACAGGGGTAGATTGGTAGACCCATGATGCCGAAAAGTTTTCATGAAACGATACAAATCCTATACTTGACCCAATCGTAAAAATTGGGAGATACAGAAAAAACAAAAACATTTTAGTGCCTGGTAAATCCTGCCACAATTGGTTTACGTTTTGCCCGTTTTTAAAAACAAAAACAAAAATGAAAACACCCATATACGCCAGGCTGGGATACAATTGCATCTTAAACGTTTTATCTCTGCCTGTTACTTTCCATAGCATTTCATAGGTGGATGTTTCCGTTTTAGATTTGCAAAATAACTTTGATAATTTTTGGGATAAATTTTTTTGGGGTGTAATATTTAAAGGCACTTCTTTCTTTTTCATTTCTGTATTATCTAAAGCAGCTAATTTATTAGCGTAAGAGGGCGCCAGGTATTTTATCATCACCCAAAATGTAAATAGGGGCAACAACACAGCACAGCCAATCATTAATAGATGTATGGTATCAAAATTTAATTGCTGAATACTTTCCAGCGTTAATGCCATCCATACAGGGGGGAGAAAATACGAATACCATTGAGCCTGAAAACTACTCATCAGGTTATCAAAGTTTATTAATTGTGGCATTATCTGAAATCCTGCAGCAAATACAATGGTCACAAAAATTTGAAAATAATTTACAATCTCTTTTACTTTTTGTTCGCTACTGAATTTAAGAATAACTGCATATAATAGATAAGTAAGAAAAACGGAAAATATTATAATTAGCAATGCCGTTCCAATGCTAGCTATACCGATGTAAAATCCATATGCAGCAAAAATAAAAACAACAGGTAAAAGCGCTATTGCTATTGCAAACTGCAAGAGATAAACAAGGATGTGCACCAGGCGTGAAATAAATAAGGTTTTACTATTTACAGGCTTTGATAAAATTATTTTATTGTCTGTAGTATCTAACAGTACAGAACTGAAATCTGTTATCATTGTGGATGCCATCATAAACAATATGTAGGAGTGTATCAAAGCCATACAAATCACAAACGATTGAACTTTGAAAACCAATACACCAACGAAAAACCCAAAAAGGGTATAGATTATCAGGGTGAGCAATAGGGGGTTACTATTTTCTTTTTGCTGCCGTGGCCGCCAATTCATATAAACTCTTCGGCGATCAATTAATAATTTCGTTTCTACAATTGTTTTTAATCTTTCATAATCTACTCCCTGTTTCACCAACAATCTTGCAAAAAATAATACTGCTTTTAATAATAGTTTATCCATAAATGCTCAACTTTTTAAAATATCAATAAATTGTTGGGCTGTATTTTGATGTTGACCTATATCCCCTGTTAGAGAAGTAAAAATATTTTCAAGTGACCCCTGGTGGGCATTCTTTTTTAAAGTTTCAAAATCGCCGTCTGCAATTATTTCGCCTTTATTTATTATTATAATTCGGTCACTTATTTTTTCTACCACATCCATAATATGTGACGAATAAAAAATTGTTTTACTGCTTTGCTTAAGTTGAGCCAGTATTTCTTTTACCAGTATAACTGCGTTTGCATCTAAACCGCTTAAAGGCTCATCTAAAAAAATAATTTCAGGATTATGAATCATACCGCTGATGAGCAAAACTTTTTGCTTCATGCCTTTGCTATAGCTATTCATTCTTGTATTGGCTTTATCCGCTAAATCAAAAATGTGTAAAAGATCCTGAGATTTTTGTTTAATTACTCTATCCTCCATTTGATAAAGCTTGCCTACAAATCTTAAATACTCTGTAGCAGTAAGTACTTCGTATAATGCGGCTTGCTCAGGGATATATCCGATTTTTTGTTTTATTTCTACCGGATTCTTTCTTACATCCAGTCCTAATATAATGGCTTCACCCTCAAATTCATTTATTATTCCCGTTAATATTTTTATTGTAGTACTCTTACCTGCACCATTAGGGCCGATGTAACCTACAATTTGCCCGGCAGCAATATTCAACGTTATCCCTTGTAAAACATAATTACCGGCATAGTTTTTCTTTACGCCAGAAAGTTGGATAATGCTCATAAAATTGTGGTTAAAGGTAAAAACAAAAATGTGCAAATGTTTTTCATTTGCACATCTGCTTAATTTTTATAGCTACAGATCATTTTAATAAAGCTCTGCTGATAACCATTCGCTGTACTTCACTGGTGCCTTCATATATCTGAGTGATCTTGGCATCTCTCATCATTCTTTCAACATGATATTCTTTTACATAGCCATATCCCCCATGTATTTGTACAGCCTCAGTAGATGCCCACATAGCTGTTTCACTTGCAAATACTTTTGCCTGTGCTGCACTAACGGTATAATCCAATTTATTATCTTTTTCCCAGGCTGCTCTCATGCACAATAATCTTGAGGCTTCAATTCTTGTAGCCATATCTGCCAGTTTAAATTGTATAATCTGGTGATGCATTATTTCTTTTCCAAATGCTTTTCGCTGTTTTGAATATTCAATACTTCTTTCATAGGCGCCACTTGCAATACCGAGCGCTTGTGAAGCAATTCCAATTCTTCCACCATTTAAAGTTTTCATTGCAAAGAGAAAACCAAAACCATCTTCACCGACCCTGTTTGCTTTAGGTACTTTAACATCATTAAATAAGATGCTGTGCGTATCACTACCTCTTATCCCTAATTTATTTTCTTTGGCTCCAACTGATACTCCTTCCCAATTTTTTTCTACGATAAAAGCATTGATACCCCGGCTTGCTTTACTCACATTAGTTTGCGCCATCACGAGGTAAATGGATGCGGTACCTCCATTTGTTATCCAATTTTTTGTACCATTTAGTAAATAATGATCTCCTTTGTCTTCTGCTGTTGTGCTTTGTGATGTGGCATCACTACCAGCTTCAGGTTCGCTTAATAAAAATGCGCCAATAAATAAATCACCATCTTTTTTACCCTGCGCCAGGGGTGTTAAATACTTGTGCTTCTGTTCTTCTGTTCCATAAGCCTCAAGGCCCCAACATACCAGGCTATTGTTTACACTCATACAAACACTTGTGCTGGCATCAATCTTACTTATTTCTTCCATCGCCAATACGTATGTAACGGTATCCAGACCGGCACCGCCATATTTTTGATCAACCATCATACCCATAAAGCCCAGGTCCGCCAACTTCATCACCTGGTCTTTGGGAAATTTTTGCAACTCATCTCTTTCAATTACTCCCGGTAAACAATCATTAACTGCAAAGTCACGTGCTGCCTGCTTAATCATTAATTGCTCTTCGGTAAATTGGAAATCCATACTTTTTTTATTCGTCGCCACAAAAATAAGCTATCAGATTTTAGCAACTATGAAAGTTACAATCATCTTCATTGTTAACCTTTGGTTAAGCTAAAATTGATGATAAAGGGAAATAAAGCATATATTTGTAATTCATATTCTCCCTCTTAGCAGACTAGATAATCTTCTCTTTAATGTAAAGCTCATCAGGTCTTAGGTTGTTGAGCATATATATTTTATTAAACCATC
>MWVW01000358.1_pt1 | contig 10535 bp, 16 predicted proteins | sample 1047191 | NCBI WGS metagenome assembly MWVW01 (sample SAMN06349985, study PRJNA376086) | soil metagenome | isolation source: MtG22-5 sample Antarctic (ecotone) | place: Antarctica
GACCGTAGGGTCTCCAGTGGAAGGACGGTGGCCGCACGCGAAGGTTCCTCGACATCCTCAACACGCCGATGGCCGTGCTCGCCGTGCTGATCGTGGTGGTGGCCGTAAACTCCTTCCTTTACTTCGGCTACTACGCGCCCGCGGTGCCGCCCGCGCCGACCACGAAGTCCACCCCGCTGGCCGACGAGGGCACGAGTCCTTCGACGGTCCCCGAACCGACGGGCGGGCAGGAAGAGGAAGGGCAGAGGCTTCGGGAAACGACCGGCGAGACGGTCCCGAGGAGGGGGGCGGCCACCACGGCTAGCCCCAGCGCGCCCCCTAGCGCTAGCGCCTCTCCCCCGTGAGCGACCCCCCCGCCGATATTGCGGCACGGCCGCGCTTCCTTTTTGCCCCTTATTCACCCGAGTGCATGGAAGATTCCCGGAACTTCGGGCTGAGCGGGTTCTCGGAAGTTGGCCGAGGGACCTTGCCTTTCTCGGGATGGTAATCTGCCAACATCCCAGGCTACGTATACAGGGCCGTAAAGGCAGGCACCTATGGAGGTTATGCTTATGAAGCAAAGACGACTGTTCGCGACGCTGCTCTTGGCGGCGACCGTGGCCTTGGCGATAGCGGGCCCCGCCTCGGCGGCCAAGCTTGGCGGCGCGGACCAGGGAGGCCGCCAACTCACCACCACCCTTACGGGAGAGCAGGAAGTGCCGGTACTAGGAGATCTCGACGGGATCGGCTTCGCCACCGTCACGGTCAACCCCGGCCAAGGGCTGGTCTGCTACGAGCTGAGCGTCTCCGGCATCGCCAAGGCCACGGCGGCCCACATCCACGAAGCGCCCCCGGGCGTAGCCGGTCCGGTCGTGGTCCCGCTTAGTGAGGTGCCCTCCGAAGGCTTCTCCAGCGGCTGCGAACAGGTAGGGCGCGACTTGGCCAAGGACATCCTCAAGAACCCCGCCGACTACTACGTCAACGTCCACAACGCCGAATTCCCCGGCGGAGCGCTCAGGGGGCAGCTCTCCAGGTAACCCGAGACCTACCACCAGTCGACAGTCATGAGGGCCGGGGCTTAGCAACAGCCTCGGCCCTTCGCTTGTCCCTATTCACCCGAGTGCGTGGAAGGAAAGTTCTCCGAAGTCCAAATCCAGGATCCCGCATAGCCCCGGTCCTATAGGGGGCCGGAAGCCCTCCCACAGCGTCGTGGGACATACCATGCCTGTCCACATCTTGTGGTTCTGGATGGATATGCACGGAAGCGAATAAGCCCCGCCCCGGAGAGGGCCTCCCGGCTTGTCTTATGTACGGGCCTCCCCTGATGCTTACATAAGAAAAACCCCGGTCGGGGGAGGATGGGGAGAACCGACCGGGGCCGCCGTGGGGGATTGTACCGGCGGCGCCTACGGCCCGATCTTGCGGCGGGCAGCTTCGCTAGCCCCCGCGCCTCTTCGCTCGGTGGATGCCCACGGCGTAGACGTGCTTGCAGGAGAGGTCCGGGTTGCGGAGGGCGTCCGGGCAGTCGCACGTCTCGCGATGGTAGTTGACGGCCCAAGTGCCAGCTCCGGAGCAAGACGGGACGAGGTAGGTGTGGGGGCCGGTCCTCTCGATCTCCGCGCCCCGCTCGCGGTAGAGGGCCAGGGCGCGTAATGCGCGGGCGTCCGGTACAGTGGCGGTGTCCACAGGGAAGCCTCCTGTTGGGCCATGCTCCGGGGGTGTTCCCGCACCCGCCGGGGCTTTCTCTTGTCAATGTCCCCTATTTTAACATACTAGTATTGATTTTTCCGGTTATCCGTGCAAAGGTTGTGGGGACGGACCGGCGCGACGAAGGGAGGTACGTGGAACCGATACGACGGCTACGAGCCGAAAGGCGGATGACCGTGCGCCAGTTGGCGGACGCGAGCGGGGTCAACAAGGACACGATCTCTGCCGTAGAGCGGGGACACCGGCGACCGCACTCAACAACGCTGGGCAAGCTGGCGGACGCGTTGGGAGTGTCGGTGGATGAGTTGGAGGCGGCGCCCGTCCCAAAAGTCCCAACGATCCCAGAAACGCCGATCTCCATCCTGTCACTTGAGGAAGTCGACGCGCGACTCTGGGACCTGAGCAGCGAAGCCGAGGCAAACAGGTTCCTCGACGATGTAAGGCGCGAGCGGGCCGCGCTGGAAGGATGGATGGACCGGTACGCAACCGCGCCGAGCGACGCACGCTTTGCGGCCCGTCAGGACTTTGAGCGGGTCGAGCGCAACTTGGCCCGTGCGTCCCTCTACCAGACCGCCGCGGCGGATCACTGGTCGAAGCTGCTAGATCCCCGACCCGCGCCCCGTAAGGGCGTCGTCGAAATCGCGCTGGACGGGATGGATGCTAGGGCTGTCGCCCGCGAACTCGCACGCGCTCAGGCGGAGCAAACGCGTGTCGAGGATTCAGGCGAGGCCGGATAAAGCCCATGCAACACGACGTTGGAAAGCAGCCGCCGACCCTGACAGTCACGGCGGCGTGGACACGGAAAGCTGAGGTTTCCGCGTGAGTAAAGAATACACCGAACAACGGGAGGCCGCCATTACGGGCGACGGCGAGCACGTACCCCGCGACGTTCTCTTTGCCCGCGAGGCGGTGTTGAGGATGAAGGTCTTTCCCGATCTCCAGGTCAAGCTCACCAGGCTCCTGGGGCCGGGGCCAGAACGGGACATGCTCCACCAGATGTGCTACTGGTTCTCCCGGCCTGGGATGAGCAACCGTTGGACGCTGTTCAAGACTTTCGATGAGTGGCGCGACGAACGGGGTCTGAACCGCAAGCAAGTAGACCGCGCCCGCAAGAGGCTCGCACCCACCGGGATCGTGTCGGAGAAGAAAGGCCCGTACAAGCGTGTTCACTACTCAATCGATTGGGTGCGGCTGCTGCGGGTCTTAGAGGGTCCCGAGCCACTGTACCCCCTAAAGGGGGGTCAATCAATGACTGTACCCCCTAAAGGGGGGTCAGTAGAGACTGTACCCCCTAAAGGGGGGTCAGTAGAGACTGTACCCCCTAAAGGGGGGTCAATCGCGACCGTACCCCCTAAAGGGGGGGCGGTAGCGACCGTACCCCCCTCTTTGGGCCATACGCCGCACAGGAATGGGGGAAACCCCGCAAATGGGGGGGTACAGTCCAACACAGAAGACTACGCAGAAGACTACGCAGAAGACTACGACACCAACCTACGCAAAAACCTACCCTCATCAAATTCCGCTTTACAAGCGGGCGCGGACGACCTTTCAGGCCGCCCGACGCCCACGCAATCAGGGGAAAAAGGAAGAGAAACCAAAGCACCGAAAGACGGCACCCTCGACCGCTGGCTGGTGAACGAGATCGGGGCGTTTCTCTGCGAAGACGACGAAGCCTCCAGGCTCCTTGAACAGCACCGACAAGGCCGCCTAGATGGGGTTGTCGTGCTGGAGGCCGTCGCGGGGCACTTCCACCCAGGGTGGCTGACAGAAGACCTCAGATGCCACGCATCGGCGGCGGTGCGCGAAGCGTTGGCGACCGACCGAAGCGCCAAGAGGGAGGTCAGTTGACGGACGAGGAGGTGCGGAAGGCGAACAACGACGAGTGGCGCCTGAACTCCTTGATCGCGGTGAGGGCGCAGCAGGTCAAGGGCGACAAGCCCCCGCCGGACCGCCAGCGGGCGCGAGACGCCATCAGGGACGCGGAGATGCGGCGGGCGCAGGCGGAGATGGGCGGGGACGAACGGCGCGACTGGGAACGGGCGGTGGCGGCGGTGGCGGAGGAGCGCCGCGGGGAGGCTTCACGCGGCGTGAAGGCGGCGAGGGAGGTAGAGGGTTGACGGAGAGGACGAACAGGGCAGTGCTCGAGCTACAGCGGGTGGGGGCCGTAGAGGTTGCGCTGGACGTTCTTGTTTAGTAGCTGCACAAAGATGCGCAATTCTCACGGTCCCGGAGAGAGGCCCGCAGATCGCCCCCGGTGGCAGCGCCTCTGGCGGTGGACAGGCCCTGACCCTTACCCCCCTATGACCCCGCCATAACCCGGTTTTAAACGTGGGGGGGTATCCCCCCCTGTGGTGCATGGTGGTGTCACTAGGGGACCCGCTCCCGGCCAGCAGCACGGCGGCCCTGCGCAGGCGACACCGAGCGCGATCAGCAGCATCGGCCCCAGGGCGCTCACGCGCCCCGCCAGCCGCGCCAGGATCGTTTCTCCCGGCCTGCGCGGGGCTTCCGAGGAGGCTAGTATGGAGTCGTGGGAGAGGACGCTGGTCGGGCTACTAGGCGGCGACTGACCATCAACCAAGCCGCCGACCAACTAGGGGTCACGGTCGATGCCGTCCGGGGGCGAATCAAGCGCGGTACCATCGCCCATGTACGGGAAGGCGGGCGTTTCTTTCTTTATTTGCCCCCTGAAAAAGGCGCCGGGCGGTGCGGCGCTAGACCGTTCGTAATGACATTGTTGTGCAACACATAGGGGGGGATACCTGCGCACACGTCGACCGCATCATGGGCCAACCGGTTGGCCCATGATGCGGCGCAACACGCGCGAGGAAACCCGCCGCGCCGACGAGGAGGAGGAGGCCGGGAAGCTGCGCCAGCGCGTCGAGGATCGTTCCTGACGGCCTGCGCGGGCCGGTCCGGGAGTGTAGGGTACGGGCCGTGGGAGAGGGCCGCACAGACGAACCACAGGCGGACCAGCGCCTAACCGTCGCCCAGGCCGCAACCGTGCTAGGCATAACCGAGGGCGCGGTCCGCAGCCGTATAAAGCGCGGCACGCTGCCCACCACGAAAGAGGGCGGCGCCGTGTTCGTCCTGTTGGGCGGTGGTACGTCGAAGGCGAACCAATCGCCCAATGCCGGCGAACCAACCGACCAACCCGGGCTCGTCGTGCAACTCCTCGACCGAGTGGCGTCCCTGGAGCGGCAGCTAGAGCGCCACGGGGACGAGACCGAGAGGTTGCACCAGATTATCGCCGGGCTTGCCCAGGCCAACGCGGAGCAGGCCCGCACCATCCGGGCTATCGAGGCCCCAGCGTCCGACGAGCCCACAGAAGACGCGGAAACAGTCGAGGAGGCCCCGGAAGGGTCGGAGCCCCGCCCCACCACAGGAGAGGCTCAGGAGGCCGCACAGGGTCCACAGACGAGGCCGTGGTGGCGGAGGCTCCTCGGTGGCTAGCTCCTCGGTGGCTAGCGGGGCGGACGCCAGGCCGCAACACGAGGTCCCCTACCTGCACGTAAGGGCGCCCCGGAGGGTGGTGGGCGTCGGCGGGGAGGGCGAGCCGCTGGCGAAGATCCGCGGCAACAGGGCCGGGCTCCTGCGGCTGCGCGAGCAGGTGGACGCCGCGCTGCGGGCCGACGAGGGGATGGCCTCGGCCGCCGACTACCGGGAGACCGACGAACGGCGCTTCGACCTCTTCGTACAGAGGGCGGCCAGGCGGGGGCAGATGGGCGACGCCCGCGAGCCGGACCCGCCCGACTACTCCATGTTTGCCTGACCCTCCCCGGCCATCCACGAACCCGCATATCCATCCATCGTGCAAATTCCTGTCGCGGCCGGTTCGGTGGAGGGGGGTCCAAAGCAGGCGTTTCTGACCCTATAGGGCCGGGGGTATGCGGGATCCTGGATTTGGACTTCGGAGAAGACCCCAGCGTGTTGAAAAAGTCGGCATTGGGCTGGAAGCGACCACGATTCGGGCTCGAAACGTCCCAAAATCGACCTATTCGGTGCCCGATTTGGAGCGAAAGCGGGTACCGAGGTAGTTTTTCAACACGCTGACCCCTTCCACGCACTCGGGCGCGTAAGGGCAAGGGCGTGTCTCGGGTCCGTATCTATCTACTCGACCCTGCGCACGTCCACCGCCTGCTCGCCCTTCCTGCCGCGGGTCGGCTCGTAGCTGATCCTCTCCCCCTCCTCTAGGCTCCTGTACCCCTCGCCCTCTATGGCGGTGTAGTGGACGAAGAGGTCCTCGCTTCCCTCGTCCGGGGAGACGAAGCCGTAGCCCTTCTCTTCGCTGAACCACTTGACCGTTCCCCGTGCCATGAGCCCCTCGTCGCCCCCTTCGTTCGCCGTTGGGCCTTGCTTGGCCCATGTGCCTACCCGCCCAGAAGGGGCCTCAAACAGCGAAGAAGGGCCCAAGGAGCCTTCAAGGCATCGGACCGGGGCTGAGCGACCTTCGCCCTGGGGGGCTTCTGGAAGTCCGCGTAGCCCCGGTTCGATCGGCTTGTCCGCAAGGGGGCGTAATACCCCACCGGATATTATGCGGAGATGGCGCCCTGGGCAAAGAGCCGGGCCCGTGTGTAGGTACGAGGTAACGAAGCCGGGGCCCGGCTGCGGAGTAGAGGACAGGGGCCCGAGGGGGGTTGGGCCCCTTCCCTTTCCCCAGGGACACCCTACCGGACGCGGACAGGCCGGCGCCTCGGTCGAACGGCACATCTTTTACGATCCAGGCGCGTCTCTTATGTATCGCCGGACGCCCCTCGGCGCTAGTATGCACATAAGAATGCCATAGACGGGGGACGGGATGGGGAAGGAGCAGACGACGCGGGAGTGGCTGGAGTCGCTTGACCCCGCCGAGTTCCTTGAGATCTCCTCCGCGATCTCCGACATCCAAGGGGAACGCCGGGAAGCCAGGCACCGCAAGCTCGAGGAGAGGAGGGCCGGGGCCCCCCGCCAGCAGAAGTCCCGTGGCGGTCGCTACCTGCGCTTGGAGCGCGTCAAGTGCGGCAAGAAGGGATGCAGGAAGTGCTCGGGCGAGCACCCCGAGCTCCATGGACCCTACTGGTACCTCTACAGGCCCAAGAAGGGCAGCGAGGGGCGCACGAGCGAGTACGTGGGCAAGACGCTGCCCGACAGTCTGGCCGAGGAGTTCGGCATACCCGAAGACGAGCGAACGGCGGGATAGTCGGTCTGTTTCTTATGTAGCATGAACCACCGATCTTCCTGTATACACATAAGAAGGTCGGCGGAGCCCCTTCGGGGGCTAAGCACTGTCTGCCGCGGCTATACCCTCGAACGTGATCACGTACGTCCCCGGCGTGGTCGCTGCGGGGGTCGCGGACTCCTCTATGTACCCGGCCAGGACCAGATCGTGCAGGCTGCGGTCGAGGGTTCCGGGGTACAGGCCGAGGCTGCTCGCCGCGGCCACCGCGTCCACAGTACGGCTTGCGGAAGTCTCTCCCAACCGCTCCCTCATCACCTTCAATAGCCTCAAGCTCTTTTCGTCCACGCTACCCTCCAAACAACCTGCGCCACCACGGGCGTCGCTGTGCGCCCTCCTGCGCCCCGCCGCATCGGATCGGGGCGATTCAATCCTCCGCCTGGAAGCCGTCGAGTAGGCCCCGTCCGTACTCTCCCTCGTGCTTGTCTATCCACACCGCCAGGGCTGGCTTCCCCGTCTCCATCGCCACGTACCGCAGGGTCGGTATGTCGAGCATATCCGTGCGGGTGTAGCGGCGCACCGCCTCCAGCTCCTCAAGCACGTCTTTTGGGATTCGGACCGGCCCTTGGTCTTTCACCTCCCGAACACCCTACACCACCACGGCCTCTGCGGACTCTTCGAGGGTCCGCGAAAGGGCATCGAAACTGAGGTCGCGCACGTCGCGCTGGTCGAAGCCTACAACCGCTGCATGGAGGAGCGGCGGCGGGCCGAAGACCTCTGCAGGCTCAGCAAAGCATGGGGGTCCAGGCGCATCGGCGGCGTGGGGGAGCCGGAGAGCCTGGTCAAGGCCTAGCGCCAGAACCTCCACCACGGGCCGGGGTATCCTTCGGGGTGTCCCGGTCCCCGACTTTAGAGGATGTACCTTGAGCGAGACGACGCAGCAAGACAACAAGGTGGCCGAGAGGATCTTCGAAGGGTACGGTGAAGATCCCCAATCGCTCTCCTCGTACGCAACCCTGATCGGGCTGTTCAACCTGATCCTGGCCGGATTCCTCTTCTTCGCCAAGCGCGCGGGCCACGACCTGCCGGAGCGCATGGAGTTGAAGGACATAACGCTGCTAGGGGTGGCGACCCACAAGCTGAGCAACGCGCTGGCGAACGACGCGATCGCGATGCCCCTACGCGCCCCGTTCACCGAGCTCCAGGAGAAGCAGAGCCCCAAGATGGTCGACGAGCAGCCCCGGGGCAGCGGCCTGCGAAAGTCCGTGGGCGAGCTCCTGATCTGCAAGTTCTGCCTGGGCATGTGGATAGCTTCTTTCTTCACCTATGGGCTCATACTTGCCCCGCGCGTCACCCGACTCATCGCCAGCATCTTCGCCGTCGTGGCCCTTTCGGACCACCTCCACCAGACCTACAAAGCCCTCACGAACAGGGCTGACAGCAGGCTGCGCTAGGCTAATACCCCTGGCCCTCCGGACCGGACCGATGCGGGTTTACGGACTTCGCCTGTATAGAATTCCGCGAACTTCGTGCTGAGGGGGTTCTCAGAAGTTCGCTAAGCGGTTAGGAAAATACGCAGTTTGGGGGATGCTCCTAGTGCTTGCCTCATGCGACGCTTTTGAGCGCAAGCTAAGGCGGTCGGGCTAACGAGGCTCGCCCCCATAAAGGAGGTGGCCTCTATGAGGCGCATCGTTTTGTTGTTGGCGGTAGCGGCCCTCGCGGCGGCGTCGATGGCCATGGCGGGGTCGGCTTTGGCCGTGCCCGGCAGCACCGACCCCGACGTGAACAAGGGGTTGGCCCAGGTACGCCGGGCGACCGCGGAGTACCACAAGGTGAGCAAGGCCTTGGCCGACGGCTACGTCGCCACCGAGCATTGCGTCGCGGTGCCGGGGGTGGGCGGCATGGGCTACCACTACGTCAACCCCGCCCTCATAGGCGACCCCTCGATCGATCCTTTGAAGCCCGAGGTGCTGCTCTACGCCCCGAAACCGAACGGGATGCTCAAGCTCGTGGCGGTAGAGTACCTCGCCGTGGACGCCGACCAGGACCTCTCCACGGACGAAGACAGGCCGGACCTCTTCGGCGTGCCGTTTAACGGCCCCATGCTGGGCCACGAGCCGGGGATGCCGATCCACTACGACCTGCACGCCTGGATCTGGAAAGGCAACCCCGCCGGCCTCTTCGCCGACTTCAACCCCAAGGTGAGCTGCTAGAGTCGACGCCGTACCGCTTTATTCGGCCGGAGCTTCCCTATGCATGGGAGATCCGGCCTCCCTCTTGACCTTATGCACCCGAGTGCGTGGAAGGGGTCTTCTCGGAAACTCAGCGTCGGGAGGGCGTAATAAAAGGGCGACAAGCACCTGCCCTCTCTAAAGCGTCAGGCTCCGGTAGATGGCATGCTGGGAGGTGTTGAGGGGGGAGAGGACGAATGCAAGGAGTAGGAGGCACGACATGGTTCGCCCAGGTCACGTAATGGAGAATCCGGTTCTCGGGGAGAACCGGATAGTCTTCACGAAGACCGCGCAGCAAACTGGCGGGGAGTCGTTCGGGTTGGAGGTGTTTATTCGGGCTGGGGCACCCGGCACCCCCGAAATGGTCCACCCCCTCCAGGACGAAAGCTTTGAGCTTCTTTCAGGCTCCCTCGACTTCCGCGTAGGAGGCCAGGAGCGGCGCCTCGAAGCAGGAGAGAGCCTCCTCATCCCGAAAGGCACGCCCCACAACTGGTGGAACGACAGCAACGAGGAGACCCACGCCCTCGTCGAGCTTAGACCGGCGCTGCGATCGGAGGAGTTGTTCGCGAATATCTACGGGCTCTGTAGCGAGAAGGGGACCCTACCCAACCCGCTGCAGATGGCGGTCTTGTTCAACGAGCACTTCAACGAGGGTCACCTGACCAAGCCGCCGCTATTGGTGCAGAAGGTGATGTTCGGGGCGCTGGCACCGGTGGGTAGGCTGCTCGGATACAAGGCCCACTACCCCAAGTACAGTGGCTGGGAGACTTCCAGCGGTGAGGGAGCAGGACCGCCGTCCACGAGGAGTGTGATGGCGCGGGGAGTGGCCCTGGTGGGCTTGCTCTTGGTGGCATCCTTATTCTTGGTTAGGTGGGCACGTAGCCTAAGCGAAGGCTAGAGCTTCGCAGCTACTCGGACATCCGGCCATGGCCCTTATTCACTCAACCTCGTAGAAGGAGCATTCTCGGAAGTTCGTAAAGAAAGTGTCAAAACTAGCTCATTTGGAGGATACGCTGCGCAAGGCGGGTATGCTACGGTGATCACACAAACCTGAAGTAGAGGCTTAGAAGCCCGCTCTCATCATATGGGCGCTAAAGAGACGGGCAGAGCCAGTGGCGCAACCGGCTACCTCCTTATAGAGAGGCAGGCCGGTTTTGCTTTTGCCTCGCGAAAGGTGCGATGCCCTTAGGTCGGATGGCAAGAACACCCCACGCACAGGGGGCCGGACGCCCGTTTTGCTAGCTAGGCTTACCAGACGCCCAGCCTCCCCTCAGCTAGACATGCTACTAGCACACGACGCTGGTAGCCAGAGAAAAGGACAAAAGCGTGATTAAGCGCATGATTATGTTGTTCGCCACGGCCCTTCTGGTTTTGGCCCTGGCGGTCCCGGCGTTCGCAGCATCCCCGAGCCAGCGAGAGTGTGAGGCTCAGGGCGGCACGTTCATGCGGACCGGTGGGGGCCAGGT
>MWVW01000359.1_pt1 | contig 10534 bp, 8 predicted proteins | sample 1047191 | NCBI WGS metagenome assembly MWVW01 (sample SAMN06349985, study PRJNA376086) | soil metagenome | isolation source: MtG22-5 sample Antarctic (ecotone) | place: Antarctica
TTACCAGGGTTGCGAGCATGGCTGTATTTATTGCTATGCACGTAATTCATTTGAATATTGGGGCTATAGTGCCGGTATTGATTTTGAAACAAAAATCCTGGTCAAGCAAAACGCACCGGAATTGCTGCGCAAGTTTTTAATGAATCCAAAATGGGAGCCTGTACCTCTTATGCTTAGCGGCAATACAGATTGCTATCAACCTGCAGAACAAAAATTCAGATTGACCAGGAAGATGCTGGAAGTATGTAATGAATTTAACCAGCCGGTAGGCATTCTGACAAAAAATTCATGGATCATAAAGGACAAAGACATACTGCAGGAGATGGCAAAGAAAAAAATCATTACTGCCATGGTTTCGATTACATCGTTTGATGATAAACTGCGGAGGGTGATGGAACCTCGTACCACCACCGCAAAGCAACGGTTAAAAGTGATAGAAGAATTAAGTAACGCAGGCGTACGCATGGGCATTATGATGGGGCCAATGATCCCGGGGCTTAATGAACACGAAATGCAAAGCATAATGAAGGCGGCTAAAGATGCAGGTGCAATGTTTACTGCTTATACTTTCATTCGCTTAAATGGCGCCATCAAATTTTTATTTCACGACTGGCTGTATAAAAATTTTCCTGACCGTGCAGATAAGGTCTGGCATTTGATTGAAGCAGGCCATGATGGAAAAGTGAATGACAGCCGCTGGGGTGTAAGGATGCGTGGTGAAGGCAACATGGCGCAAATAGTAGCGCAACAGTATAAAAAATATGGAAAATTATACGGAATGAATAATGACCGGTGGGAGCTTGATGGAAGTAATTTCAGAAGGCCTGGCGGGCAGGGGAGTTTGTTTTGATTATTTGTAATTTACACAGTAACCAATAACTATATGAGTGATAAAAACAAATTTGGTGGTAGTTGGACACAATTAAAGATTAGTATTCTTGAAACTTATGCAAAACAATTCTTAACTGTATTCAAAAATCAGCCGAAACAGAAGCTATTGTATTTTGATGGATTTGCTGGTTCAGGCGATATCGAAGTGGAAAGCTCAACGAAGACGAAAATATAATCGAAGGGGCAGCAATTAGAATATTAAAAATTGAAAAGCCTAGAGCTTTTGACATGTATTATTTCGTTGAGAAAAAGAAATCACTTGCAGAAGCATTAAATAATAAAATCAAAACTGAATTTTCGGATAAGAAATGTTACGTTCAATCCAGTGATTGCAATATAAAGCTGGTTGACCTTTCAAGATTTCTTCGATCTGATAAAGGGAAAGCTTATAAAGTACTTGGTTTTATAGATCCTAAAGGAATGCAACTTGAATGGAAGTCACTTGAAGGATTTAGAGGGTTACCCGTAGACTTGTGGATTTTAAATCCAACAAGCGGAGCAAACCGTCTGCTTGTAAAAAATAAAGAAATTGATCGATCTTGGCTAAATAGATTAAAATTGTTTCTTGGTATGGAGGAGAAAGATATTATCGAGCATTTTTATAAGAAACGAGCAACTTTATTCGGGGACGATTTAATTAAAGATAATGATCCAATAAACAAGTTGCATGAATTATATGCTAGTCGTATTGCAGGAAATATTTTTAAGTATGTTTCAAATCCAAAGGTTTTAAGAAACAATCCAGGTTCACCATTATTTCATTTTTTTATGGCCACAAATAATGAGATTGCATTGCGAATTGCAAATTCTGTTGTAAATCCTAAGCTAGGTTTTTAATTTATGGCGCAATCAAGTATTGAATGGACTGAAATGACATGGAATCCAGTAACTGGTTGTACAAAGATTTCAGCCGGATGTAAATATTGTTATGCAGAAATAATGGCCCGACGGTTGCATGCAATGGGTATCGAGAAATACAAAGATGCTTTTGCTATCAGAACACATGAAGATTCCTTAATCGATCCTTATAAATGGAAAGGGTCTAAGATTGTTTTTGTGAACTCGATGAGTGATTTATTTCATCCGAAAGTTCCTTTTGAATTTATTCAAAAAGTTTTTGCCGTAATGAATAATACGCCTCAACACACATACCAGGTTCTTACAAAAAGAGCAGAAAGATTATTTGAATTGCATGAACATTTAAATTGGACTGCTAATATTTGGATGGGTGTGTCGGTTGAAGATGAAAGAGTAATACATCGAATAGATTTTCTTCGTCAAACCAATGCAAGAACAAAATTTCTTTCATGTGAACCATTAATCGGGCCTTTAATGAATCTTAACCTGGACAACATCAATTGGGTCATTGTTGGCGGTGAAAGTGGTCGCAAGGCAAGACCCATGGAAGAATGGTGGGTTTGGGATATTAAGCAGCAATGCCAGGAACAAGGTATTGCTTTCTTCTTCAAACAATGGGGCGGAGTTAATAAAAAGAAAAGCGGAAGATTATTAGGCGACAGAACGTACGATGAAATGCCAATCACTACACACATGCAGATTATCTCTTTAGTTGATTAAAGTAGGTTCATACTTTGATATAAATTCTTCATGTCAAAACTCAAACTCTCAGGAAAAGAATTAAGAAGCATTGGTTACCCGGAGGGACCTGTCATCAGTATTGCCATGAACATCATGGAAAAAGAATACAAGCACCTTTCCAAAGAAGATGCATTGGAAATATTGAGCAGCGTTTTGCAAAGCCCTAATCAATACGCACATGACGGTAAACTGGGAAAGATAGCAGAAGCGCTGATTCCAAAACCTAAGGTTGCTGGCGATGAAGTTTTATTAGCAGAAAATGGAATCACCTTTAATGTATTTGGTGCGGAAGGTATTGAGCAAGGTGCTTTACAACAAATGTATACGGCTGCAAAACTTCCCGTTGCAGTTGCCGGGGCATTAATGCCTGATGCACATCATGGTTATGGCTTGCCGATTGGTGGTGTGTTGGCAACAGAAAATGCAGTGATTCCGTATGGAGTGGGTGTTGATATTGGCTGCCGTATGTGTCTTTCTATTTTTGATATTGCTCCAAAAGAGCTTAACGATAAGGAAGCGTATTTCACAAGGGAATTGAATGAAGCAACGCTTTTTGGCAGCGGTTCGATGTTTCCAAATCCTGTTGATCATGAAGTGATGTATAGAAAAGAGTTCGATGAACTGGGTTTGCTGAAAGGCTTGCAGGAAAGAGCATGGAAGCAATTAGGCTCCTCTGGTTCAGGCAATCATTTTGTGGAGTGGGGGATTGTGGAAGTAAAAGAAAAAGATACAGTGTTGGGTATTGATGCAGGAAATTATGTTGGGTTATTATCGCATTCCGGTTCAAGAGCATTGGGCGCCAACATTGCTAATCACTATACAAAAATCGCAAAAGAAAAACGTCGGTTACCTGGCGATGCGGTAAACCTTGCATGGCTTTCGCTGGATGAAGAGGAAGGGATTGAATACTGGATGGCTATGAATCTTGCCGGTGACTATGCTTCAGCCTGTCATCATATCATTCATAAAAAAATTGTAAAGCAGTTAGGACGGCAACCATTAAAAATGGTAGAGAATCATCACAACTTTGCATGGAAAGAAGAATGGGAAGGCAAGGATGTAATCATGCATAGAAAAGGTGCTACGCCTGCAGGTAAAAATGTGTTGGGGATTATTCCGGGTTCAATGGCTACACCTGGTTTTATTGTAAAAGGAAAAGGTGAGATAGCATCGGTTAACTCTGCTTCACATGGTGCAGGAAGAAGAATGAGCCGCACAGCTGCTTTAAAATCGATTACGCATAAGGAACTAAATGAAGCATTGGCTAAACAAGGTGTGAAACTCCTTGGTGGAGGACTTGATGAAGCGCCGTTTGCGTATAAAGACATTCACGAAGTAATGAAAGCACAAAGTGCATTAGTAGAAATTGTTGGTTTGTTTCATCCAAAGATTGTAAAAATGGATGGTGCGCAGCCAAAACAATGGACAAAAAGGAAAGAGTAATGTAATTAGGAGATAATAATCAGAAATTTGATAAAATCGTTTATTCTCTGCGCTTCACCCTATGGCATTGATATTACCCGGGAATGGATCCATCTTCACAATAAAAATGGCATCTCAAATGATATTCAGATCAGCGATCTTGAACAAGAAGGAAGGCTCTTAGGTATCCACAAAAAACAACCTCGGCTTATCACCATTAGAGAGCCGAGGGACTGCAGTTCATCAAGATCGAAGATATTATTTACTTGGAGGTCAGTAATTACTACACATATATTTATCTTTTTACTAGTCAAAAATTTCTGGTGAGCCGTACCTTAAAAGACTTTGAAGAAATTCTGCCCTCAGAAAAATTTATTAGCATCCATCATTACAATGCTTTGTTGAAAGATATATCCGCGGTAATGGAAGACCCGTTGTTATGCAAAATGGCATGTTTTGGACGTATCAAAAGAAAGAAATCAGAGTTTCTCCAGGCAATCAGATACTAGTTCTTCTGCTCTCTTGCATCTGCCGTTTTCTTTGTGCTAAATGTTCTTTATAACCACTTTTAATCAAATACTTTCTCGTAAAACTTTTATGGATTTAGAAGACGGGATGTTTTCTTGATTAAGTGGGAACAGATTTATTGCTTTTTATCACCGAATGTTTCAATAAAAAAAAATTAAGGCATATATTTTTTTTTATTAGAACAAAGTATAAAAATTATTTTAAGTATTTAAGCACACTACTCTCAACTTCGTTCTAACCGCATAATAACAAACCAATTAACTTTATCATAGACATGCTTTAAATAAACTGGCTTAAAAATGAAACAATGGATTAAAAAGTATATTAATGTAGTTACTGAAAAAGTGGCCAATCGTATTATTACAGGAATTGCTGAAAATGGTTTATTGGCTGACAATATAGCTCATCGTGTCGCTATGGAAGCTATATTAAGTACCAAAACAAAAGATAAGAAACCGAATGAAATATTTTCTGGGATTAGTGATGATTTTTGGTTTTGGTTGAATACAGAAGGTTGCAGAAGAAATATGGTGCTACGGAATATGCTGCCCGGAGTTCCGGATGAATACACCCAACAAATGTTCACTGGGGCCAAGGGAGATACCACCTTATGGGAAGCAAATTATTATTACAAAATATTTAAAGATCAATTCCAAAAATATAAAGGGCCAATTGCCGAAGTAGATAATATCCTTGACTTTGGGTGTGGTTGGGGTAGAATTATACGTTTTTTTATCAAGGATGTTGAGCCTGGAAAAATTTGGGGGTGTGATCCGGTAGAAGAGATGATACAGCTGTGCAGAGAGCAAAATAAATGGTGCAACTTCCTACACATACATGCGAGTCCCCCTACTTCTTTTGAGGATAATAAATTTGATTTTATCTATAGCTTTTCTGTCTTTTCACATCTTTCAGAAGATTTTCATCTTAGTGTATTGAAAGAAATTGATCGCATTCTAAAACCCGGAGGCATATACATTACAACAACACGGAACAGGGAATATATTGCATTTTGTGCTGAGCTCCGGAAACGCAAAGACCTAGATACGATGCATCCTGCAAACAGCGTCAGTGCACAAGCATTTCCTGATACAGAAAAAAGCCTTTCCATGTATGATAAAGGATTATATAGTTTCCATACTTACAATGATGAGAAATGGCCTTATTGGGGAGAAGCAGCAATACCTAAAAAATATGTCTTAGATCATTGGACACAACATTTTACACTTCTTGACTATCTTAGTGACCCACAGGTCTTAGCCCAGAACATAATCATTGTGCAAAAACCTTTTGATCTTGCCTAAGCCATCCTATATTTTATCAACCGGGCAGCAAGTCTGTCATAAAAAAAACTTTATAAAGTATTTTTTTTACATAACTGTTCCATCGGGTTTAATCAACAATTTTAGGGCCCATGCCACAGAGGTCAGGGCTAAAAAAACCGGAGATAATTCTTTTAAAAGTATTTTTGGCTGAAAAAGGATTTTAGAGCTTACCGTTTCATATCATCGCAATTGCAATACTGTAATACTTTTTTTAATCTTTTTCGCTTTTAATTTCTAATTCAATATAGGTCGATAAGCCATTATCATCTACGTCAAATATTATGCTGAAGTTTTAATAGGAAAATTTCATTGAGCATGCAGGTAAGTCCTTGTATGGTTACAAATAATATCAGGTAATCCTTAGGGAACACGAATATCCATTAAAAACTTTTTTATATAAAACCGATATAAACCAGACTTAATGCCTGCACCGGTTTTATTGTAAATCCGAAACAATGGAAATGCCCTCTGTCCCCCGGTGAGGAAACTTAGATTAATTGCACTTTTCTTATTTCACTACTCACGAAAGTAAAATAAGTAATAAAATTTTTTGCTATAAAACTAACTGCTATAAAAAAACTCTCCGGCCTAAGTTCCCCACCGGGAGAAAGGGGGCTCGTTACACTTTTATATAAATCCTCTTTTTATCCATCCAATAACAAATAGCCCACATAAATAAAATAACGGTCAGGGCAAATAGCAGTGAGCCAATCTCCGGTGCGCCAGGCACAAACTTGTACACTTTTTCATACAGCCCGTTCCAGGGGCTAATATATTGCGCAACACCTTTCTCATTTATTCCATTTGGAATCCGGATCAACCGTAAGCCCTTTGGCAAAAAAGCACTGAGTGCAAATACAAAGAGTGCATTTTTTCCAAACACATCAAAAAAACGGGTCCACCAACCACGAAGTTTTTTTTCTTCAACAGCGTAGATTAACGTGGCGAGAATAGCGATGGCCATCCCGGTAGTCAGTACTACATAAGAGCTGGTCCATATTTTTTTATTGATGGGAAAACTTAATCCCCAGGCATAGCCTGCAAATAAAAATGCCATTGCTGCAATAAAAAGCCCGGTAAGAATTTGATAGAGTTGTACTGTTTCCCGTTTCTCTTTTCTTGTTTGTTCTATTTCGTTTCTGGTTTCTTGCTGGCTGTCATCCGTAATCTGCCGGCTGTCAACTGTTAACTCTCTCCTATCACCTGTCACCTGCCAACTGTCATCTGTCCCTCTTCCTTTCTTAAGGATATAATCGCCAACTAAATAACCAAAAATCACCTGCACAATAGCTGGGATTGTGCTCATTAATCCTTCCGGGTCAAAAGCAATACCCTCTCCTCTATACATGTGGGCCTCACCTAAAATATTTTTATCAATATCGGTGCCCGCCCATCCCGCTAAACTATACGGATCAGCAGGATTGGCCCATACACAATACAGCCAGTAAAGCAACAGTAAAATTAATCCTGCTAAAAAAGCACCTCTTGCTTTTAAATAATAAACAATTATAGAAGCAAAAAAATAACATAATGCAATTCTTTGTAACACGCCTAATATTCTTACCCCAGAAACAGCTCCGGAACTGTTTATCCAGGTCCAGCCATTGACTAATAATTCATCATCCTGCCATCGGGCAAAAGGCCACCAGTTTAGAAACAAACCAATAAAAAAAATGAGTAAGGTTCGTTTGAGTATTTTTCGCCAAAATGTAGCATCACCAGCGGCTTGCAACCGAGGCATTACAAAAGCCATGGCATTACCTACAGCAAAAAGAAAGAAAGGAAACACCAAATCGGTTGGAGTAAGCCCATGCCAGGGAGCATGTTTCAAAGGGCTGTAACTATATGTCCACGAACCTGGATTATTCACTAAAATCATTAAGGCAACTGTGGCCCCTCTAAAAACATCAAGTGAATAATAGCGTTGAGTCAAAAGTAGTTATTTAGATAAATGTAATAATTAGAACGCTGCCTTTATAAAAATTATGTACACAAATGCATTTATAAACGAAAACAACTTTAGTAAGTGCGGAGATGAGAAGATATAAAAGCGTTGCAATTCAATTATTTAATGGAACTGGATATGCCGGAGGCTTATACTCAATTTAAAGAACGCAGAATTTATTTTGAAATGTAGGAAATTTAAAATGGATCAATGAAGCGAGCGAACCCAATTCTTCAAATAACCTATTCAAAATCCGTTCTTTTTATGTGTTTGCCACTCACACAGCATGGCCTATATTTGCACCCGCAACTAATAAACGCTTTAACGGTTACAAAAATTAATTGTGACTGAGGAAGCGAAGCTATGCAAACAGTATAAAGTGAATACAAAATGGTTTGCCATATATACACGGCCCCGTTGGGAAAAAAAAGTGCATAATCTTTTAATCCAAAAAGGTATAGAAAGTTATTGTCCATTAAATAAAGTTCGTCGTAAATGGAGCGATAGAATAAAATTGGTGGAAGAGCCACTTTTTAAGTCCTATGTTTTTGTAAAAACAGATGAAGAAGGAAGAACACCGATACGTATGACAGATGGAGTAGTGAATTTTGTGTACTGGAATGGTAAACCTGCTGTTATTAAAGAAAAGGAAATCCAAACAATCAAAAAATTTTTAGATGAATACGAGAACGTGGAGTTAATAAAAGTGGATATTAAACCAGATGAAAAAGTGCGTATCCTATCAGGCCCATTGATGGATAAAGAAGGAAGGGTGCTGGAAGTAAAAAATAAAACCGCTAAGGTGTTGATAGATAGTCTGGGATATATGCTGGTGGCTAATATTGACAGAACTAAATTAATTTCAATTAACTCAAATTAAAGCGAATGCGATTATTGATATTTATTATTATAAGCTCCGTATTTTTTGCTTCCTGCCAACCACAAAGGGCGGTATATAATTATTTAGAAGATCTTACCGATACAACCACCCAAAAAGCATTCTTTATTGCAGAACCTGTTATCCAGAAAAATGATCTTTTATCTGTGCAAATATCCAGTGCAAGCCTTAACCCTTTGGTAGACCAGGATTATAACATTATCAATCAAATAGTGGGAGGAGTACAAACAACTCAAGCACTCGGCTATTTGGTAGATCAAAAGGGAAATATAGAATTGCCCAGGCTTGGAATAATCCCTGCAGCCGGGTTGACCAGGATTGAGTTAACACAAAGCATAAAAGAAAAGCTAAAAGATCAATTAACTAATCCTACGGTTATTATTCGGTTTCTGAATTTCAGGATCATAGTAATAGGTGAAGTAGGTGCCCCTGGGGTACATTCCGTTCCTGTTGAGAACCTTACCTTACTCGAAGCCCTCGCTATGGCGGGTGATATTACCGAGTTTGGAAAGAAAAAAGAAGTTAAGATTTTAAGAGAAGAAAACGGCAAAAGAAAATTAGGCATTGTGGATGTTACAACCACTAAAATGTTTGAATCTCCGTATTATCAACTGCAGCAAAATGATGTAATATTTGTGGAGCAAACCCAGTATAAAGTACGCCAGACCGAACAAGGACGCATCATTCAGCAGATAGGTTTTGCTACCAGCATTATTTCCACTGCAGCCATTCTTATTACCTTACTTAACAGGTAAGTTAGACAGTTGATAGATAACTATTGGCAGCTAACTTTCGTCTGTAATTTGCGAGTTAGCTTAAATGAATAAATAATAAATTAAATATTCCATCTAAATGGAAGAACAATTTCATACAGTGAAAAGAGAAATGCCAGGCATGGGACTGAAAGATTTTTTCTTTAAGTACGTACGATTCCTCCCCCTTATTGTTATATCTGTTGCACTGGCATTAATTGTAGCATACCTCTATTTGCGTTATGCTACACCAGTGTATAAATCTAACGGAGCAATAATTATAAAGAAGGATAATACTGGGGCAGGTAGCGCTGATCCCTTTCAGCAATTGTTTGTGATGGATAATGCCATGAACATTCAAAATGAAATTGAAATATTGCAATCACAACCGGTTTTAGAAAGAGTGGTGGAAAATTTAAACCTCAACTTTTCCTATTTTTCAGTGGGCAAAATTGCAGAAACTAATCTTTATACTACTTCTCCTATCAGAATAGAAGCACTTCAATTAACCGACTCTAACAGCAGGTTCACGTTAGACATAATAGTAGTTAACAATCAAAGTTTTCGAATCAAGGGCGAGGAAACTTTAATTTCTTTTGGTCAAACATTTAAAACTGAGTTTGGTTTGTTTCGGCTGATAAAAAACCCCGGTTATAATAATTTTGCCACCGAGTATAGAGTTGTTTGGCAACCAACCGTAAATGCAGCGGGTATGTTAGGCGCTGGTCTTTCCGTAGCTCCAAAAGGAGCCACGGGTACTTTATTGATTAGCTTAGAGGCTAATCATCCTCAATTAGCGGCAGACGTAGTTAACCAACTGATGAAAGAATACCAGGTGGTAACAAGAGAAGATAAAAATGAGACGAACCGTCGTATGCTGGATTTCATTGATAAACGAATGAAGGGAGTAGAGAAAGAGTTAGATAGTGTAACCGGGAAATTGTTAGCCTTTCAAAATGCAAATGATATTATTGTCCCTCCTGAAGCGCAGGGTGCAAGTTATTTTCAACATATAGAAGAAACTGAAAGGGAAATAATTGGCGGCAGGGCACAGGATAATATTGCACAAATGATTGAGAGTTACCTGAGCGACAGTAGAAACGCTTATGAACGTGTGCCATCTTCCTTAGGTTTAAGTGATGCTACACTAAATATGATGATTGGTGAGTATAAT
>MWVW01000360.1_pt1 | contig 10509 bp, 7 predicted proteins | sample 1047191 | NCBI WGS metagenome assembly MWVW01 (sample SAMN06349985, study PRJNA376086) | soil metagenome | isolation source: MtG22-5 sample Antarctic (ecotone) | place: Antarctica
GTTTAAATACGACTATCGCACTTCTGTTATTCGCAACCCAAGCGGCGAATTGGTATTTGGAATGAATAATGTGGAAGCGCCAAAAGGCTGGAGCCAGATTGCTACAGATATACTGGCGCAAAAATATTTTCGCAAAGCCGGTGTACCACAAGCTGACGGATCATTAGGCAGAGAAACTTCTGCCAAACAAGTGGCTCACCGCATGGCTAATTGCTGGAAGGTTTGGGGTGAACGTTATGGGTATTTTGCTTCTTCAAAAGATGCAGAGATTTTTTATGAAGAGTTAGTGTATAGCATTTTAAATCAAATGTGCGTACCTAACTCACCGCAATGGTTTAATACCGGTTTGTACGAAAGCTATGGCATCAAAGGAAAACCGCAGGGACATTATTATGTTGACCAGGTTGATGGAGAATTAAAAAAATCCACTTCCGCCTACGAACGTCCGCAACCACATGCCTGTTTTATTTTAAGTGTGGGCGATGATCTTGTGAATGATGGTGGCATCATGGACCTGTGGGTTCGTGAGGCAAGGATCTTTAAATATGGTTCGGGAGTGGGTACAAACTTTTCTAATCTTCGCGGAGAAGGTGAAAGGCTAAGTGGTGGCGGCACATCAAGCGGGTTGATGTCATTTTTAAAAATTGGCGACAGGGCAGCAGGCGCCATTAAAAGTGGCGGTACAACACGCCGTGCGGCAAAAATGGTTTGCCTGGATATTGATCATCCAGAAATAGTTGGTTTTGTAAATTGGAAACTCGAAGAAGAAAAGAAAGTGGCTGCGTTGATCGATGCCGGTTATGCGTCTGATTACGAAGGCGAAGCCTACCGCACAGTGAGCGGGCAAAATTCAAATAACTCCGTTCGCATTCCTAATTCTTTTTTTGAAAAATTAGAAAAAGACGAAGACTGGGAACTAACGGCACGTACCGATGGACGAGTAATGAAAAAATTACCCGCACGGGAATTATGGAACCAGATAGCATATGCTGCATGGCGTTGCGCAGACCCCGGAACCCAATACAATACCACCATTAATGAGTGGCATACATGTCCTGCAGGCGGGGAAATACGAGCTTCCAATCCATGCTCTGAATATATGTTTCTTGACAACACAGCATGTAACCTTGCCTCTGCTAACCTCATGAAGTTTTTTGATATTGAGAAAAGCATATTCGATGTGGAAGGTTTTGAATATGTATGCAGGCTATGGACAACCGTGTTAGAAATTTCTGTACTGATGGCGCAGTTTCCAAGCAAAGAGGTAGCGCAGTTAAGTTATGAATACCGGACATTAGGTTTAGGATATGCAAATCTTGGCACCATGTTAATGGTTAGCGGTATTCCGTATGATAGTGAGCAGGCACGCGCTATTGCGGGTGCTTTAACGGCTATCATGACGGGAACTTCTTACAAAACATCTGCAGAAATGGCGAAGACTTTAGGCTCTTTTCCACGTTATGAAGAAAACAAATCAGCCATGTTGCAGGTTATGCACAACCACCGACTGGCAGCTTATAATGCTGATGATTATGAAGGACTGAGTGTAAAACCACAAGGCTTAAAAGCAAAATATTGCCCTGATTACTTATTGAAGGCAGCTTGCAAAGCATGGGATGATGCGGTAGAATTAGGAGAAAATTTTGGTTATAGAAATGCGCAGGCAACTGTTATTGCGCCTACAGGAACGATTGGTTTGGTAATGGATTGTGATACTACAGGTGTTGAGCCTGACTTTGCCCTGGTGAAATTTAAAAAACTTTCAGGTGGCGGTTATTTTAAAATTATCAACCAGTCAGTACCTGCTGCCTTAAAAAATTTAGGATATAATGAAAAAGAAGTGAATGGCATTATTAAATATGCAATAGGCTCGGGAACTTTCTTAGGCGCTCCACATATTAATCATCAAACACTCAGTGAAAAAGGTTTTATAGCAGAGGAAATTGCCAAATTAGATAAGGCAGTAGCGGCTGCTTTTGAGATTGGTTTTGTTTTTAATGTTTACGCATTAGGTGAAGAATGCTTACAGCGTTTAGGATTTAAACCGGAGCAGTATCGCAATTTTGAATGGAGTCTATTGGACGCATTGGGTTTTACAGATGAACAAATTGAAACCGCTAATGATTATATCTGCGGAACCATGACTGTGGAAGGTGCTCCGTATTTGAAGCAGGAACACCTCGCTGTTTTTGATTGTGCTAATAAATGCGGTAAAAAAGGCGAACGGTTTATTCATGCACACGGCCACATTCGCATGATGGCAGCAGCGCAGCCATTTATCAGCGGTGCTATTTCAAAAACCATTAACCTGCCGCATGAAGCCGAAGTACATGAAATTGCAGATTCTTACTTGCTTAGCTGGCAATTGGGTTTAAAGGCCTGTGCCTTATATAGAGATGGCTCTAAATTGTCACAGCCACTTTCTAATAAATCTGATAAGAAGAAGAAAACAGATGACAGTTTACGGATGACGGATGACAGTAGGGAAACTGCTGTCAACGGTCATCTTTCATCTGTCAACGATTCTTCTGTCAACGGTCAACTATTATCTGCCAACGATTCTTCTATTGTTGACATGGCAAAACTCACCATTGAAGAATTGTTGGAAGAAGTTACCAAACGTGTACAGGCCTCACCGGATACTAATCTGAAGCGCCAGTTGGCAAGTATTGTAGAACGTCGTTCTTTACCATCCAAGCGCCGCGGCTATACCTATAAAGCAAAGATCAATGGGCAGGCGGTTTTTTTACGTACAGGAGAATACCCGGATGGTACAGTAGGCGAAATATTTATTGACATGGCGAAGGAAGGCGCTACCATGCGCAGCATGTTAAACTGCTTTGCTATTTCTATCTCTATTGGTTTACAATATGGTGTTCCATTAGAAGAATTTGTAGAAAAATTTGTATTTACAAAGTTTGATCCGGCTGGTTTTGTAGATCATCCAAATATTAAGTCAACCACTTCTATAGTTGACTTTATTTTCCGTGCATTAGGTTATGAATATTTAGGCAGAACAGACCTTGTACATGTGCTGGATAAACCGGAAGTGCTGAATACTGGTACAGAACCATGGGATGAACCGGTTAAAGTACCTGAATTATCTAATTTAAGAATACTGCCCCAGGCACAGACGGCAAAAGCGCAATCAACAAAGACTATCATAAAAACGGAGAATGGCCTGGACGCCTTAAGTAGCGCCGCCCGTAGCATGCAAAGCGATGCGCCTGCCTGTAATATTTGCGGGCATATTACAATAAGAAGTGGCACTTGCTATAAATGTTTAAACTGCGGCAACAGCCTGGGTTGCAGTTAAAGATATACTATGGACAATCGGGTCGAACCGACGACCTTCCCGTCCCCTACGGGACGCTCTATCCAACTGAGTTCATTAAATATTCTATGTAGGTGCGGCTTTTCTTTATTTTGATGTGCATCTCTCTTTTGTAAGCCAGGGATTTTGAATCAAATTTTTCTTTGTAAGCAATCTTCCAATCATTGGCTTTTTTTGTCGCTTTGCTACCTTGAATTTACATGACGAAAGAAACGGTCATCTAAATCGCAGAATGACCAATATAATATTGATCTATTTTTTTTGAATAAATGATATAAACAAAGAAGACCATAAAAAAGTCTAAGTAACAAACCTTGTGGAGGATATCGGAGTCGAACCGACCACTTCTTGCATGCCATGCAAGCGCTCTAGCCAACTGAGCTAATCCCCCAATTATAAGAACAATTTTTATTTCTTATCAAGACCTTCCCGCTAACCTTCGGGACGCTCTATCCAACTGAGCTAATCCCCCCAATTATAAAGAACAATTTTTATTTCTTATCAAAGACCTTCCCGCTAACCTTCGGGACGCTCTATCCAACTGAGCTAATCCCCCTAATTATAAAGAACCAATGTATTTCTTATCGATGACCTTCCCTCACCTGTTGCGGGACGCTCTATCCAACTGAGCTAATCCCCCTAATTATAAAGAACCAATTTATTTCTTATCGATGACCTTCCCGCACCTGTTGCGGGACGCTCTATCCAACTGAGCTAATCCCCCTTTAGATGGGTTGCAAAAATAAGCGTTTGATAATACAGGTGGTACAAAATTTTCTATGAATACTTCAAATCATTTGTATGCAAAAAGGCGGAAAAGAAAAACCATTGCGTAAGCCCCAGGAACAGTCAATGCCAGGCATTGAAAAAAAAATGGATCCAAAACCTGTATCGGACAGACCTGAACCAGAAAATAAATTGCAGGGCAAGGTAGCTTTAATTACCGGCGGTGACAGCGGTATAGGAAAAGCAGTAGCTATACTGTTTGCAAAGCAAGGTGCAGATGTAGCTATTGCTTACTTAAATGAAACTGTTGATGCGCAGGAAGTGAAGCGTATTGTAGAACAGGAATATAGTCGCAAGTGTATTTTGTTTGAAGGCAATATTCGTAAAGAAAAATTTTGTGAGAAGATTGTAACCGGCACTGTTAAAGCATTTGGCAAGCTGGATATAGTTGTAAATAATGCGGCTACCCAAACCGAAAAACAGTCACTTGGCGAGATCACTACTGAGCAGCTCTACGAAACCTTTGAAACCAATATTTTTTCCATGTTTTGGATAACGAAATACGCACTGCAACATTTACAGAAAGGCTCATCTATTATTAATACAACATCAGTTACTGCCTACCGTGGCAGTCCATCTTTAATTGATTATTCAGCAACAAAGGGTGCCATATTAACCTTTACAAGGAGTTTATCAGGCAGCCTGGTGAGCAAAGGAATTCGTGTAAATGCAGTGGCACCAGGTCCAATATGGACGCCACTTATTGTCGGTTCTTTTGATAAAAAAAAGGTAGCCACATTTGGCAGTGATGTACCTATGAAAAGAGCTGGAGAACCAGCAGAGGTAGCACCTTGTTTTTTATTTTTAGCAAGTGATGATGCTTCTTATATAACCGGCCAGGTGCTTCATCCAAATGGGGGAGAAATCGTGAATGGATAAGTGTTTAAGGTTTTAGGTTTAATGTGAATAAAAATGAGTCAGCATGAATTGTATTGGCATGATTTCTGAAATAAAAAACTGTTCTCTCAAGGGGTGGTTTATTCGTAAATCTGAGATTATACCCAAGTACCTGATCTGGGTAATGCCAGCGCAGGAACGAGAGAAATTAAGAGGCTCTGGCTTTTAATAGTTAGAGCCTTTTTATTTAACCAGGAGGTCTTTGATCCAAAATATATTTTGCCTTGCAGTGATAAAAAGATCTGCAACTGCGAGCCCTCCCCAACAACAATTTGCAGGAATAGTTGGCAGAGAAATTCCCCCCAATCGTTTTCCTTCTTTATCTATAATAATAATTCCTTCTTTTGTACACAACCATAGATTATAAAACGGATCGCATTTTATACCATCACTATTTTCATTCAGAATTTTTCTTTTTAATTCAAATGTTTCCGTGTCATATTCTTTTATAAAATTTTCAGAAGGTTTATTGGAACAAATGAACAAGCTCTTATTGTCAGGCGATAAGCAAACACCATTTGGATATTTGTAATGATCGCATATCAATTTTATTTCACCTTCCATCCAGCAATAAACACCTGCAGTCGGTTGAGCATATCCTACCTGCAACTGTTGATCTTTTAAACCATATGGCGGGTCGCTAAAAAAAATCTTGCCGTTTGGATGTACAATAATATCATTTGGACTGTTGAAACGTTTTCCCTGGTACGCAGTGAGCAGGGGTTTAATCACTCCGTCAGTATATTGAATAATAGCGCCATTCCCATGTTGACAAATAAATAAATTTTCTTTATCATCATACGCTAAACCATTGGAACCAATTTGTTCTGAAAGATTTGAATTTTTAGTATTTGCACAACCACTATTATTTAAAAAGATCTCTTTGGAAGCGCCGGAGTATAATCGATATATCAGGTTCTGTGGAATATCACTAAACAAATAAAAACCATTTTTATTCCAAACGGGCCCTTCCGTAAAATGACAATCATTTACCCATTTTTCGATCTCAAAACAGGGATTGATAAATTGAAAAATTCGTTCATCATAAATAGTAAGTGAAGGATTTTTTTTCAAATGCGAATTTTATATGATTATTAATATCAACCGATCACTGAAAATAGGTATCACATAATTGAACTTAACTTTTTCAACACATTTGCGAGGTTAATTCCTTTGCCAAGAACTGGTTTAAATAAATCGCCTTCTGTTTTAACTCTGTCAAAAATGTTATTTATGTGATAGGTGGTTGGTGTCAAACCTTTTTTAACTTCATCCCAATGTAATGGCGTCGATACGGGCATTCCCCTTTTAGGACGTAAAGAATATGCAGCAGCAGCAGTTTGAATTTCGCGGTTTTGTAAAAAATCCAAATAGATTTTACCTTTTCTTTTAGCAGGATTTCTTACAATGCTTGTAATATCTGGCAGCTCCTGGTTTACCAGGGTAACAATTAACTCTGCTAACTGCCTGGATTGATCGTAACTATATTGTGCACCCAATGGAATATAAATATGAATACCTGAAGAACCAGATGTTTTTACGCATGAGTCAACATCTATAGAATCAAGTAATTTTTTTACTACCTGGGCTATTTGTATTACTTGCTCAAATGTATTTTTATCATCAGGATCAAGGTCAATCAAGCACCAATCTGGTTGTTGCCAGCTTTGTGTTCTTGAATGCCAGGGGTGCATTTCAATGCAACCTAAATTAGCCATGTAGATTAAAGTTGCTTCATTAGCACATACGAGGTATTCCACATTTTGATTGGTTGATTCGCTAAAATCAATATGCGTTTGAGCCCATTCAGGCACTTTACCTTTCATATCTTTTTGATAAAAATTCATTTCATCTATGCCATTAGGATGACGGTTCAACGATTGGGGTCGGTCAAGCATATAGGGTAAAACGAACGGAGCCATTTTAAAATAATAATTTACAAGGTCCAGTTTACTTCCTTTTTCTTTTTTCCAATATAATTTATCAAGGTTTGTAAGTTTTAGTTCATTACCGTCAATAGTAACAACCTGGTCCTTCCCATCTTTTAGATTGAGAACCAAACCTGAGGTTTTAGATTTAGCTGACTCTTTCAAACTTGTCTGTGTAGGCTTTTTGTTTGTAGTTTTTGTTGCGATTTTTTTAGCAACTGTCTCTTTCTGTGTTGCCTTTTTATTTATCATAGAAGTAGTTGTTAATGATTTTTCAAGATGAATTTCTTTTGGATTTTTATCTTCCCGCAAACCTAAAAAAATAGGCTGACGGGCAATTTTTTCTTTTGTCCATTCAGAAAATTTTATTTCACAAACCAATTCGGGTTTTACCCATGAGATTGGCATATTTCCTTTTGGACATTTTACAAAGGGACATTCGTCGATTATAAGTGGTCTAAGTTTTTCATATACTTCCTCTAAACTTTTATAATTAAATCCACCACCTGTATGGCCTATGTATATTAAATCTTCACTATCATAAATCCCTAATATTAACGCACCAAAAAATTTACGTGTATTACGAGGTTTGGTAAAACCTGCAATGATTACCTCCTGCCTCAGGTTAACTTTTATTTTTAGCCAGCTTTCTGACCTGCTGTTTAGCCGGTAAATACTATTGGTATTTTTTGCCATTATACCTTCCAGTCCTTGTTTGGCAGCTATGTCAAAAAAAGCTTTTCCTTCAGCATTTACATGGTCGCTATATTTTATTACCTGGTGATTCTGCGGCAAAATTTTCTGAAGTAAGTCCTTTCTTTTAATAAGTGGTATGGCAGTTACATCATATCCTTCGTACCAAAGAATATCAAATACAAAAAATTGCAATTGAGCAGGGGTGTTTTGCCAGTTTTGCAACAATTGAAAATTAGCCATATTCTTTTCGTCAATGGCTATAATTTCACCATCCAAAACTGTATTAAAGTCTAAATCTTGAAACGCTTGGGTAACAGGAGAATATCTGCCGGTAAATGAACTTTGATTGCGGGAAAGTAATTTTACCTCTCCATCCTTCAAATAAGCTATAGCCCGGTAGCCATCCCATTTTATCTCAAACAGCCATTCATCATTATTAAATGGCTCATTAGCTAAAGTGGCCAGCATAGGTTGAACATTTTCCGGCATGGGTGATTTTTTTACTTGTCCGAAATGTTCACCTAAAAAATTTTTTAGGTCAAATGCTTTTTTTTTTCGCTACTCTTTTTTGCAAGAGTTTTTATAGCAGTTTTTTTGGAGCTAACCGCTGCTGTACTCTTTTTATCTATAAATTTTTTCTCTTCCTCCGGATGGTTAGGCTCTGTACCATTTTCACGTGCTACCTCTGCAATGGTTTTTCCGGATTTAACTGATTTGTTTTTAGTGGTGATATCATCCTCACTGCTAAATTTATCTTTCTTTTTTACCAGCAGCCATGCGTTCCCACCTTCAGCTTTTTTTAATTGGAAAAGGGCAAAGGTGCCTTTTATTTTTTCCCCATGCATCTGTAGCTTTAGATCACCGGCAGCTAATTGTTTTAATAATAATTTTTCCTGTTCTTTTTTATCTAACCCTTCTGCTTCCATGGGTTCATAAGTTCCTTCGTCCCACACTATCACAGTGCCCCCACCATAATTCCCTGTCGGAATAATGCCTTCAAAATCCCGGTAATCATAAGGGTGGTCTTCCACCATCATTGCAAGGCGTTTGTTTTCAGGGTTTAAGGAAGGGCCCTTTGGGACTGCCCAACTTTTTAGCACGCCTTTCATCTCTAACCTGAAATCATAATGAAGTTGTGAGGCATCGTGTTTTTGAATAACAAAACGCAATGAATCTTTTGATGATTTTTCCTTTCCTGCCGGCTCTGGTGTATCAGAAAAATTACGTTTCTTTTTATATAAGGACAGGCTCATGGGTTTAAATGTGTGAGAAGTGAAAAAGGAAGTCTGCTTTCAATGTCTCACATTTGAATATCAAGCTCTTTTCTTGTTCGTAGTATTCAAACTCTGTTTTAAAACTTCCATCAGATCTTTTACTGCACCAGTAGCCTTTTTAGGTTCTTCTGCAATCCGGATTTGTTTACCGGCTGCTTTTGCTTTGATGAGTTTTTGTAACTCAGCAATATAGGTATCTTTAAATGCTGAAGCATCAAAGGTCTCAGTTAGCTGCTCAATCAGTTTTTTAGCCAGTTGCAGTTCTTTATCAGTAATCTTTTCTTTTTTTATTTCTATTTCAGGGACTTCTCTAATCTCTTCCTGGTACCGCATCTGGTTAAGCAACAGGACTTCGTTATATGTTTTTACCGCACATACGTGAGCACGGTTACGAAGCATAAATTCTGCAATACCCACAGTACCTGATGCCTCTAGGGCTTTTAATAAAAGCCTGTAGGATTTTTCGCCGCCTTTTGCAGGAATAATATAATATGGCTTTTCGTATAAAATAGGGTCAATCTCTTCCTGTTTTACAAACTGAACTATATCAATAGAATGGGATTTTTCCGGGCTTGCTTTTTCAAAATCTGCGGCTTCAATAATTACATACTTACCCTTCGTGTATTCATAGCCTTTTACGATATCTTTCCAGGGCACTTCTTTTTCGGTTTTCGTATCTATACGGGCATAGCGTATAGGTGCCATGTCTTTTTTAGATAGCATATCAAAATTCAGCTCTTCAGACTGAACAGCACTAACCAGTTTAACCGGTATATTGACCAATCCAAAAGAAATAGAACCTGACCATATGGCACGCATAATGGTAAAATTAAGAAGCAGGAAAGTAAATATTCGGACCTACATTATTAGTTGTTCCAAACCACGTGGTTACTGAATTTATTGCATTTTGCCACCATGATATATTTGCCCGTGACTGGGTTTCATAATACTCCGCTTTCATCATTTTCACTTTCACTAACACCATATCATCACAAACGAGCTTATTCCATTCTTCCGACATTTTGAGGGTATTAATTTCTTCAGGATCGTTCACCACAAATCCTTTACCCATCACTTGTAAAAAATAATCACTTCCTTTTTTAAAGAAGTCAAGCCGGACCGGAAATTCATTCTCAAATTCCTGGAGTTGCTGCTTTGGCTTTTTTACAAAAAACCATACATATCCATAATCGTCCACTTTTAAAGTAGAAACGAGAGAAGTGGGAAGTTTTAAAACAGAATCACTCAAATTAAAAAAAATAGCACTTCCAATTTGTTGGATCTTTTCCTGCAAAAAATTTAATTGTTGAGAAGAATGTTGATTTATTGCCATAAGGAATGTTTTGATTAATTTAAAAAGGTACAACACTATATATCTAAATATATCCAAATTGAATACCATAAAAATTTAAGAAAAAAGGTATTTTTTAAAATACGCATTGGGTAAAATAGTCCACAGACAAAATCTTACTCTGATGCATACGGTGGCATTGTTTTTTTAATGTTTATTATATTATATTAAATCATTTTTAAAAAATCTTTTATGGCACGAACTACAAAATCTGCAACAACAAATAGGGGAGGGAATGGCAAC
>MWVW01000361.1_pt1 | contig 10478 bp, 9 predicted proteins | sample 1047191 | NCBI WGS metagenome assembly MWVW01 (sample SAMN06349985, study PRJNA376086) | soil metagenome | isolation source: MtG22-5 sample Antarctic (ecotone) | place: Antarctica
TCAAAATCTTCTTCTTGTCTGGTTGCCATATTAAAGTCATTAAGTCAATAGGTCAATGATCATTATCTTTTAGACGTTATATATAATCACCAATAACCTAAGGACCGGATTTTAAGCCACTGTAATATCTTTATCTAAATATACATCTTGTGTTGCATTTAATAATTCAATACCCTCTTTCATTGCCTTTTGAAAAGCTTTTCTTCCCATTATCAATCCCATTCCACCGGCACGTTTATTAATTACAGCAGTAGTTACAGCTTCCTGCATATCTGTTTCACCCATACTTTCTCCTCCGCTGTTTATCAGGCCAACTCTTCCTGAATAGCAATTTAAAACCTGGTATCTGCAAAGGTCTATAGGATGATCGCTGGTAAGTTTTTCATACACGAGCTTGGAAGTTTTGCCATGTTTTGTTGCAAGATACCCGCCATTATTGGTAGGCAGCTTTTGTTTAATAATATCAGCCTGAATAGTAACACCCAAATGGTTTGCCTGTCCTGTAAGATCTGCGCTGGTATGATAATCAATGCCATCCACTTTAAAGGCATTATTACGGGTATAACACCATAGTATAGTACACATACCTAATTCATGCGCTAATTCAAACGCCTCCGCAACTTCTTTTAACTGCTTTGCACTCTCGGCGCTCCCCCAATAAATAGTTGCGCCTATACCAACTGCTCCCATATTCCATGCACTTTTTACACTGCCAAACATCGTTTGATCATACTTATTTGGGTAGCTTAAAAATTCATTGTGGTTTATCTTAACAACAAAGGGAATTTTGTGTGCATATTTCCGGCTCAGTATTCCGAGTACGCCATAAGTAGATGCCACTCCATTACACCCGCCTTCTATTGCCAATTTAATAATATTTTCGGGATCAAAATAAATGGGATTAGGTGCAAAGGATGCACCGGCACTGTGTTCTATCCCCTGGTCCACAGGAAAAATAGAGCAATGTCCTGTTCCACCCAACCGACCATGGTCTAATAATGTCTGCATGCTTTGCATAACCCTGTTATTGCGGTTACTCATACTCCATATTTCATCTACATGATTTGGAGAAGGGAGTGTTATCTGTGATTTATCAATGGTTGTGCACTTATGATTCAATAAGTCATCAGCTTTATCGCCTAAGATTTCTATAATTTTTTTTGATGCCATTCGGTTTGGTTTAAGATGTTTGCAAACGTACTGAATTTTGTAAATAAGTGATTGTCTGAACCTCCGAAATAATCGGAGCAGGCAGGAATTTATATGATTAAAAGATTAAAAGGATTAGGAATTGAAGTTTCTGATGCTCTTTTTGCGGCCTGAAATTGACTGCTCCGGGTATTTTAAAATGGTACAATAAGTACATGCTAATGACCCAATGACTCTGACAAACTTTTAAAATATTTTGGAGCTTTTAGAAGCCTGCTTCCATACCAGCTAAACATTTCCCCATCTACTAAAACTATTTTTTTGCCAGGTAATTGTTGTTGTAATTCATCAATTTGTTTTTGTTTGAAAGGGTAGGGCTCGGAAGACAAAAGAACCAATTGGCAACCTTGCCTGCCGGCAGGCGGGTTGGCAATATGCAAATCATCTAAAGTAATTTCAGGATAGCGATTTCGGGTTTCAAAAATATTTTGGAGGCTGCAATACTTCATCATATCATTTATAAATGTATCTCCGCCAACTGTCATGAAAGGTTTTTGCCAGATAAGATAACAAGTTTGTAGTTTTTGGTTTGAGGTTTGTAGTTGGTAGAATTCGTCTTTAATTCGTGTAATTAGTGTTTCAGATTCTTTTTCTTTATGAGTTAATTCGCCCACATCCTTAATCATTGCCAAAGCATCCTTCAATGTATTTACATCTGTGATCCAAACATTAAATTCTGTTGCCAGTTCTTCTATTTGCTCTTTTTCATTTTCTTCTTTATTGGCAATTATTAAATCGGGTTGTAGTTTTTTTATGAGATCAATATTTATGCTTTTTGTTCCCCCAACTCGGATTTTATTTTTAAACCATTCATCAGGATGAACACAAAATTTCGTTATAGCAATTACTTCTTTATCCAATCCAAAATAATGAAGCAATTCTGTTTGTGAAGGAACTAACGAAATTATTTTTTGTGGCTTTCGTATAAAATGTTGTGGTGAAGTGATGAACATCTAACTTGAAAATAAACTTAATTACTTCGCCAAACTTTGTATAATATCGTACTTGGTAACAATGTGATAATTGCCGCTGTCATCTTTACTTAATACAGCGCCGGTTTCCTTTGAGATCAAATTGCTGAGGCGTTCAACAGGTGTATCGAATGGCACAACAGGATATGCTTTTTCCATTACAGTTTGCACCTGCTCATTTTTTATTTCAGGGTTGGATAATATCTTTTTAAACAGTCCGCTTTCGCTGAGTGAACCAACAATTCCCTCGCCATTCATTACAGGTACATTTTCAATATCATATTTTTTCATAAGCTCAATAACTTCCGCAACCGTTTGTTTAGGGTCTATGGTAACAAGTCGCTTTGCTCCACGTCCGCTAACAAGATCCTTAAATGTTTTTACATCCAGAAATCCCCTTTCCATCATCCACTGGTCATTATACACTTTGCCAACATAACGACTGCCATGATCGGGCAACGCAACAACAACAAGATCGTCTTTTTTTAATTCATTTTTTAACTGTAGTAAACCCTGCAAAGCAGTACCGGAACTGTATCCAACAAATATTCCTTCTTCTTTTGAAATCCTTCTTGCCATTACAGCACCATCTTTATCATTCACCAGTTCAAATTTATCTATCAGGCTCATATCGTAATTGGCAGGTACAAAATCTTCACCAATGCCTTCCGTTATGTATGGATGCACTTCGTTCATGTCAACAATTCCTGTCTCGTGATATTTTTTTAGTAAGGAACCATATACATCAATAGCCCATATTTTTATGTTAGGATTTTTTTCTTTAAGGTATTTTGCTGTGCCCGTAATTGTTCCACCCGTACCTGTGGCTATTACAAGATGAGTGATTTTTCCTTCAGTCTGTTCCCAAAGTTCCGGCCCTGTTGTTTCATAATGAGCATCACGGTTGGCAAGGTTATCATACTGGTTCATGTGGAATGAGTTAGGAATTTCCTTTGCCAGCCTTGCAGCAACAGAGTAATAACTTCTCGGATCGGAAGGTTCAACATTGGTTGGACAAACAATTACTTCAGCGCCTACCGCCTTTAAAATATCTGCCTTTTCTTTTGACTGCTTATCAGTAGTAACAAAAATGCATTTATACCCTTTAACACATCCCGCAAGCGCCAATCCCATACCTGTATTACCAGATGTTCCTTCAATGATAATCCCTCCTGGTTTTAATTTTCCTGATTTCTCTGCTTCCTCAACCATTTTTAAAGCCATGCGATCCTTAATGGAATTGCCGGGATTAAAGTATTCAACCTTAGCCAATACAGTGCATGGAAGGTCCTTTGTGATCTTATTTAATTTAATAAGAGGAGTATTTCCAATGGTTTCCAGAATGTTATTAAGCCACATAAAAGCCCCCTGTCCCCCAACGGGGGAACTTAATTTTATAATTGTTTTTTATTTTCAGCATAAAAATTTTTTAAAGGAATATTTTCTTTGCATTGCAATGAAAGCGAAACCGCAAGTTTGTAATATATTTCTTTAGGATTATAGTTGCTATCTAAGTCCCCCGTTGTGGGATAGGGGCTTTATACCGTTCTGTCAACATACTTTGTTCTGTGCACTTCTACCTTTGTATGGCGCCTGTGAAAAAGTAACAGAATGGTACCTAAAAAAGTAAGCCATAAACCAATACCCACTGTTTTAATAATTGTTGTGGGATCATCAGACTCAAAATATTTAACCCTGTCGTTTAGCATAATATATCCCCAGTAAACAAGAGCAATCAATGCAAAGAACGTAAAGAAGATAGCAAGAAATCCAGGCAAAATATTTAAGCTATGCAGCAACATAAACAATCCCGCCACCGGAAAAATGAGCCAGAGTAAAACGATTTTATCCGAAGATGCTGAAGCCCTGATCGCATCGAAAAGTGATGCCGAATTATTAGTAAAAAAAGGCAGGAAAAAAGCTACCAGAAGCAGTAAGCCTCCCCAAAAGCCCGGGTCTTTATAAAATTCATTAACTGTTCTTCTTGTTGTGTGATCCCTGTTTACATCTGCAGTATTAGTAACCACTCTTTCGGTTCTTACAGGTTCTGATACACGTTCCGTTCTTACAGGTTCTGTTCTAACAGGCTCGGTTCTTACGGGTTCTGATCTTACAGGTTCACTGGTTCTGTTTACAGCACCTATAGTAACACCGCATGATGGGCAAAATTTACTATCTACAGGTAATTCTTTGCCGCAATTTGAACAGTATATCATAATAATTAAGTTTAGAGAATAAAAGTAGAAAAATTAATTATAAACTGCAATGAATATTTTATTTATTTAAAACCTCCAATGCTTTCATAATGGCAGGATCTTCTGCGTTGCTTACTTCATATAAACCTTCGTTACGCCATATTTGCCTGGCTGTTAATATTTTAATTTGTTTTGATAGCACTGATTTTCCCCCTTTATCAATTTTATTAATATTGATAGAATCTTTAACAGCAAATGCTTTAAAGCTGTTCCATGTAGTATCATCAATTGAATAGTTTTTTTGAAATTGCATCGGCGACCGATACACCGAGAATTTATTTTTATTAACAAGATAATTACCATACACAAATTTATTGATGGTACCCTTTAAGTATACTTTTCTTATCTCGGTATTAAAACCCGAGGTATCTAATGCAACAAATATATCCGGCGTAATACCACCACCACTGTAAACTACTTTTCCTGACTTTGTTTTGTACGCTTTTCCATTAGTATGTTTTATAGAGTCAAAATATAATAATTCTCCGCCATGCATACGGGTTACAAGATCTTCCTGGTAAACTTTAATTCCCTCCTTATAAGATTTTTGAATATTCCGCCCGAGCGGAGTATAATACCTCGTAACTGATAACCGTAAACCTGAACCATCACTCAGTTCATATTGTTCCTGCACCAGCCCTTTTCCAAATGTTCTTCTTCCTATAACTATGGCCCGGTCCCAATCCTGTAGTGCTCCAATTAAAATCTCACTTGCAGATGCTGAGCCTTCATTTGCAAGAACTGCTAATTTCCCTTTTTCAAAAATTCCTTCCTTCTCGCAACGATATTCTTTTTTAGGCAACTTCCCTCCATCAGTGTATGTAATAAGTTTATCATCACTCAAAAATTCATCAGCAATATTTGTTGCCTGCGTTAATATGCCGCCGCCATTATCTCTCAGGTCAAGTATCATACTTCTCATTCCTTGTTTTTGAAGCTTTAATGTTGCATCCATAAATTCTCTATAAGTGGTTTCAGAAAATTTATTTAGCCGGATATATCCAATGCTGTCAGTTATCATGTAAGCTGCATCAAGGCTATGCAGTGGTATCATACCCCGGGTAATTGAAAAATGTTTCTTTTGGTCACCTCTCATTATCGTTAACTCTGCTTTAGTGCCTCCTTTCCCACGCAACAGGCTTTGTATCTTACCGGGTGTAATTTTTACACCGGCAATAATTGAATCATTTACTTTTAAAAGTTTGTCACCCGGTTGAATTCCTGCTTTATCTGATGGTCCATCTTTAATTACATTAATCACATTAATAGTATCGCTAAATATATTGTACTCCACACCAATACCTGAAAAGCCTCCCTGCAAATCTTCCCTGGCACTTTGGAGCTGCGAAGCAGGAAGAAAAACAGAGTGAGGATCAAGCTTTGCCAATATAGCTTCAATTGCTGCATCGCCAAGCGAATCAGGATTTTGCTTATCAACATATTTATTTTCAATAAGATCAAGTACTTCCTGCACAGGCCTGCGTTTTTCTGTAAAGAATAAACCTGTACCCGGCATATCTGTTCTTATTTTATATCCTATTACCATACCCATAATCATAACTAAACTAAAAAGCAATGGTAACCAAACCTGGAATTTTTTCTTCTGCATGCTAATAATTAAACTATTTTTATCCGTGAAACGCACTCTGCCCGAAAAGTTCCGGACAAAGTTTAAGTTGAACAATCCCGCAATTTTTGCGGAAGATATAAAATCCGAAATTTACATTTGAATTTACCAAAGTTTACCTTTGGATCTTTATACCTGTGATTTTGCAAATTTCACTAAATAAGATGAGATAAACATGTCTACCGTAAAATTGATTGCAGACAGCGGTGCAACCAAAACAGAATGGTGCCTTTTGAATGGCAATAAAAAAAATATTTTTATTACGCAGGGCATGAGTCCTTATTTTATTTCTCCCGGGGAAATGGAAAGTATCATTAATAAAGAATTAATGACGCAGATAAAAGGAAAAGTTGATGAGATACATTATTACGGAACCGGTTGCAGCAACCCCGACAATGTAAAAATGGTTAAAAAGGTTTTTAAAAATATTTTTCCCGGTGCTGCAATTGAAGTTGATGGAGACCTGATGGCAGCAGCCAAAGCTTTATGCGGTAATGAAAAAGGTATCACATGCATACTGGGTTCCGGTTCCAACTCATGTTATTACAATGGGAAAAAGATCATAAAGAACAGCCCGGGGCTTGGATATGTTCTGGGAGATGAAGGGAGCGGCGCATATCTTGGTAAAAAAGTTATTCAATATTATTTGTACGATACTTTTGATGAAGACCTGCGGTCAAGATTTGATGCGAGGTTTGTTACCAATAAAACAGAAATATTAAATTCTGTTTATAAAAAACCTTTGCCTAACAGATATTTGGCATCCTTTGCCATTTTTTTAGCTGAGAACCGGGGCCATTATATGATTGAGAATATAATTGAGGATGGATTAAATGATTTCTTTTTCAATCACGTTTATAAGTACAAAGAAAGCTGGACATTGCCTGTTCACTTTGTAGGTAGCATTGCACATGGGTTTAAAGATGTACTTATTGAATTGTGCAGTTCTTATCAATTACAATTGGGCAAGGTTATAAAAAATCCCATGCAGGGATTGATAGATTATCATAAAAATTAACCTTAAAAGTATATCTTTGCGGTATATACTTTTACCCATGAAAAATTTATCTTTAAAATTATCAGATACGGTTTTTAAAGAAACTGAAACTATAATTACAAAAATTTAAAAACCTCGTAATAGATATATAAACGATGCTGTAGATTTTTATAATAAATATCATCATTATTCAATCTGACTTTCTAAATAACGTCCATCCTTCTACAATTATTTGCACGGTTACAACAAATGTGAATCGTTCTTCAAAAATTTTGCGGGTTAATTTACCCAATAATTATTCTGCACTTCCAAGGCCTTCAGATATTTTAGTGGATCAAATACGCTCCATTGATAATAAACGTTTTGTAAAAAGATTGGGAACAATATCTTCAATATTGCGCAATCAGCTTAATACAAATCTTAAAATAATCTTAGATTTAGAACCAGTTCAATAATGTCATTTAAAAGAATAACAGAAGAAGCATCGCAATACAGGCATTTAGAGAAAATGTCAATAAAGGAAATACTCACTAACATAAATAAAGAAGATAAAATTGTTCCTGATGCAATTAAAAAAGTAATTTCGGAAATAGAATTATTGATAGCTGCTGTTACGGATAAAATGCTGATGGGAGGCCGTTTGTTTTATATAGGAGCAGGAACAAGCGGTAGATTAGGAATTGTTGATGCCAGTGAATGTCCGCCAACGTATGGAGTACCATATGGGTTGGTTATAGGCATTATTGCCGGAGGGCATAAAGCAATTACAGAGGCTGTTGAATTTGCAGAAGATGACACTGAACAGGGGTGGAAGGATCTGCAATATCACTATATTACAAATAAAGATGTTGTAATTGGAATTGCTGCAAGTGGTACTACTCCTTATGTTATTGGAGCATTGCAAAAGTGCAAAGAGCATGGAATAATAACAGGTAGCATTTCGTGTAATCCGGATTCACCGGTAAGTGCCGCTGCAGAATTCCCGATTGAAGTTATTGTAGGAGCTGAATTTGTAACAGGAAGTACCCGTATGAAAAGCGGTACGGCTCAAAAGTTAGTTTTAAATATGATCTCTACCACTGTAATGATACAGTTAGGCAGGGTAGAAGATAATAAAATGGTAAACATGCAGCTGTCCAACGAAAAACTTGTTGACAGGGGTGTAAAAATGCTGATGGAAAATACCGGAATAAAAAATTATGATGAAGCTAAAAAACTGCTGTTAACTTATGGTAGTGTAAAAATAGCCAGCGAGAATAATAAATAATTTTTTTTTCAGGCAATCCTATTAAATTTATTGTATCTTTTATTTTAAAATACACTTCCTTATGAAAATTAAAATTTTACTTTCAACAATTACTTTATTGTATTCTTATTGTGCCGGTGCGCAGGCAGATAACAAAGCTTTCGCCATTACGGGTAATGGCAATGGTGATTTTCAATGGATGAACATACGGCAGATTGATCTAACTACAGGATCGGTTATAAATAATATTTATGAATATGGTAAAACTAAATTCTCTTTTACGGATGCAATTACAAATCAAAATGTAGCAAGCAAACAGGTAAGTAATGAAGCTGTAAATAAATTAAATAAAGAGCTTGCAGGTAAAGTTAGTTCTATACAAATTCTACCAATACCAACCCAAACAATGGTTGCAGCAGCAGCATATGATAAAAGGAATAACAAATTGTTTTTTACCCCAATGTCTATTAATGAACTTCGCTGGCTTGATCTCTCTTCAGGAACTGCTAACCCAAAATTTTATAGCCTGCAAACTTCGTTATTAAATAAAGTGAATCCCGCGTTTGAAGAAAATAAGTTTACACGAATGACAATCGGCGCAGATGGGAATGGGTATGCATTAACTAATGATGCTAATCATCTTATTAAATTTACAACAGGCAAAAAAGTGGTTATCACAGATCTTGGCAGCCTGGTTGATGCCACTTCAAATCCCAAAATTTCTATTCACAACCAATGCACCAGCTGGGGTGGAGATATAGTTGCTGATGCTTTTGGTAATTTATATTTATTTACTGCTTCTAAGAATGTATTTAAAATTGATATTAATAAGAAGATTGCAACTTATTTTGGCAGCATAACAGGTTTAAGCGGAATGTATACTGTAAATGGCACTGCAGTTGATAATGAAGATAATGTTATAATCAGCAGTGCCAATACTTTTGAAGGATTTTATAAAGTGAATATGAAAGATCTTTCCGCAGCAAAACTAAATACAACAGGACAGGTTTTTAATGCGTCCGATCTTGCTAACGGGAATTTATTATTTGCGAGCCAGGCAAGAAATACAATAGGAGTTGCACCATTGGTTCAGCATGAGGTAACAGGAAACCAGTTGATATCAATTTACCCCAACCCTGTTTCCGGCTCTCAATTTAAAGTGACATTTAATAATGCAATTACCGGGAATTATACAATTGCATTAACGGATATTCAAGGCAAAATTATCAGCACCAAACAAGTATATATAAAATCTGCAGGCCAGGTAGAAACAATACAGTTGAAATCAAAACCTGCAAATGGCATGTACCTCGTAAATGTAACTAACATCAATAAAAAATCTGTTTTCTCAGACAAGATTGTAGTAGAATAATATTTTTCCTAATCCCGATGATTACGGGAATCTATATTAATACCAAAGCCGTTTCTAAAAAGAGCGGTTTTTGTGTTTTAAGAGGCATTTTTTATTACTAGCATTTTAGAAGAAAAAATTATTGGTTTCAAACGAAGAAATAATAAGTTTGTGTGTAGATTAATTATTGATTTTTTATTATTAAGATAACCTTTTTGCAGGACATTGAACCATACGACAATTGGCGCTATTTATATACTGCCGAAGAAGATGAGCGTTCACCTTTTTATGGAAGAGAATACAGTGAATTTGTTTTCTCCCATACAGTTTATAATTACTATATCCACCCGCAATGGGATGAATTTGGAAGCTCCACGCTCTATTTAAAAGTGTTGATAGTAGATTATACATCCGGGTATGCAATTATTGAAATGCTCGGCGAATGGAATGATGCTATTTACAATGATATCATGACACTGAAAAGAGATGTAATTGATCTGCTGATAAGGGAAGGTATTACAAAATTTATTTTAATTGCCGAGAATGTTTTGAATTTTCACAGCAGTGATGATAGTTATTATGAAGAGTGGTTTGAAGAGGTGACTGATGATGGTGGATGGATAATTTGCATTAATATGCCTGAACCCACCCAATATGATTTTAAAAGAGCAAGACTTAATCATTACATAGAATTAATGAATATTCCTCAATGGCGTACTGTAAAACCGGATCTTTTATTTACACAGCTGGATAATATATTAATGAGGAGATTGGACATTTAAAAAATAAATGCTGATCACCGATTACTGATTACCGTTTCAA